>Ga0304728_1000071_pt1 | contig 76752 bp, 46 predicted proteins | sample C_130625_MF_Meta_FD_190476 | JGI IMG/M metagenome (GOLD analysis project Ga0304728, IMG submission 190476) | Freshwater microbial communities from Lake Croche, Canada to study carbon cycling - C_130625_MF_MetaG (v2) (version 2) | ecosystem: Environmental > Aquatic > Freshwater > Lake | place... | reverse complement strand
CAGCAACCATTGTATAATTCGGTAGCTATGCCTATAAGTAATCAATCCATTTACGATTGGAACAGCATTAACTTAGCTGGTAACAGTAAATCCTGGGATAATGATAATATGTACATGGCCGAGATCGACCAAGTCATTCTTAGTACATCAAAACAAAGTTTAGCAGCACAGTTTACTTTCTTACGGGAAGATTCCAAACGTTTGGAAAACCAACCCATGGGACCTGCAAGCGTTAATAGTAACGTAGGTCAGCTCCAAGTTGACGTAAATCAAGTTAATTTAGATGGCACTCCTAATCCGTACTATGGCCGACCATACCTAAGAAGCAGCGAGCCTTATCTCCGTGACAGGCCAGATTTGTGGGACACCTCACGCGCCCAGCTCGTCTATCGTCTCGATTTTTCACAAGATAAGGGTTTAACTAAGTGGCTAGGAACCCAGCAAGTTCTTGGTTATTATGAATACAAGGACCAGCAGAATCGCCTGTACACATATAGACATGCAGCTTTAGGAACAAACCTGCCTTGGGAACAAAAATATTTAGGTCTTAATACTCCTTTAGGTAATCGCGTACAGCAATCAATCGCTGACCCAAGATATGCTATAGCACCAGGTAATTATGCCCGAGTTAACGAACAATACTACGTAGGCAATACTGTAGGTGGCGGCATACAATATGCACCGAGTTATTTTCCTGAAGGCGTAAGTATTCCCTATGTCTGGGGTCCTTCTAGCACTACCTTACTTAAGGATGTATCTGCGATCGGCTGGTCGCCTAGTCCAGATTCTGGCGGTGGTGGCTCTAATGACGAGACCGTCATAAAAACGATTGGCGGCGTTCTTCAAAGCAATTTCCTTGAAGGAAAACTAATTGGTACATTTGGTCTACGTGAGGATAAAGTTTATGACCGTAATGCTCCACTTGCAACCCTCACATCAGATTTACTCTCTTACGACTTTGGTGCCTCAAACCAATGGTTGCCTACCTGGCGTGAAGCCAAGGGTAAGACAAATTCTGTGTCAGTTGTTGCTCGTCCGTTTAGGGATTTTAAATTCTCAGCATCTGCTTTTAACGGTGGTGGCGCAATCAGCCGATTCCTCTTTGAGGCAGTCAATAATTTAAGTCTCACTTATAATATTTCAGATAACTTCATCGCACAGGGCCCAGCCTACGACTTATTTCTTAAGCAATTACCAAATCAAACGGGCACAAGTAAAGATTTAGGACTTTGGTTAAATGTTTTTGATGGTAAACTATCCATCCGCTATAATCACTTCGATACAAAACAGCTAAACCTACGTAATGGAGATATTACGACGATGGCTCAGCGTATTTTAAGATATGACGGCTTTGTCTCAAGTGACGCTTGGAACTTAAGAAGTCAGACAACTGCTTGGCTTAATGGACTAGGTACTGGCGGTCTAGCGACAAATGATCAAATTGCTGCTGCTATAAAGATGCCTTTAGATCAGTATAATGGCCTACAGCGTATTGTCTCTAATAGCACCTATGCTGCTGTTATGGATTCAGAATCTAAGGGTGACGAATTAGAACTTAATTTTAACCCTACACGCAATTGGACCGTAAGTGGATCAGTTACCAAGACCGTTGCGATAAACACAGCTGTCGGTTCTGCTGTTGATGACTATATTGCTCTACGTATGCCTGTTTGGACAACGCTTGAGGATCCACGTTTTACTAGGACAACCCAAACAATTAATGGCGTAACTACAGCAATCACAGCAAATACACTTCCTATAGGAGCCACAGGACATCTTCTGTGGTGGAATATTATGGGTACACCCTTCAGTACGGTTGCTGGCTATAATGCTACTAACTCGGCGGCTACTAACTATGCTTCGAATGTTGATGCTCCTATGTCTGTGTTTCGCTCTATGATTGGTCGTCCTAGACCTCAGATGCGTAAATACTCAACTAAGTTCAACACAAGATACAATCTCTCAGGTATCTCAAATAACGTTATTTTAAAAGCCATGACAGTAGGCGGTTCGCTGCGCTGGACTGATAAAGGCGCTATTGGATTTTACGGACTCGGGTATGATCCTTCCAAAGACCTTACTTTAGCTTCGAATAAAATACTCCAGTTAGATCCAAACAGACCTATTTATTCTCCAGCTGAGACCTACCTAGATTTATTTACTAGCTACAGAACTAAAATGTTTAGCGATAAAGTGCGCGCGACATTCCAAGTTAATGTTAAAAATGTAACTGAAAAAGGCGGTCGCTTGTTAGCTACGAGTGCCTTCTTTGATGGTAGAGCCTCTACTTACCGTATTGTAGATCCACGTCAGTTTGTCTTCTCAGCATCTTTTGATTTATAAGATCTGTTGAATTCAAAGAAATCTTGCCGCCACTCGTAAGAGTTGCGGCAATTTTATTGCCCTAAAAGATATAAGGATTACACCTTGTGATCATAATGAAGCAAGTAAGCGACTTGCGCAGTTGCAATATACATTTCACACTGCAGGCAGACAATGACTCCACAGCAATCTACCGCTCGCCCCAGTGAGGTAGTTAAAGCCAAATCGCAATCTACTAGCTGGCCAATAAGTGCAGTTTTCGTACTCATTGCTGCAGTAACTTTGCTAGCTTATTTACCAGCACTTTCCGGTGATTTTCTATGGGACGATGCAGGACATGTAACAAGTTATGCTCTACAGTCGTGGTCAGGACTTGGCCGCATTTGGTTTGAAATTGGAGCAACCCAGCAATACTACCCTCTGCTTCATTCAGCCTTCTGGATCGAGCATAGTGTGTGGGGTGATGCATCTGTTGGTTATCATCTCATAAATATACTTTGGCATGTAATTAGTGCGTGTCTTTTAGTTTCTTTACTCAGGCGTCTGGGGATTCCTGGCGCAGTACTTGTAGGCATTGTTTTTGCCTTACATCCAGTATGTGTTGAATCAGTCGCATGGATCTCAGAACAAAAAAACACGCTCTCTACTGTATTTTATCTCGCATCAGCGATTGCATGGCTAAAATTCGAGGATCAGCGACTACCAAAGCGATATGTAGTAGCTATAGTATGGTTTATAGCAGCTTTGTTAACAAAGAGTGTTACTGCGACACTACCAATGGCCATACTTGTAATAGCTTGGTGGCGACGTGGACGCATATCCTGGCAGCATGACTTGCTGCCTTTGTTTCCTTGGTTTGTGTTAGGCTTAGGTGCGGGGTTAACCACTGCATGGTTCGAATCTACTCAGATTGGGGCAAAAAGCGCCGAATTTAACATTAGTTTTTTATCACACATCCTACTCGCCTGCCGTGTGGTTTGGTTTTATGCGAGTAAACTTGTATGGCCTGCGAATCTAATATTTTTCTATCCTCGTTGGACGATAGACACCTCGAGCTTGTGGCAATGGCTTTTTATAGTCGCTACTGTAATAACTCTCACTGCTCTTATTTGGTGGCAAAAACGTAATCGTTCTCCTCTTGCTGCAATATTGTTATTTTGCGGTACCTTGTTTCCCGTCCTTGGTTTCGTGAAAGTTTATCCCTTCATTTTTTCTTATGTAGCAGATCACTTCCAGTATCTAGCCAGCTTAGCAATGGTCTCCTTTATAGGAGCTTCTGCATGGCATGGGTTTACTCTATTACGTTGGCCAAGGTGGACTGGACTAGGCCTTGCGGCAATACTGACAGCCATTCTCGGTATGCTTACCTGGCAACAATGTGGCATGTATCGGGATGTCCGTACACTTTACACGACAACCCTTGAACGTAATCCCGAGAGTTGGGTCGCAAACCTTAATTTGGGTATCGTTTTAGATGAAACCGGTGAAACGGAGAAGAGTTTATCCTATCTAAAACGGGCACTTGAATTAAAGCCCGCATTTCCAGAAACACTAAATAGCCTAGGTAATGTACTAAACCGACTTGGCCGCTCGAGTGAGGCCTTACCTCTGCTTAATCAGGCTATTAGACTAGAGCCACGTTTCGCAGCTGCGTATAATAGTTTGGGTGCTACGTTCATGAATCTTGATCGAGTAAATGACGGGACATTAGCATTCAGGCAAGCCGTTGAACTTGATCCGAAATGGACTCTTGCTCGCCTAAATTTAGGCTGGGCATTGGCCAACAGCGGACATACCAGTGATGCGGTAGCACAGTTTAGACAAGTACTAACGCTTCAACCTGAACTTGCCGAGGCAGAGGCTAAATGGGGTCTAACACTAGTAATTGAAGGTAATAATAACGAAGCCTTGGATCACATTAAACGGGCTGTGTATTTGCAGCCGGAAGATCCAGAGCTGCGCTATAATCTCGGTCAGATATTTCTGCATACTGGACAAAAAAGCAAAGCAGTTGAGCAATTTGAAGAAACCCTACGCCTAGACCCTAATCACAGTGGCGCTAAAGAAGCCCTTTTAGAGCTGCGTCGAGCAAGAACTGCAGTTCCATAAAAAACACTGAAAGCATCTAACAAAAATTAGGTTTTTTTACATTATTTAAAAAGAGCTGAATGAAAGATTTTAAAAAACTATTTCTCATCGTACTATCGTTCTACCTACTTCTGTATTTATTTTACAGTGCAAGCATCTGCTATGCTAAATCATCCCAAATTGAGCAGTGGGGTGTTTTTGAGATTGCCCTCAAAGGCCCATCGAGTGGCAACCCATTTACGGATATTCAATTAAGCGCAGTATTCACCAAGAATAATCGTACAATTAAGACATTTGGATTCTATGATGGAAACGGAATCTACAGAATTCGCTTCATGCCAGAATCGACAGGCGAATGGCATTACATAACTTCAAGTAACTGCTTAGAATTAAATGAAATTAAAGATAACTTTATTGTCGTAGCACCAACTAAAATTAATCACGGCCCTGTACGCGTACAGGGGATGTATTCTTTTAGTTATGCTGATGGAACTGTATACCGACCGATAGGTACAACAGCCTATGCCTGGATTCACCAGGGAGATAAGCTTGCAGAGCAAACCCTACAGACACTAGCAGCATCCCCTTTTAATAAGCTTAGGATGACTGTTTTCCCAAAACACTACGAATGGAATAATAACGAACCATTACTCTATCCATATAGTGGGACTCCACCACGTATTTGGGACTTGAAACGATTTAATCCTGAATTCTTTCAGAACCTTGAGCATCGTGTACAACAACTCGGTGATTTAGGAATCGAGGCAGATATCATCTTATTTCATCCTTACGATAAAGGACATTGGGGATTCGATAGAATGCCTGCACAAGCAGACGATCTATATCTGCGCTATATTATAGCAAGGCTTTCAGCGTATCACAACGTGTGGTGGTCAATCGCAAATGAATATGACTTCCTTAAAGAAAAAAAGCCGTCTGATTGGGATCGTTTCTTTCAGATCGTAGAGTCAAATGATCCTTACGGTCACTTAAGATCTATCCATAACGGATCTATAATTTACAATAACACACTACCCTGGGTTTCCCATGCTAGCATACAGAATGGATCAGCTGTTGAGGACTACGCACGAGCAATTCTTTACCGGGATGTATACCGAAAACCAGTAATATTCGATGAAGTAAAATATGAAGGAAACATTCCTCAACGATGGGGAAATATTACTGCACAAGAAATGGTCAAACGCTTCTGGGAAGGTACTATAGCTGGAACGTTTGTTGGGCACAGTGAATGTTTTTTAGATTCACACGATATCATATGGTGGGCAAAAGGAGGCGTATTACGTGGTCAGAGCGTAGAGAGGATAGCCTTTCTTAAAAAGATATTGGAGGACAGCCCGAATGAAGGACTAGAACCTATTGATAAATGGCAAAATTGTCCTTTTGCAGGCAAGCGAGGTTACTATTACCTTGGATACTTTGGAGAATCAAAGCCAAGCGAGTGGCTATTTTCACTTTATAAAGCCGAGCTGAAAGCAGGTATGAAATTCAAAGTTGAGGTCATTGACACATGGGATATGACAATCACTCCAGTAGATACGATTTTTGAATTAAATAAACCTCGTAGCTATTCTGTAGAAGATAAGAATGGTCGCAGTGTACCTCTACCAAGTAAACCCTTCATTGCATTGCGGATAAGGCGTATACCATAAAATGGTAAGCATTTGTTCCGTGTTATTTGTAACAAGTCGCACTAAAGAGATTTATATTAAAAAAACGGTTAAAAGTATTTCTTTTAGTCCCTATACAAGGTTTCAACAATGCCAAGGTTGACATTAAAAAAGAAAAAAATGCACTACATCATACGTGATGCCTTAAGTAATTTTAAATAGAATTTAAATCTTAGATTAGTCTGACTTAGAAAGTAAATTGACGATTCCTACTGCCGATCCGATACCAACTAAACCTCCTGCGAGTATATCAGATACAAAATGATAATCAGATCCCCACAAACCAACAGCAACCGCTAAAGTTAATAATAGACTCAACCAGCGAAAGTTTGGAAGACGCAGCCAAATAACAGTAGCTAAAGCGGCAATCTGTGTAGTATGTCCTGAAGGGAATGATCCCCACCCCTGACCACCATGTAGTATATTAAAACCAAAAACCTTATCTTTAATCCAAGAGGGATTAGCATTAGTCCAAGTTTCAGGCCAAGTGCGGCCGAAAAAATACTTTAACTCGTCTTTAATTTCGTATGAAACAAGAATGGCTATGCTAGCAAGTGATGCTGTTTTTAAGTAATAGCCCGGTGTCCACTTAGCTAATACAGCAATAAATGCTACACCGACTAAAAAAATTACAGATCCTGATCTTAACCTATCCACAATGTGCGTAAGTGATTCAAGAAATACAGGCCTATGCAGATGCTCAAAAGACCACGTTGAAGCTGTTTTATCTAGGATAAAGTAGACAGCTATGATTACAGCTACATAGAATAGTAAAAATGACCTGTATTTAGAATTAATCGACATGGTACCCAACAGTAGATACTGGGATCAGATAATCAAGTATTGATGGTTAGATTCAGAACATCATGTGAGCTCAGCAAGAACTAAGATAACACATTGCGATAACTTAGTACTACAAACTTTTTTCTGCGATGACTACAATAGTTCCGTTCTGATCCTTGCATCTTATCTCAGTCACAGATGAGTTTACTTTAATTTCTTCAATTGCAAATCCTAGAGTAGAGGCTCTTCTGTGTAGTATAGCATTTGCTTTAGTAATATCTAATACTTCAAGTTTGTAATCTAACAAAGCTCGCTCAGTGGACTTAGTCTGAATTAAATGCAAAGTATCAGAACCATCTGGTACAGAAATTAAAGCATCATAGCCTACATTGATATGCTTAATTTTAAATCCAAGTATAGTTTTATAAAACTGTAATGATTTATCTAAATCTTTAACACTTAATGTAGCTGAAACTAAAGCATTTGAAATTCTTGTCTCACTATTGCAAAGACCTTGATGCTTCATGAGCTCTCCATTTGTTTCAAATTGGGTAATTTCAAAAACATGCCCGTCTGGATCGCTGCATGTTAGTACTAAATCACCAATACGCGCTTTGTGCACGGGCTTTACCTTAATACCTGCTAGCGTCATGCGCTGATATAAGGGACTCAAATTATCAGTTATAAGCCCCAGGTGATCTAAATTGTCGCCATTTGGCAGTATTTTTTTTGAATTAGGAAATAAGTAAATGACCTGCTGCTCGCTTACTTTCATAACGACCATCTGTAAATCTCCTTGTGGTGTTAATAGTGAATAGGGTTCTTCATATCCAAGAAAATCATGATAGAATCGTCTAGCTTTAGTAATATCACTTACCCAAAATCCAACGTGATAGAGAGCGGGTATATGAAAAGATGCCTGCGTTTGAGCTAAAAGTAACCCCGAGGATAAAGAGGATAAAATATATAAAAGTCCGATATAAAACTTAGTTTTCATAAATAGGTGTCATACAAGTGACTAAATATTGTATTACTTATTAAGACTAAAAATATTCAACTTTTTTTGCTAGCCAATGAGTACTAAAAATCCTCCTAGTCTTCTGCCATAATTCAGTACTTAAGCCTAAAGACACTTAATTAGATCACTATCCCCTAATTAAAACCACGAAAAACGCCACATAATCAAACTGATTAAGTGGCGTTATTGAATAGCGAAGTAATTTAATCAGACTTATTAAAATAAATCTGCGTTCATCACTTTATTCCAAGCAGCAGTGAAATCATGTACAAATTTAGTTTGTGAATCACTTTGAGCGTATACTTCAGCTAAGGCTCTAAGCTGCGAATTTGACCCAAATACAAGATCTACACGTGTAGCTGTCCACTTTACATCACCTGTAGAACGGTCACATACTTCAAACAATTCTTCGCTAGATGATGTTGGTTTAACACGATTATTCATATCCAGTAAATTCACAAAAAAGTCAGTTGTGAGTACTTCTGGTCGGTTCGTAAATACACCCTGTTGTGATTTACCATAATTTGCATTCAAGACGCGTAAGCCACCTATAAGTACCGTCATTTCAGGCGCAGTAAGACCAAGCAACTGGGCTTTGTCTATTAACATCTGCTCAGCTGGAAGGCTGTAACGTGTCTTTAAATAATTACGGAAACCGTCTGCAGTTGGTTCAAGTACACTGAACGATTCAACATCTGTCTGTGCTTGCGAAGCGTCTACTCGACCTGGAGTAAAAGGCATAGCAACACTCGTCCCCGCTTTGTTTGCAGCACTTTCTACAGCAGCGTTACCCGCAAGTACTATTAAATCTGCCAAGGATACTTTCTTACCTAGCGATTGTTCAGCATTAAATGACTGTTGAATGCCCTCAAGTACCTTAAGTACCTTTGATAATCGAGCGGGCTGATTTATTTCCCAATCTTTTTGTGGAGCTAAACGTATGCGAGCACCATTTGCTCCGCCACGCATATCAGAGCCACGATAAGTTGAAGCTGAAGCCCACGCTGTAGATACTAGCTCCGATATCGAAAGCCCTGAAGCAAGAATCTTAACCTTAAGCGCTGAGATGTCCTTAGCTTCAATGAGTGGGTGATCCAAACGTGGTAAGGGATCTTGCCAGATAAGGTCTTCCTGAGGCACTTCTGACCCAAGGTATCTTACCTTTGGTCCCATATCTCTATGGGTAAGCTTAAACCAAGCACGCGCAAAAGCATCAGCGAATGCATCGGGGTTTGCTAAGAAGTGACGCGATATCTTTTCATAAGCTGGATCTGCTCTTAATGCGATATCGGTGGTGAGCATCGTAGGACGCTGCTTCTTTGTAGAATCAAAGGCATGAGGTACTGTTAATTCTGCATCTTTAGCCACCCATTGGTTTGCGCCTGCAGGACTTTTCTCTAATTGCCACTCGTAGCGAAGTAGGTTTTCAAAGTAATTATTACTCCACTGAGTTGGTGTCGTTGTCCAGGTTACTTCAAGACCACTTGTAATAGTGTCTGATCCTTTACCTGAACCATAGGTACTTGCCCAACCTAGCCCTTGCTCTGCAATACCAGCAGCTTCAGGCTCTACCCCTACATGTCCAGCAGAAGCTGCTCCATGTGTTTTGCCAAAGGTGTGCCCGCCTGCGATAAGAGCGACTGTCTCTTCGTCATTCATCGCCATACGAGCAAATGTTTCACGAATATCTTTTGCTGACGCAACAGGATCAGGCCTTCCATTAGGTCCTTCAGGATTAACATAAATTAGACCCATTTGCACAGCAGCAAGGGGGTTTTCAAGTTCACGTTCACCAGAGTAGCGCTTATCATCTAGCCATATTTTCTCAGAACCCCAATATACATCCTCTTCGGGTTCCCATACATCTACACGTCCACCTCCAAATCCAAAAGTTTTAAAGCCCATGGATTCAAGTGCACAATTACCTGTAAGTATAAAAAGATCAGCCCATGAAATTTTATTACCGTACTTCTGTTTGATCGGCCACAGCAGTCTGCGCGCCTTATCTAAATTAGCATTATCAGGCCAACTGTTAAGGGGTGCAAATCGCTGCTGCCCGGCCCCAGCACCTCCACGACCATCACCTGTTCGGTAAGTTCCTGCACTATGCCATGCCATACGGATAAAAAATGGCCCATAGTGACCAAAGTCTGCTGGCCACCAATCCTGAGAATCTGTCATTAGCGTGTACAAATCTTGTTTAAGAGCCTTAAAGTCTAGCTTCTTAAACTCCGCCGCATAATCAAATTCAGTGCCCATCGGATTAGATAAGGCAGAGTTTTGATGCAGGATTTTCAAATTGAGCTGGTTTGGCCACCAATCACGATTAGATTTAACACCCATACCCGTGTGCTTTAGCGCACTATCGTGCAGATGAGGGAAAGGGCATTTGCCGCCGGTAGAAGCCGTTGGATTTTCCATAATGTAAATTGAGTATGTAAAGAGGTTAAACTAGATTTAGATGACTACACTTAAGCGTTTAATACTTAAAGTATCATTTTAAATAGCTTAAGCAACTGAAGTAGCCATTTTTGAGGCGTAAATAACAGAATCTGCCTAAAGCCAAAACTTAGCCTAATAGTCATTGTATCTTAAGCGTGATAAATGAAATTTGTATCTACGGCAGGCTCACTGGAATAGTGAATTAATGTATAATATTGGTCTACTATATGTAACCTATATATTTAAAACGATAATTGGAGCCTAGTTATGAAAACATTTTCATCCTGCCTAAGAATTTGGGTTGTGGAAGTTCCCATTAGATTTGTAAAACTGGTGTGGAAGAAGTCTTGAGCAAATCGTACCGACTTAGACAGATACCAATTTAGTCCAATACCCATAGCTTTTGCTTTTTGAGGATTAGTTAGCGGTGAGGCAAAAAGTGGGAAAACTGATGGGTCTATATTAAGTTCAGAGTAACGCGCAACCACCTGAAATGCACCAAAACTACCGCTAGAATAATCAAATGACTGCCTAGGTACTACACCTGCATAGCTTGCAGCTTCACCTGTTAAAACCCATCCTAAGTTGAAATCCCATGCCTTATTCTGCAATGTAACCTTTGGTAACGAAAAACTAGCTGTGGGAGCACTCGGCCGAACATTTACTGTGGAGATTGCATATTCAGTAAATATACTCAGTGGCCCGTTATAATAATTAGCCTGAGGCGAAACTCTCCACACTCTACCATCTGCGTATACAGAAGACGCATACTTAAAGAATGCTTGCTGTCCATCGCTTCTATAACCCGATGTAACACCAGCTAGACCTTTCTGACGTCCATCACTAGCACCAACACCAAAGCCTAATCCTTGCGATATTGACTTTGTATCATGTATAAAAGGCTGGAAAAATATTCGTGCAACTCCGTCTTTATCATTATCGAAATCTGAATTGCCTGAGCTCAGTGTATTATCAGCAGTGCCATTTACTAGACCAATAGAATAAGCAACAGTGCCGGAGTACAGTGAACCTCCAACTACAAATCCTATATCTCGATTTGGCATGAGATTATTAACGAGTGAACGTTCGACAAATTGCGTATTTGGATCTGTCTGAAGCTCTTCAAGCCCTACAGGGGATTTGAATTTGCCGAATTTAACTTGAAATCTTGGATCAAAATTGACCGTTGCATTAGCATCAAGAATTGTGACTGCATTAGCTATACCACTGCTTCCATTGCCAAACTCTGGAATAAAAAGAAATGATGCTAAATTACCCAAAGTACCATCAGTTGTAATACGAGCACGTCTAAGGATGAATGAATTATTAATTACCCCTCCCCCGTCATTTAGGAAAAGACGTGAATCAAGCTGTGTCACACCCCCAACGTGTAATAAATTCAGGGACTGAGCGGTTTCCGTAATTAACACTTTGTTACTTGATTGTTTTTGTGAACTAGATGCTGCTGTAGCTGCTACGCTACTTGGAGCATCCAACCCTTCAGATGCTGACTTCTTAGAGTGAGTCTGTTTTTGCTCAAGTACTGTTAACCTCTGCTCGATAGATTTAAGCAGTACACGTAATTGCTTAATTTCAGTATCGTCTTCAGCATGAAGCGTGGGACTGTTTACTATAAAAACAAACAAATAGACTGGTAAGTAGGTAAAGCCAGTTAACAAACGACGAAAAATAATTTTTATATGCACAGGTAAAAGTTTAAACGAGTTCGTATTGGGAATGCTTTATTCTGGGATACGGTAACCATATTCTTTTAGTATCCTGAGAGCTGTCATGCTATGTAAAAAATCAATATAACGCTGCGCAGCTGGATTATTTACACCATGCATAGTTATAATAGCTCCCTGCTCTAGTGGGCTATAAAGCTCACTAGGTACATCAATCCAATGCCCTTTACCTTTGAGCTTTGGTGAAAGCACAACAGAGAGTGCAACAAATCCAGCATCAGCATTGCCGGTAGCTACAAACTGAGTTGTCTGCGTAATGTTTTCTCCAAAAACATATTTGGCCTGACATTCCTCCCATATACCCAGCTTCTGCAGTGCTTGCTTAGCCGCACGGCCATAGGGTGCCGTGATTGCATTAGCGACCGCTATACGTGTAATACGAGGGTTGCGAACAACTGATGCAACATCAGATAAATAAAGTTCACTTTTAGCACTCCAGATAACAAGACGTCCCACAGCAAATGCACTCAAACTCTTAGGGTCAGCGTAACCCTTAAGTATTAACTCTCTTGGGAAATCCATATCAGCTGATAAAAAAACGTCGTACGGAGCTCCATTAACAATCTGTGTCACTAGATTGCCAGATGAACCACTGACTGTTGTAACGGTAATCTCCGGTGCAACTTTCTTGAACTCAATGTTGAGCGGTTCTATAACATAAACTAAATTTGCTGCAGCTACTATAGATAAACTCTGTGAATCTTTAGCACTAGCACTTTGAAATAAAAATGCTGCAACTAATATAACTGAAGTGGATATATGAAATAGACCGTTTTTCATCAAACAAGCTAGAGGAGTTTGTAGTGCAGCATTTTTTTAAGTAAAGTGACAGCACTTAAACATACAAACTTTTAGCTATGACATAAAAAATACTTGGCAGTTCTAGCTACTGGGTCTAGCTAAAAACAAGATAAGCTAAGTCTTACAAACCTATCTAATTTGTAGGCTGACCCGTCACCTCATAAACCTCTATCAACGCTTTGCCGGCTGCACCAGAAACGCTGGTTGCTTGAACCGTATATGATCCTGGTTTGAGATTTAGAATTACTGCAGTATCAGCTGCATTAGAACTCGAAAAGTTAAATGCTCCTACTAAAGACATAGCAGACTGAACTGTTGGATTTCCTCCCCATGCAGTACTGTAAGCGAGTTCATTTGTATTACTATCAAATACATGGAGCATCGGATCAGCAATTGCGCCTGTAACGCTAAAGGCAGCAAGCGATGGACCCACTACCCTCACTAGTACATCTAAAGCAGAGCTTCCCCCTATGACAAAACCGGCAGACAAAACTCCATTTGCAGGAATTTGCTGCAAGCAAGATATATTGATCAAACGAGGAGCATCGGCTTTATACATGTAGCCAGAAGAATAATCATAGATTTCAGCCAGAACATTACCAGTTGAGGTACCTTTACCAGCTACTTGGATCGAATACCCCCCTTTTACACTCACCAAGTTAGCAACGAGTGCCGCATCAAGACTGGCTGCAGAGGCGTACGGAAACGCACCAGTGGCAGTGTTCGCTGCAATAATCAAACTTTGATTTGAAGTAGAAAAAGCCCAATCATCGTTAGTTAAAATAGATGTGGTACCATTAAATACAGTTACACTTGGATCTGCTAAAACAGATTTAACGCCGAATGAGCTTAATGATGGACCTGCTCCACGAATAAGTAAGTTTTGAGCACCAGTTGTACCAGCACCTCCATTCACAAATCCTAACGTTAATAACTGTGAACCTGGGCCATCAAACGAAAGTACTGAGAGATTTACCAATCTACCTTGATCTCCCGAGACGGACAGGTATGCGGGTGAAGATGAAACTGTACCAGCGGAATTGGTTACATTAACAGAATAATTTCCCGAAGATGCCAAACCTACATTAGCTACTTTATAGGTTGAGGCTACAGCTCCAGCAATAACTGCACCATCTTTAGTCCATTGATATGTCGCGGGAGTCTGACTATTCACTGCAACTGAGAATGTTACCGCTGAGCCAGACATCACAGACTGCCTTATTGGTTGTGTGAAAATAATCGGCAAAGTAGATACAGATGGAGCATTGAGAGTATAGCTGTACTGTACTTGATTGTTAACGATTCCCGACTTACTAGCGCTTGTGTCTGTAGCTATGACCGAGCGTACATAATCAAATTTAGCAGAAGTAGAATTCACAGTAACACGTATGTGGCCAGAGCTAGGATATAGCACACCAGAATGGTAACCATAGATAAGCCCAGTTGTAATTGACTGATTACTACGACTAGGTTGCGGCACTTCCTGGTAAATTAATCTAGGAACACCGTTCCCGTTTGAGTCTAATGTTTGTTTAACAAACAGATGGTCATGGCCATGAAATACAACAGTAACACCATATTGCAGCAGTAAGTCTTGAATTGGCATTGCCCATCCCGGACGTTGCTGAGTAAAACCGTATGTTCCATCTATATTATTTCCACCCCATTCATAATAGGAACACACCTCTGCTCCTCCTCGTGCTAAACAGTCCATAGTTCCTCCAACTAGATGGTGCATAAACACAAACTTGAACTTAGCTTTACTATTCTGAAGCACAGACGTAAGCCAATCGTATTGAGCCTTACCTAATGTCCAAGCCCATGGATTTTTACTATGAGAGGTCGCCTGCCAGCTATACCAAAACGGATCTAATGCAATAAATAGCGCATCTCCCCACTCAAATGCATAATAGGCATCCCTAGGTGCACCCGTATAGGGATCTGGCACAGTGGACATCGAATAAAAACTATTAGCCGTAGGACATGGGAAATACATCTGCCTTGCTTGTACACCCCAGGTTGCAACATTTGATTTAGGGCTAGATGCAGACATCATCCACCCAAGTTCTGGATCATGATTTCCACTTACCAAGAAAGTCGGTACACTTGCACCAATAAGTGCTAGATTTTGTGAACGTACAACCTGATGACTAGCCATAATCTGCGCTAAGGTAGTAAGGCCGTATTTCTCATCCATAAAAGTATCTCCGATATCAAAAAGAAAGTCCGGTTTATCAGCTACCATATTGGCCATAGTTTGAGCCCATACTGCAGGCTCATTATCCAGATAATGAGGATCTGCCTCTATATCGAAACTAAAGCTCTTACCCACTGCTCGCTGCGTATAAAAGGAATATTCTTTATCACTAGTATATGAACCTACACCTGCTGCTCTATACCGAATTCTATAAAAATACCGATTGTCTGAGAGTAACGAATCCAGTGTTAGTAGTGAAGTTGCATTAGCAGCAATTGAAGTTGTAAGCGTTGAATTTGTGTAAACACCAGTCTGAGTACCGTAATCAACAATAATATCAGTATTAGTAAAAGCTAGAATACTTAGAGATATACTTTTATCAGTCTGACGACCTAAAAGCACATCATAAGGAAGACCTGAAAGACTTTGTGCCTTACTCAATACGGGAATAATTGCCGCAAAAGTGATAAAAATAAAAAATAATTTATCTATGCAATTATTCTTAAAATTAATGAACTTCATATACTTCAATTAAAGTTACTCCAGCTGAACCTGATGCGCTCTTAGCCTGTACGGTATAGGCACCAGGGTTTAGGGTTAGTATTACAGCAGAATCTTTACTTCCAGGACTCGAAAATTCGAAAGCTCCAGTAGCTATATTAGCAGCTGAGATAACTGGATTTCCACCCCAGACAGTATTTGATCCAACAACTGCTGAGGTAGTATCGTAAACAGTAAGCTGTGGATCAGATATGGTATTAGGAACATTATAAGGTGCAGCAGCTAACGTGGGTCCACTTGCTCGTATCAAAACTTGTTCCGGAGTAGTTCCTGCGATGACAAAACCTGCTGTCAAAACTGCCCCTGACGCTACCTGCTCTAGACATGAAACATTTACAAGGCGTGGTGTTGATAACGTGTAATTACTTGGCAGCGTATTATCATATACTTCAGCGAGTACATTACCAGTGGCACTATTTTTACCTGCAGCCTGAACGGAATACCCACCTGCATTTAAATTAACTACTAAAGCAGCATCAAAACTTGTACTACTCGATAATGCAAATGCACCTGTAGCAGAATCAGCGCTATTAACAGCCGTAATATTTTGTGTCGAACTTCCCCAGTTGTCGTTTGAAGCTACAGATACTTGAGCTGAATTAAAAATTGTAAGCGTAGGGTCCAACATAACTAAGGGTACAGAAAATGTGCTAAGTGATGGTCCTATTGCACGTATGAGCAGCTGCTGTGAACCGCTAGTACCATAACCTCCCGAAACAAAGCCAACCGTAAGTAACTGATTTCCCGGTCCATCCATTGACAAGACAGATAGATTCACTAATCGACCTGGATTTGCTCCACTCACGATAAGAGAAGCAGCAGAGGATGTCACATTACCTCCAGTACCCATTACTGACACTGTATAAGCGCCAACATTTGCTGCGTTAAAAGAATTAATCGTGTAACTACTCGTTGTAGCTCCCAAAATAGGAATGCCATTTAAGTACCATTGATAGGTTAAGGCATTTCCAGTCGCTCCTACTACTAATGTAGTTGCTGAACCATAGCTAATACTCTGTGTCGTAGGCTGCTTAGTAATGATGGGGATAACACCCTGTGTACTAATAGTTGCGGTTCTAATAGTATAATTTTCAAAATCGCTGATGTAGAGTTTGCCACTAGAATCAACGGCAATGCAATATGGCCAATTAAGCCGTGCAGAAGCCCCTATACCATCTGTACTACCTGTAATCAAAGTTGATCCAAGTACGGTCGTTACTACTCCAGTTGGAGATACTTTTCTTATCGTACTATTAAACTGATCACACACATAAAGATTTCCGGATGAATCTACAGTAATTCCACTAGGAAAGTTAAACTGAGCCAGACTGCCCGTTCCATCTGCACTACCAGCTATACCAGGACTTCCTGCTAATGTACTCACTACGCCAGATGGGGTAACTTTCCTGATAGTACAATTACTCGTATCAGTTACGTATAAGTTTCCCGAAGAATCGATTGCAATACCTGTTGGGAAGAAAAAACGTGCAGCAGTACTTTTACCATCTGCAGTTCCTTGTTGCCCACCCGACCCAGCAAACGTAGTCACCACTCCAGCCTGAGTAATTTTACGAATTGTGTAATTACCAGAATCAGCAACATAAAGATTTCCTGAACTATCCACAGCAATACCACGTGGTCCATAAAATGTTGCCGCAGTGCCCGTTCCATCAACTCCACCACCAGAGCCAGTGCCTCCTACACCGGTCCCGCCTGCAAACAGTGTAACAACACCACTCGTTGAAACTGAGTATATTCCCTGCGAAAGCGGATCTGCAACATAAAGTGCGCCGCTTGAATCAATCGCTAGTCCCGTTGGATGGCCCATTTTGCCTGCAGAACCTGTTACATAATTAGTAACAACTCCCGCAGCGTTAATTTTGCGTATCGTACCATTAAATTGATCGGCTACGTAGATTGAATTTGCGGGTCCGACAACAATGCCTGCAGGAAAATTAAATTGTGCAGCTACTCCAGCAGCATTTACTAATCCTGCAACACCAGTATTCCCAGCAAGTGTTGTTAAACTATAAGGAGTGCTATAAAGACTCTGTGCGTAGATTACCTCCGGCGTTAATAGCTCTATAAGTAATATTAACCCAGTATAAAATATGCGTTTCATGGAAAGCACTTTAAAATTACTGTGTTTTGGGTGCTGCATTATTTTCAGCACTAGCCGAAGCTAAATTGGGTCGAGGTAAAAGCGTGTACGAGTAAACGGTTGCTCCATTTACTTTACCTGGTCCTTCATCAGCGGGCAAATAAGTCCTAACATAATCTATTTTAACGTTTGTAGGATTTACCGTAACCCGTGCATAGCCACTAGCCGGAAAAATTACGCCTGAATCATAAGCATCTGCATTATATAATCCATAATTAGGATCAGCTGCATAGGGTAGCTCTTGATACGTCACACCGTCTAACTGCTGGCGAACAAAAGCATGATCATGCCCGCTAAAAAATACAGTTACGCCATAGTTAATAAACATTTGATGAATAGGCATACTCCAGCCAGGACGCTTCTGAGGGAATATATATCCTAATGTCGGATCATTCCCTCCCCACTCGTAGTTTTTTGCACATTCTATACCACCACGCCCTGTTCCCATTTCATGATGCGCAAAGACAAATTTGAATTTTGCATTACTATTTTTAAGCGTCTGCTCTAACCACTGAAACTGAGTTTGGCCTAAGGTATCTAGCCATACATCTGTGTTAGTATGCGCTCCACCACCCAATACACTATCTACACAGACTGAAGATCCCCAGTAAAAATCAATTACAACAAAAAGAGCATCTCCCCATGTCCAGGCGAAGTAATTACGTAGAAGACCAGGGGTCTGATTAGGCCCTATGTAATTCATAAGCGTTGGATTACCCGAATAAAAATGATCGGGACCAGGATTAGAGAAGTAAGTATTTCTTCCCGTTTGAGCCCATACAGCCACATTATTGGGTGTATTATCATAAAGATAGAGCGCCGCTTGCTCATGATTTCCATTCGTAAGCATTATTGCAGTATTAGTTCCTAGTATACCTAGGTAAGGTAACTGTGTTGTGTACCTACCCCATACCGTAGACTGTGAATACGAGCTGAGTGTATCCACACTAAAATCATCTCCTAAGGTGACAAAAAAATCAGGTTTATCTGCTGCTGCTGCTGACATTGTTCTAATGTATAAATTAGAATCAAAGGCAGACTTATTTCGCTCCGGGTGGGAATCTCCTTGAGAGCAGAACACAAAGCTAGAGCCTGGAGCTCTTTGTGTCATAAATGAATACTCACTTGTCGGCACACTTGTCTTTGCACCACTCGAAGTAAAACGCAGCCTATAGTAGTACCTAGTATTAGCGGTTAACTGAGTTAGGGTAATTTCTTGTGGCGTATTGACTGCAAGGGTCACTACCGCAGTTTGATTTGGATAGGTGTTTGATTGTGTACCGTATTCCAAGTATGCAGTACCAGCAGTAGGTGACATCACATTTGCAACGATAGATGTATCTTCTGGTCTACCTAATATAATGGTCCCTGTGTATTGAGCCCGTAACGTGATTGATGCGGCAAATAAAGAAAATGTAACTAAACCAACACGCATCAATCGAACTAAGGCCATAGGGAGTAAAATAAGTAATATTTAATTATCTTGGGCTGTATACTACAGAATCTAACCTTAAGATTACATTAAGCTAATATCTGTGGAATCTAAATATCATATTTCATCAATTCTTAACCTTTTCTTAAGGTACCGAACAGTATATTAAAGCCCATATTACTATATTTTATAAGTATTTAGCCAATGCATAGCATACAGCTTATTCACCAACGCCATACCTATAGGCTAGCACTACTCTTTGGTATTCTATCAATCTCTAGCATTACAGGCCTAGCAAGTGATTTAGCAAGTTTAGCACCAGCGACGCCAAACTGGTTTGTTACAAAGTCAGATCAAAGTCCGTCAGCCCAATCTCCCGATTTAAGTATTCCTGCAAGTGCCTCAACGATGATATCATCGTTTAATTTATTTAAACCCAACGTAAGCTACTACTGGGATAATGCATCTTTTTATTTAGAATCCGACGGCAGGCCTAATAGTTCTATAATGCCTACACTGATGGTGGGGATTACATCGTGGCAGCAGCAAATACCCTTTGTTACATCCTACTTTCATTACACTACCAACCCAGAATCTGACAAAGCTTCTATAGGCTATGGTCAACCTAACGTGTGGAAATTACCATTAAGCCCAACACCGTCAAATTCACCCATACCAATTTCAGCAGGTAACTTCCAAAGAGGTGCTGTTGCTATAGCGGCAGATGGAATAGCAATATTTAACCCAAGAAACAATACCGGTAAAGTATCCTATGAAATAGGTGAACTAGACCAATACGGCGGTCACTGCGGCTTAGCAGACGATTATCACTACCACATTGCACCTGTTCATCTACAGAAAGTCCTAGGAATTGATAAGCCAATTGCATGGATGCTCGATGGCTATCCTTTGTATGGCTACACTGAACCAGATGGAACGGCTCCACTTTTACTTGACTCAAATGGAGGCCACACGCACGGCTCTTTAGGGTATCATTACCATGCTATAGGCAGTGCACAAGCAGGTCCTAAATCACCTTACTTACCAGCTGCATTCTATGGGAATGTAATAAACTACGGCGGCCAAGTAGACGGTCAGCCCGAAGTAAGTTCTCTGCGTAAATCAGGGACAGGAGGATATACAGCAAATGCAGTGAGTGGTGCTTCAATTGTAGCCTATATGAATCCAGTGGCTCTTGCGACTGATGCATCCGGAAATCTCAGCCTTTCTACAACAGGAGTCGCTTCCTTAGATCAGTATTTGATGCGAGTCGCTGTAGCTGGTTCAACCTATGACATCTGCTGGAAACTTGATAGAATTTCAAATCCAAAGACACTTACTATTACTTGGCGACTACCTACTGTACCAGCAACAACCACTGTTTATTCAAATGCTAACAATAGAATAACTACGTTGCCTACTGCTGCTTGGAGTCTACGCAAACTACCTGACACAGGTCAGACCATTCATCAAAGTTCAACTTTTGGTCAAGATTCAGATTATACAATTAATCCACCTTCGTATAAAGATAATGGCGACGGTACTATTACGGATAACGTAACAGGGCTTATGTGGCAAAAAACAGATTCAGGTGAATGCACATGGGCAAATGCACAAGCAAACGCTTCATCAATTAAAACGGGTGGCTATACAGACTGGCGACTACCTACTCCGACTGAATTATTTAGTATCATGAACCATAACTACGGTAATCCCGCAGCAATGGATAAGACTTATTTTCCTAGTAACACAAGTGGCGTTGCCGAATATTGGTGGACAAATATTATTTATGGATCAGACGCGACTCGCGTGTGGTGTGTTAACGCGGGTGGAGGTGTTGGGCCTAAACCGATCACTGAAACTATAAGTGCAGGTGGTACATATCGTTATAATGCACGCTATGTACGCGGCGCAAGTCCAAGCATCGGGCACAATTATATTAACAATCTAGATGGTACAATAACTGATTCCGATACGGGACTAATGTGGACACAAGTACCAGGACCAGCAATGTCCTGGCAAGCTGCATTAACCTATGCAACCTCACTTAAAACAGCTGGATATTCTGATTGGAGACTTCCTAATATTAAGGAACTACAAACGTTAGCAGACTACAATTTAACAGTCGCATCAAGCCAAGCCTCTGCGCTTGCACCTGTAAACCGTATCATGTTTCCAAGTGCTACTACGCCTGCTACTGCATACTGGTCATCAACAGTGCTAGTACAAGGAGGCGGAAATTATAGCTTAGCATGGCTACAAGAATTCGGTGTAAATAATACAGTTGCTGCAGCAAACGGGCCGACTCGTAATGCACAAGGCATTATAAGTTATGAGTCCATGACATCTAGCTATCCTGTATTTGCTGTAAGAACAGCAACCCTTACAACAGCTCCAAGCATTACGAAGCAACCTGTATCTCAAACAATAACTCCATCAAGCAGTGTAATTTTTAGAATAAATGCAATCAGCACTGGGGCACTCACTTATCAGTGGAATCTCAATGATGTAGCAATCAGTGGAGCAACGTCTCAGAATTTACTCTTAACAAATACAACTACTGGATCCGCAGGAAACTATACTTGTACAGTCACCAGTGCAGGTGGATCAATAACTTCACAACCTGCAACCCTTGCCTTGGTGGCAACCAGTAATCCTGGCCGTATCATTAATATTTCCACTCTAGCTCCGATAATAACAAATGGGTCACTCTCATCGGGCTTTGTGGTGGGTGGAGCAGGAACTACTGGATCTGAGCAAGTTCTCATACGTTCATCTGGCCCGTCTTTATCTTCATTTGACGTATCAGCACCTCTAGCAGACCCTAAACTTCAGCTGAACTTACTGGGATCAACCAATACAATAATTGGCACAAATAGTGGATGGAATGGCTCATCATCGATTGCACAGACAGCTGCTTTGGTAGGGGCTTTTGCATGGCCATCTCAAATAAGTAAAGATTCAGCACTGGCGCTTGTAGGCAGCTCAAGCCTGAACCAAGGCAATTATTCTGCAGTTATAACAAGTGCAACGAATAATACGGGCACTACCCTGCTCGAGATCTATGATGCCACAACAAACTACACCCCATCCACGCCACGACTCATCAATATATCCAGTCTTTCTACGGTGCAATCGGGAGGAAATGCACTTACTGCAGGTTTTGTCATCAGTGGCTCTACTTCAAAAACAATTCTTATTAGAGCCTCAGGTCCAGCACTATCACAATATGCAATAAAAGGTTTTATCCCTGATCCTCAGATCAGTCTTTTTTCTGGATCTACCACACTAGCAACAAATGCTGGCTGGGCTGCAGATCCTCAGATTTCTGCAACAGCAACATCCGTCGGTGCCTTTTCCTGGGGAAGTTCTAGTACTGCTGATTCTGCACTACTAATCACTTTAGCTCCTGGTAGCTATACAGCTCAAATCACTGGAGTATCTGCAGATACTGGAGCAGCATTAATAGAAATTTACGATGTCCCTTAGACAGTTATTTGGTTTAACTTATTTTAGAATCGAGCGATAATTAGTCATGGTTCAAAAAATCGCTGTTAGTCTACTTTTGACCGTAATAACAAGCTATGCTGAGCAAACACCTAATGCTCAAGAAACTGTTAAGGTAGAAATTTCTTTCCCTCGTATTTATGATTTAACTCGTCCTGGGATGAGAGATTTCAGAATTCCAAAAACAGGATGTTTTAATTGCCATCCTGAAGACGGAAAAGCAGTTGCAGGTAAATACCCTCAGCTTGCAGGTTCAGAATGGGTTAACGGAGATGAAAAACGACTGATTAAAATAATACTATGCGGTCTAAAAGGACCTATAAGTGTAAGCACAATTGAATTCCCAAACCCACCAGATATGCCTTCTTTTGGTAAATACGGCGCAAACTGGGATGATCAAAAAATAGCCGATGTATTAACCTTCATACGGAATTCATGGAGTAATGAAGGAACTTACATCACAAAAGAAATGGTTGCAGAAGTAAGAAAGGAAGTCGGAGATCACAAAGAATTTTATGCACCCGAATTAACAAAGCATAGAAAACAACCTACATTTAAGTAGGCATTTATAATATTTATATACCTTAATTTAAGATGATGGCTTAGAAAATTTTCTTTAAATAACTTATTTGCCGAAAATCCAGCCCCCTATTATTTGAATATCACCATGAAATTATTCGCATCATTTATTATTGCACTTATTGCTCCGTGTTTTGCATTAGCTTCATCAGCTCACTACGAGGATATAGCACATGCAGAACTTAAGGCTGCTATAGCATCTGGTCATATCACTCTCTTAGATGCCAACGGAGGTGATAGCTACAGGGAAGCTCACATACCCGGAGCTATTGATTTTGAAACTCATGAATCAAAAATAGCCACTTTACTTCCAAAAGATAAAACAGCTTTAATTGTAGCCTACTGCGGAGGACCTACCTGCACCGCCTATAGAGATGCTTATGATGCAGCGATTGCTCTAGGTTATACTAATGTTAAACACTATTCAGAAGGCATATCAGGTTGGCTTGGACGTCACGAAAATGTAGATAAGAATTAATATCTTAGTGGCTAAGTAAGTGCTGCATCCGTAAAGCCACCACAAGATAATATACGCCTAAAACAACCACTAAAATGGAGCAAGCAGATGTAAATTGCAGCAAGCTACCTTCACTTATATTTTTCCTCCTCTGTGTTAAGAGTGCAAATAATGGCATCACAACGGCCTGATTACCGCATTCAACGCCAATACTAAAGGAAGTAAGAGCTAACCATGTTCCAGCTGCTGGAAGCCCTGCCATAGCATCCAAAAGGCCTCCAGCAAAGCCTAGGCCGTGAATTAATCCGAAGCCAAAAGCCACCGCTAGGCGCAGCGAGGAATGCGTGCGTTTAGGCCAAATAATATTCTCGAGTGCGACAAAAATTATACTCAGTGCAATAATAGGCTCTACGATTTCTGATGGTAATCTAAATATTCCGAATACACACAAAATGAGTGTTATAGTATGAGCCAGTGTAAATGCTAAAATGACCTTAACCATTTCACAAAAACTTAAAGTAACAATTACTAGAGCAGAAATAAATAAAAGGTGGTCATACCCAGTAAGAATATGAATTACGCCGTGCTTAAAATAATCCCAAAATACGTTATCTTTAACACGCTTTGCCTCAGTAACTGCCACACCTTTAAACTGTTCGTTTATACTAGGCAGGCCAGTTTTCAAAGTAACTAGCTTATTCGTTACCAATACGACTCGACTTGTCTGCTCTAAATTCGATTTATAACGAACGACATAGCTAACACTCCAAGCCAAACCCGCAGAATATTCCCATTCCTGGAGCATCGATTGAGATAATGTAACTTCTGTAGGGTTTATTAAAGGCAAACGGTATTCATACTGAAATTGATAAAACGTATTATCTGGATATTGGATCCTTGGAGGTTCTTGAATCAAACGAAGTAGACCATCTAGTTTCTTGTCTCTAGCCTTCAGTACAATATGATGAAGTACATACTGCGCATGCGCTTCAATTTGTTCTTTTGTAAACTTACCAACATTTGATTCGGAGGGTTTTGCCTGTGCAATTTGGATCTCCCTTACTGATACATTCACTGCAACACGAATGAGAGCAGGTTCAAACTGTAGCCACATAATATCCTGCATCAAGGGATGAGCATGTATCGTAATTGGTATTAAATACCAAAGTATACATGCTAAAATTCGGTAGACTGAATTAAACCCAAACACGTTTTTGATGTAAGCTATACACGATTGGGTTAGATTTTAGACTAAACTTAAAGCCTAAAGCTGTAGTATATTAATCGAAAATAGCATCTCTATCACTTCTTATGGTTTTAGACGCTATAGTGTAATGTGAAAGGTTTCATACAAACCACCACTATGAATAGATTAACCTTAGACTTGCGTTTTTATTTAGCCCTAGGAAGATTTAATTTTACAATTTAGCCATATAAGTAAGCGCTTAAATATGGGGTTCACCCGATAATACGTACATAGTTTAGGTATTAGTTATTTGGATAAGATAAATTTAGTTCGTAGTCGAGAGGACTCTTATAACCAAGTGATGAGTGTGATCTCTTTCGGTTATAGAAGCCCTCGATGTAATCAAAAATCGCTGCCTTTGCCTCATCTCTTGTTCTAAACGTGCATCGGAAAATCAGTTCATGCTTAAGCGTGCTCCAAAAAGATTCCATTGCAGCGTTATCATAGCAGTTTCCTTTGCGACTCATTGAAGCTATCATTCCATTTTCATCTAATTGAGTTCGATAATCTTCGCTCGTGTATTGGATCCCACGATCTGAGTGATGGATGAGTCCAGGCTCCGGTCTGCGACGTTCTATTGCCATTTTAAGAGCACTCAGTGGTAAACGTGTATGCAAGGTCGAGTCCATTGACCAACCTACTAGCTTACGGCTATAGCGGTCCAATACGCCTGCAAGATACAACCAGCCCTCATGAGTAGGTATATACGTTATATCGCTTACCCAGACCTGATTCGGGCGTTCTGGCAGCGGCATATCTCGTAAAAGATTAGGTGCTATGGGTTGATCATGGTTACTATCCGTAGTACGGACTCGGTAACGGCGTTTCGTACGCCCTATAATTCCAACTTCACGCATTAACCTAGCTACTCGGTTATGACCCACGCGTATCCCACGATCTTGTAAGTCTTTTGTTATACGCGGGCTTCCATACGTTGCTCGGCTCCTCTCGTGGATCTGCTTAATCTCCAATAGAAGCGTCTTATCAGACGCTTCTCGTACAGACTTAGCCTTTGTCCAATCGTAGTAGCCACTACGTGATACACCCAGCGTTTGACATAAAACTGTGATGCTATGTTCAGCACTCATCGTTTTTATTAGGGCATACCGCTCGGTGGTGTTTGCGAGAGTATGCCCGCTGCTTTTTTTAGTATTTCACGCTGCTCTGTTACTCGAGCCAGCTCCTTTTTAATTCGAGCTAATTCAACTTTGTATTCTGCGAGCGTTGTCGGCTCTCTCTCAGGTTCTACTTGTTTTATCTCTTTCATATCTCGTCCCCACTTATACAGATCAAATACGCTCACTCCTAGCTCTTTTGCAGTAAATTCTGCAGATCTTCCGCTATTCATCCACATACGCACTGCCTGCTCTTTGAATGATTTATCGTAACGGTTACGTCTTTCTCGGATTATACTTTCGTTTTTCATGTTCGGTTATATGGTTTTTATAACCTAAACCCTGTCCGTTAATTCGGGGTAACCTCAATACCTTAATCTAAACTTAAGCTTAGTTTGTGTATACTTAATAGTAGTAAATTGATCTAAAGCCTAACTGCAATGCGTGTACTCATTATTGAAGATGAACCAGACCTACTTAAAAGCTTAGCACGTGGGTTAAGAGATGAAGGCTATGCAGTTGATTCCAGCGATAATGGAGAGGACGGCTTATTCAATGCGCAATCAAATGATTATGATGCGATTTTGATGGATGTAATGCTTCCAAAGCTCGATGGATGGCAAATTTTAGAAAAATTGAGGAAGACTAAAAAAACACCTGTGTTAATGCTAACAGCACGAGATCAAACCAAAGATCGTGTGCGTGGATTAGATTCAGGAGCAGATGACTATTTAATTAAACCCTTTAACTTAGAAGAACTACTTGCGCGCTTACGTGCCATAATACGGCGCAGTGCAAATCAGACTTCAAATATATTAACAATTGGAGATGTAGCTGTAAATCTGGCCTCCAGGACCATTACACATAATAAAACACCTATTGAACTAACTGCTAGGGAATATTCCTTAGTTGAATTTCTTGCACTTCATAAAGGCGAAGTAGTTACACGCACTCAACTTTACGAACATCTGTTTGATGAAAATGAAAGTTCACTCTCAAACCTATTGGATGTTCATGTATCTAAAATTAGAAAGAAATTAGGATCTGAGTTTATAGCAACTCGCCGTGGACACGGCTACTGCGTAGGATGAAACTTCCCACATCAATTAAATGGAGGCTCCAATTATGGTACGGCCTCATCCTTATATTCGTCTTATCAGCACTGGGAATCGCTGCCTATAGTATGCAGCGAGCTAGAACTTACCATGATATTGATGATGCTTTAAAATTAAGAGTAAATATTCTTACTGAAGCACTACATCCTAATGGTCAACGTGGTATTAGAAGACTAGGAAACCCACCTACACGCAGACAAATTCTTAATGATGGCAATTTTCTTCCAAGAATAGAAACACCTGCACTTCAAGGCTCTCTTTCTGAATCTGGTTTTCAACTAAGAGCGCAAGATGAAAACTTGTTTGGCTTAGATAATCCAGGTAACTATTATTTTCTTATTATTAGTCGTACAGAAGAAATACTAGCACAATCTAGTAATGCACCAAAGATCAATACTTTAGCTATATTTGATACACTAAGAGTTAAAGGTCCAGGTGCATTCATAACGAGCAATACAATACGTGAAACACGTTTTGAAACACGGTCAAAAGAGACAATCATTGTTGGACGAGACATAACACCAGAATTAAACAGGCTAACCCTCAACTCGATTGAACTAATCAGTATTGGACTGATTGTACTTAGCTTAGGGTTAATCGGAGGATGGTGGATAGCAGATCAATCTTTAAAACCAATCCAAGACATCAGCAGAACAGCTGGGCTGATATCAGCCAGTGACTTATCTCAAAGGATTATACTTTCAAATACAGATAGAGAGCTTAGCTATCTTGCTTCAATTCTAAATGCTACTTTTGCACGTCTAGAAATTGCTTTTAATCAACAAAAGCAATTTGCATATGACGCAGCTCATGAACTTAGAACGCCTGTATCAATCATACTGACGCAAACCCAAGCTGCCCTCAAAAAAGATAGAACTGCAGAGGATTATAAAGAAACTATTGAGGCATGCCTTAGAGCGGCCCAGCGCATGAAACGCCTCATAGAATCTCTTCTTGAATTAGCACGGTTTGATTCAGGACAAGAAGTTATAAGAAAAGACAAAATTAACATCAACACTCTAATCAACGATTGTATTGATCTTGTAACACCAGTTGCGAATGAAACTAGGATAATTATAAAAAATAATTCTAGTGATGTACTAATCAATGCCGATTACGAGAAGATAAGCCAGGTGGTTATTAATCTCCTGATGAATGCTATTCAGTATAATATATTTAATGGTGCAGTAGATATATCTACCAGTGTTGAAAACGGACTTTGTCTAATTGAGATTAAAGATACAGGTATAGGCATAGAAGAAGACAAAATTGATTATATATTTGAACGTTTTTACAGAATTGACCCCTCCAGAAAAAGCGGGAATTCGGGTCTCGGCTTATCGATATGTAGAGCAATTGTAACAGCACATGCAGGAACTATAAAAGTTAAAAAGTTAATCCCTAATGGTAGTCACTTCATAATTGAACTACCTCAATAAAATTTATAAAGAATTTAAAAATGAAACTTAGTTCTGTCATTGTGCACTATATAGATAACATTCGCACACGCTAAAAATATAGCAATTAATGCAACCTCTCTTTTAGATTTTCTAAAAAGAGATAATTTGTCAAAGATGCATTTCGATGAGTATACATGTTCAGTAATAAAAGATTATCCACTGCACGATTATGAATTCGCTAAAGCTTGGACATCTTAAGAAGCACAACTCAAATTGCGTAAATTAGGGCTAATTGATCACAATAGTAATTATCAATTAGAAATGGACTTAACGAATGTAGATTTTAAACACTTTTTGAAGAAAACTAATTCGTTACAATAGCTACTAAGACTTAATCCATACTTTTAAGTCCTGGTTAAAGTTGATTACTAACTGCTAGACGCAGTTAAATTACATACACTCTTACCTCTCGTATTAAACCAATCGGCATTAAAGATACCTACTACCTTTATTTTATGTCACTTTTTCGAATTAGGAAAACTTTCCCCTACATTTGCTGATGCATCTTCATGAGTCATTTGATCTTTTATTGACTCAATTTGCTCGGCAAAGTGTTTTTTTCTCAGTAAATTTGTATGTTCAATTTCCCACGTCTTAGCAGCACTCTTACTTACCTGAGTATTCCAAAGGTACAAATGACGTAAACTCGGCAATGACTTTAGCTGTTTAAATACTAAGTCATCTATAGCAGTTGAATATAGGTTTAGTGATTCAAGTTGGGTTAGTGGTTCTAAAGCACCCAAACCTGCACTTGTTACACGTGTATGATCAAGCTGCAAGCGCTGTAAATGTTTCATTCCACCTAAGTACACTAAGCCCCTATCAGTAACTCCAGTTAAACCTAGATCAAGGACCTGTATTGCAGGCCCAAGATCAGCTATTTCTTGTAGTTGATCATCTCCAAATTTATTTCCACAGAACCGTGCATTAACCTCAATATAAGGACTCTCTGCTGAAAGCGAATGTACGATTATTCCAAACTTTGACTCGAGCACATGCGCCCTATCTAAAATAGATAAACGATCTGGAAGTGGAGTTGGAGGCACTCCTAATTTTGCGTAAATAATATCTAGCATATAAGTTGGCACTGAAATATCAGATATGTGCTTGTTGGTAGGCGCACCTATATCTATCCACCATTGAAGTAGCGCATCCTCATCTTCACTTAACTGAACTTTTCCCTTAGGGGGCATATGCTCCTTGGAATCTAAGGATAGATGTATTCGTTTGATAATAAGACTTGAAGTAGCATCTCCTGCTTTAAAAACAAATCCCGTCTTTCCGCCTTTTAACATCTCCTCGTTCGTGTCCAAACGTAAGTCACCATTATTTTTAGCTGATCCATGACAAGCAACACATCGTTCCTGAAATAAGGGCTGTATCACATCAGAGTATATCAGAGCTGTCTGTGGGTGAACTTTTAGATTAGAATCCTGATGCTGAATTAAGCTAAAATAATTATCTCCATGCGTTAAACGGGCACCTAAATGCCCTGCAACGATGAGAAAAAATAAACTTACTACTAATACTAAACGATATACAAATACACGGTTTCGAATAGAATAAAGGATCAGCGTTAAAGCTGTAAAAATAAGACTATACAAGCGATGTTGGTTTAATAAAAATGCGCTGTAATTAGACTGCTGAGCTAACAGTAAGCCAAAAGTAGCTGTGAGTACCGCAAATAGTATGCCTAGTGTAAGCGTAAAGTGACGAATACTTGCTGAGAGTTTAAATTTCTTATTCCAGTAGCCTGTATACTCGAGAATAATCAAAAAAATGAAAAACCCTATAGGTAAATGACCAACTAGTGGATGCAACCTACCTAAAAAGTTAACAATAAGTTGCATCGTCTAGACAAGAATACCGTGCGCAATTTTACCCTGAACGTCAGTTAACCTAAAATCACGCCCTTGAGAGCGGTAGATTAACTTCGTATGGTCAATTCCAAAGGTAGCAAGCATGGTAGCATGCAAGTCGTGAACATGCATCGCCTGTTCATCATCCGTGTACTTATACCCTAACTCATCGGTTGAACCCCAGGAGATACCAGGTTTGATTCCACCGCCGGCCATCCAAACTGAAAAAGCATTAATATGGTGATCACGGCCACTGCCTTGTCCCATCGGTGTACGCCCAAACTCCCCACCCCAAAGCACAAGAGTATCTTCCAGCATGCCACGCTGTTTTAGATCCTTAATTAATGCAGCCGATGCACGGTCACAATGCCCTGCCGCCACTTTTAGCTTATTATCTAGGCCGTCATGGTGATCCCATCCACGGTGATACAACTGGATAAAACGTACACCTCGCTCAGCCATACGCCGCGCAAGTAAGCAATTTGAAGCAAAAGACCCATCCCCTGCATTTTTGACGCCATACAGATCCAGTGTAGCTTGTGATTCATCACGCATATCAGTGAGCTCTGGCACACTGGTTTGCATTTTAAAGGCTAATTCATACTGGGTTATCCGCGTTTGTACTTCAGGATCTAAACTTTGATCTGCTTGCAGTGAATTCAGACGCTGTACCTCTTCAATGACTTGACGTTGGGTACTCTGACAAACTCCCTCAGGGTTTCCAACATAGTGAACCGGAGAGCCTTTACTTTGAAACTGAACACCTTGGAATCGGCTAGGTAAAAACCCTGAAGACCACTGACGTGCAGATACCGGCTGATCAGCCTCAGGTCCTGTTGACATGAGTACCACATAACCAGGTAAATTTTGCGTCTCAGAACCCAAGCCATACAGTAACCAGGAGCCCATACTTGGTCTTCCTTTGACATTAGAACCCGTGTTCATAAATGCATGCGCTGGATCATGATTTATTTGCTCGGTATGAAGAGATCTCACTACACAAATATCATCCGCGATAGTTTGTATATTAGGTAGTAAATCTGAGATCATTTGCCCTGAAATACCGCACCGTGTGAATCCGAACGATGTGCCACGCGCAATAAGTTTAGAGTTTTGTAATTGGGCTAATTGCTGACCTCGTGTGATAGATTCCGGGAAAGGCTGCCCATCCAGTTTCTTGAGCATGGGTTTATAGTCGAATAAATCGAGATGTGAAGGCCCACCAGCCATACACAAATGAATAACCCGTTTAGCCTTTGGTAAAAACTGAGGGCTGGGTAAGATTCCACGCCAGGTATCACTGGATGTACCAGCAATGAGTCTAGGATTTATTAAAGACCCAAGTGCTAAGGCTCCAACACCCTGAGCCATTTTTCCTAAAAAAGTTCTACGCGACCAGTCCTTTTTTTGCTCCGCAATATATTTAAAATCTAAAGGCGTCATTTAAGAAAAAAGGTTAATTCTTATTTTAGTAAGCAACAATTGTTTCATTCAGATTTAAAATAATACGTCCCACAGATGTCCAAGCAGCTAATTCGACAGGATTTAATTGAGCAGAAACCGGATATAAACCGATGTTTATAAATTTAGAGGCATCCAAAGGTGCTAATGAATAGACATCTAACTGTTGTACTAAATGTCCACTCAGCGCTAAGGCTTCTTGCTTAGTTGCTGTACGAGCAAGTACACGTAGAAACATTTTATTTAAACGTTCATTAAAATCACCTGATTTATTTTCTAGCAAAACATTCTGTGCTAGTACGCGAGCAGCCTCTACAAACGTAGGATCATTGAGTAAGGTGAGTGCTTGCTGAGGAGTGCTGGAGGTTGTACGATACGCAATACACTCTTCACGCGAAGGAGCATCAAAATTTGCTAACATAGGATGCAGGAAAGTACGCTGCCAGTGCATGTACAAACCTCTCCTATATTGCCTTTCGTCAACTTCAGCATGATAGTCTCGTATAGGATAATTCAAGGACGCGTAATAACCTTCAGGTTGATAAGGCGTAGCACTGGGTCCACCAATCTCATCATCTAATAGACCTGAAACACTCAGCACATTGTCTCTAATAAATTCAGCATCTAATCGTCTTGGTGTTTGACGAGCGAGCAAACGATTTTGAGGATCAATCTCTTTAAGTTCAGGCCTGTACTTTGATGTCTGCTTGTATGTCTGAGAGGTTACAATAAGTCTAACTAGGTTTTTCACATCCCAGTGATGTTCAATAAAATCAACAGCTAACCAGTCAAGCAGTTCAGGATGACTTGGATATTCACCTTGTTGACCAAGATCGTCTGCAGTAGATGATAACCCTATACCGAAAAATTGTCTCCACGTACGGTTTACAAAAGTACGCGAAGTAAGTGGGTTATCTGGCGATGTAATCCAATGTGCCAAATCAAGTCTAGTCTGACGCACCCTACTGTCACGCTGCGCACCTTTTCTAGTCCCTTTAGTCGTTAGAAAATCAGGTGGCTCAGGTACTACAGGCATTCCATTCTCATCTTGCCAATTACCACGAGGCAAAATCCGCATAGGTAAGGGTTTTACGGCAACAGTAACGACAGTTTCTGCTCTCCCATCACGACATTGAGCTACAGCTCGAACGCTCGATAAACACGTAGTGTACTTACCCTGATCTCGTCCTCCCGTTGCAAGAAAATACAAACGAGCAGTGCGTAAATTCTGTTCTGGTGTTTTTTCAGTAGCTAAAAGTGCGCCGCGATCAACATCAGTAAATTCTTCCTCAGGCAAACGTGATCCCAGTGCAGAAGCATAAAATTGTACGTGAGCTATATCAGGACTATTTAAAGTCACCTTCAACGTATCTCCCGCCTTAAGCACAAGGGGCTCTTTCAAAAGATAATCAACACACTGCTTAACACGCCCACTATTATTTGAAGAGATCCAATAACCATGTATAGCTGCAACCGGATAACCGTTATCATAGTTTTGAGATTCACTTTCCGAGTAGCCGTCTGCTATTGTAATATTCTCTGCTATTTCTTGGCCGGAGCGCACAACCGAGAATTTAAGTTCCGCTTTAACACTTAAATGACCCGGAATGCGACTAAGGTACCCATTACGCATTTCCTCGGGTAATGCTACAAGTCGAAACCTGGCAATAGGACCAGGTCTTGGGCTTAGAACTATAAGGTGAGAACTCTCTATCTTTCTTCTCAAACGCGGGTTGTCAGATTTAAGTGCATCAAGATCACTTAAGATTCTCACACTTTGATCAGGCAAAATAGTTGCAGTCACACGGTCTGCTGCTTTAGCAGATTTAACATTTAGGGGAACCCAAGAAGATTTATTTTGAGTTATCTGTTCACGTACTTGACTTGTCCACTCCAACATGTCCTTAGACTTTTTAGGATTTGCTACTATAGCTGCAGCTTCAAATTCAATATATTTTTCCAGCTTAAATTTTTCACGCTGCATACGCTTTTGCATCGATGTGCTATGGATATTTAATTGCGGCAGAAAAGGAGAATCATTGTCCATACCAGCTAATTCAGGCTCTGGAGAAGATATTGAGTCTGAATACACGCCGTACTGTTTGATATCTGCGAAATACGCCCCCATCGAGTAAAAATCTTTAATTGAAAATGGATCGTACTTGTGATCATGGCATTCACAGCAAGCCATAGTGGATCCTAGAAATGCAGTTGAGGTTGTTCGTACTCTATCGGCTGTATATTTCGCGATGTATTCTTTCACTTGTGCACCACCCTCACGTGTCACCATATTAAGACGATTAAAGCCACTGGCTATGCGCTGCGACTCAGTAGCATGGGGAAGAAGATCCCCTGCTAATTGTTCAGTAATAAAAACGTCATATGGTTTATTCGTGTTAAAAGCTTCAATGACCCAGTCTCTGTAGGGAAATACGTTTTGTCTCTGGTCCCCATGAAATCCAACCGTGTCTGCAAAGCGCACAACATCAAGCCACGGCACAGTCATACGCTCTCCATAATGAGGTGAATTAAGTAAACGATTTACAACACGCTCATATGCATCACTACGAAGATCTGAAAGAAATGCCTCCACCTCTTGTGGCGTTGGGGGCAGTCCTGTTAGATCAAGACTTACACGGCGAAGAAGCACTCGCTTATCTGACTCTTGAGATTCTTTGATATGACGTTTAGTTAGCTCATTATGAATAAATCGATCAACTGGATTAGCCTCTGTTCCTTCTGGAAGCGGGACTTTAACTGGTGCAATATACGCCCAATGAGCTTGATAATCTGCACCCTGCTCAATCCAACGTTTAACAACTTGCTTGTCTCGAAAACTAAGTTGATGAAGCGCATCTAAAGGCGGCATCATTACACCTGAATCGCTACTACTGATACGTCTCCATACTTCAGATTTATCAGGCTTACCTGCAATAATAGGAATAGTCACTAAGCCTTTAGCATTTTTATGTGGTCTAAAAACACTTTCAGATCGATCAAGCCTAAGATCGCTACGATTATTTTTAACGTCTGGCCCATGGCACTTAAAACACGTATTTGAAAATATCGGTCTTACATCCCTATTATATTGTATATGATCAGGAATATCCTCTGCTCTTAATACCAGTGACACAAAGAGCATAGATAAACCAACTACTTGCATGCCGCTGCATCCAAAGTATTTAATTCTAAATTCCTTCATAATATCAAAGCACTGGGGGGGTATTTAAAAAGACTAAGTGCCATATTACCCTGTAGCAATTAAATGTATAGTGCAGTGCTGAATTCTTAATGAAAAAATAATCTTTTTTTCATCCCTATATAGATCTAGCCAGATATACTTAAAAGGCTGTTAATAAATATATACACATTAATATATGAATAGCTTAAAACGAATAGTAGCTATTACTGGCATTTTAATGACTATTTTTGCACTTGTTAGCAGAGGTGCTGAATCTACATTACCCTGCTGGCAAACACCGGCAATCGTCGATGACCCAATACTTTTTGTAAAAAGTGCATCGGATTTGACTGCAAAAGCTACTTTATTACGCGTACCCAAAGCAGACCCAGTAATTAAAAATTCATCAGGTAATATCACTTATGAGCTGATGCATGACTATACCTGGACGGCAGGTTCACGTTTTATATACCTCACACCTGACTCACGAATCCCACACACGACTGACTCAGAACTACATCCTAAGATTGGTTCTGCAAGTTCGGCTCCTGTAGCAATCGCAGCGGATAATAAGTCCTGGTTACTATTTGCTAGAGAACCAGGACATCTTTTCCACGATTTGCAATGTGCCGCTTCATATCTAGCTGACGACGACTGGACACCACCAAAAGTCCCTTCAGCTGCTGATTCACAATTAAGACACCTAAGAACCAAGCTACATGCTAAACTACCTATTGTCATAGTAGTCCTAGGTGACAGTATATCCACAGGTCTAAACGCCACAAGTACTGCGAATTTACCACCGTACCAGTTAGGTTATATTGGCCTTGTTGCAGAAAAACTTCATAACAGGTTTAGCTCACAAGTAAGTGTAGTGAATTTATCAGTCAGTGGAAAATCATCTCCTTGGGCATTAAAGCAGCTGGATACAGTTATTGCTTCAAAACCAGATCTATTCATTTGCGCCTTCGGAATGAATGATGCTTCAGAAAAACGCCCAGCTGATATTTTTTCCAGTAACATTAATGAAGTGGTAAACAAAGTTACTACAGCATATCCTACCTGTGATACGATCATCGTTAGCCCCATGACTGCCAATCCCGAATGGAAGCATGCAGCTCCTAAACTCTATCCGGAGTACGCTACCAATCTAGAAAAACTTGCTAATGACAACATCGCAGTCGCTAACGTTACTAGAATATGGGAACTTTTAATAAAAAGAAAGAGTGTACTTGATTTTACAGGTAATGGCCTAAACCATCCAAACGATTTTGGTCATCGCATCTATGCTGACGTAATTTTAGAAACCGTTGGTTATTGAAATTACGCAGTACTAAACAGAACCGGCAATACGATTCAGCATGGCTAGCGAATCACACATTGACAATCTTACACTGTATCCAAGCATCTTCACTAAACGCATACACAGCACATAGCCTGTGATATCCATCCGCAATTATAAGCTTATGGTTTTTCGTATCTGCAACGATAAGTAGAGGTGACAAAGCAACGCTTTGTTTTATTTTCTTAGTATCTTTAAGTACGTGCAAATTACTCACGCCAAGTAACGAAAGTGAAGAAGCCCTAAAGAGATCCTTCGCTTTAAATGCTTCAATGTTTGAGCGTTTAAGTTGGCCTATAATCTTTGCAACCTCTTTAGATGAAAAGATAAGTCTAAGATATGATTTAGCGGAAGTATAATCATGCTCCTCAACTCGAGGTAGCCAAGTTACAGATAGAGGTTTCTTCACGATTATAGACTGATATCCCACTAATGCTAGAAGATCGAATCTTTTATGCGTACTACAGTAAACACCTGTTAAACTATCGACTTAAGTCATACTCGTTTACTTCAAGATTTAATTAAACTAAATCATGTCATGACTGCATTAATCACCTGTCCTTCAACATCAGTAAGACGGTAGTATCTGCCTTGATGCTTAAACGTAAGTGCTTCATGATTAATTCCCATTTGATGCAATATGGTTGCTTGCAAATCATGCACGGAAACAGGGTTCTCTTGAATATTGTAACCTAATTCATCGGTACTTCCGTAAACATATCCTGGCTTAATACCTGCACCGGCCATCCAGACTGTAAAGCAGCGAGGATGATGGTCTCTACCATAATCATCTATAGTTAATTTCCCTTGAGAATAATTGGTGCGACCAAATTCACCACCCCATACAACTAAGGTATCATCTAGTAATCCCCTACGCTTTAAGTCAGTTATCAAGGCGTAACAGCCCTGGTCTACGTCAGCGCATTGCTTACGAATTTGTTTAGGTAATGCCCCATGCTGATCCCACCCTGGATGATACAATTGAATAAAGCGTACATCTTGTTCAGCTAAGCGTCGTGCAAGTAAACAGTTTGCGGCAAAAGTGCCTGGTTTTTTAACATCACTGCCATACAACGCGTAAGTTTCTTCGGTTTCACCACTTAGATCCATCACTTCAGGAACGCTCGTTTGCATACGATACGCCATTTCGTACTGCGCTATACGAGATTCTATTTCGGGATCCCCTACCTTCTGACTTTGATGGGTATTTAATTCAGCTAATCGGTCGAGATAATTTCTACGACCTTGCTGTGATATACCATCAGGATTTTTAAGAAAGAGTACAGGATCAGAACCTCCTCTAAACTGAACGCCTTGATGAATGCTAGGTAAAAAACCATTACCCCACAGTCTAGAGTAAAGCGGCTGATCAATCCTGTCTTTAGAGATAAGCACTACAAAGCCTGGTAAATTTTGATTGAGACTACCTAATCCATACGAAAGCCAGGATCCCATGGAAGGTCTTCCCGGTAATTGATGTCCCGTGTTAAAAAAGGTAATCGCTGGATCATGATTGATATGCTCCGTGTGCATTGAGCGGATAAAACATAACTCATCAGCCATCTTAGCTGTATTAGGCATTAGATCACTTACCCAAGCACGACTCTGACCGTACTGAGAGAACTTGAACATCGAACCGGCCAAGGGGTAATGCGCTTGATGCTGTGACATACCTGTTAGGCGCTGTCCTGCACGTACACTTTCCGGCAGATCCTGTCCCTGCATCTTATTAAGTAAGGGCTTATAATCGAAGAGATCGTGCTGCGAGGGCCCCCCAGCCATAAATAAATAGATTATCCGTTTCGCTTTAGGAGCGAAGTGAGGTTTCTGTAAAACACCTCTAAACGGTGAGCCAATCGGTGGTGCAACAATTGAAGAGCCTTGTGCATTTTTCTGCAGTAAATTCATCAAAGCAAACCCGCCTATACCCATAGCAAATTTGCCGAAGAAATCTCTACGGCTCATATCAAAGTTTACTCCATCGCAAAATAGTGGCTTCATAGCATTAGTCTTTTAGCGCCTCATCAAAGCTTCATCTGTGTTTAATATAGCAAGACCTACGACAGTCCATGCTGCTCTCTCAGCATTAGGGATAATGAGGCTTGTTTGCTTTACACCAAAATTAATTAAGTGCTCCGCAGCTTGTGGATCATCTTTGTAGAGCTTATACTGTTCTGCATAAAGTCTACTCAGTGTAGCTAATTCATATTGGTCAGCATTCCGGCCAGTAACGCACTTAAAGCCCCAATTAATACGAGACAACTGAACACCTCCTACTATTTTTAGCATGCGTTCACCAATAAAGCGTGCTGCCTCTACAATTTGAACATCATTCATTAATTCTAGCGCCTGCAAGGGTGTGCTGGTACTTTGACGCCTTACAGTACACACATTTCTTTCAGAAGCATCGAAGAGCACCATAGCTGGAGGCGGAACCGTGCGCTTCCAAAAGGTATATAAACTACGCCTATGAAGCTCATCCCCCACGCCTTGAGTATAGTGTGGTTTACCCATTGCTATCTCCTCCCATAAGCCTGCTGGCTGATAGGGGAAAGCACTAGGACCGCCTTGCTTATCAATAAGTAAACCAGCACTCGCTAGAGCTTGATCACGCATCATTTCAGCTGTGAGTCGCTTTGCTGGACCACGTGCTAAATATATATTCTGAGGATCGCGTATAAAGTCATCGGATGATCCCTCAGACGACTGACGATACGTTTCAGACAAAGCGATTAAACGAACTGTGCGTTTAATGTCATAGTCATGACTTATAAAGTCCTGCGCTAACCAATCCAATAATTCAGAATGAGATGGTGCTGCGCCTTGGAGACCAAAATTATCGCTTGTTTCAACAATGCCACGGCCAAGCATCATTTGCCATAGCCTATTTACGGCAACACGAGCGAACAAAGGATTACTTGGACTTGTTAACCATTTAGCCAAGCCTAAGCGATTCCTGGGGAATTGTGAGGGGAAAGCTCCAAATGTATGAGGCGTATCAGAAGTAACTGTACTTCCATGCTGATCATATACTCCACGAAGTAAAATGTATGCTGGTTTAGGCTTAGGTAATTCTTGCATTACCATTACCTCAGGCACTTGGGAGATAAGTTTATTTTGTTTTTCCCGTATAGCTTGTAGCGCAATGCGTGTGTCTAAGCATTTTTTATCAACACTGAGTATATAATATTCGAATAGAATCTGCCTCTCATGTGCATTTAATCTGCTCTCAGGTTTATTCCACAGCTTAGCATATTCACTAGTATGTGCAATTTGTGCTATCTCGAGTTTTGATAACTCCCGATTAAACACGGTAAGATCAGATGCTTCGGCATGCTTAAAGCCGTCATCTCTAAAACGATATCCGAGTGTTAAGTCAGGTGGAGCACCTTGATAGTTAATAGATTTAAATAACCCGTCTTTGACTATTTCGGTTTTAGCTAATTTTCCATTAATAAAGAGGCGAGCTCCCGTTGCTAGGCTTGAACCATCATAGGTAACAGCCAAATGAATCCACTTAGCTTTATCCAGAAGATCATGAGTCGTTATTTTAAGTGACGCACCTGGCCATAAGTAATGCATGCCAAACGATAGCTTCCCCTGCTCAACTAAGAGCTCATACCCCCTACTTCCCGCATCCGCTGGAGCCTTTGTATGGTGAAGGATAACTGCACGATTAATTGTAGCCTCAGGCAATTTAACCCATATGCCTAAGCTAAAGGGCTGGGTACGATCAAAATGCCCTACACCAGGAAATCTATAGCCATTGTCTCCTTCGAATTGACTTACATCACCTTTGTCAGACTTAACAATCAGTGGGTTTTCATCGGCAAGGCCAAATAGTGCCATATCACTTTGATTACTTACATGCACTTCGCTATGGGCTGGCTTATTTTTCTTTGCGGGCACTTGCACTGTTTGCTGAGCATCTAGGGGATACTCAGCTATCAAGCCAGATACAGCTGATGGCATGACCCCTTTCTTAGAAAGCCAATCTGAGAAATGATCTATTTGATTAGCCTGTGTCATCACAAGCGTTTGTTCAATGAGTCGCGTCTGCTTTCTTAAAGACTCGAGCTTTTCATCCTCAGTATCCGTTGTAAGTAGCAAAGTCGGAACAGGCATTGAATCTGCGAATCCTCCGTACGAGATTTGTCCCGCTTCATCAATATTCTGGAAGAATGAAAATAAAGAATAATAATCTTTCTGACTAATAGGATCAAATTTATGATCATGGCACCTACAGCAATCCAGCGTTAGCCCAAGAAATGCTGTTCCAAAAGTAGATACTCGATCTGCAACGTAAGCCACACGGTATTCTTCTTCGACAATACCTCCCTCTTCATTTTGATTATGCAAGCGGTTAAACGCAGTTGCCAAGCGTTGTTCCTTAGTAGGATGAGGCAATAAATCTCCAGCAATTTGCCAGGTCGCAAATTGGTCATAATGCATGTTGTGATTAAACGCGTTTATTACCCAATCCCTGTATGGCCACATAGGTCTTGGGCGATCCATTTGATAACCGTGCGTATCTGCGTAGCGTGCGACATCAAGCCAATCACTGGCCATGCGCTCACCATAATGAGGAGAATTCAGCAATCGATCTACGACTTGAGAATAGGCTTTAGATGAGGAATCTTTCAGAAACTCATCTACCTCTTCAGGCGTAGGAGGTAAACCCGTGAGATCAAAGCTAACACGCCTTAAAAGACGTTCTGCTGAAGCCTGTTTTTTTGTATGCATGCCAACTTTACGAAGCTTCGCTTGGATAAAAGAATCGATTGGATTTTGTCTATCTGCAGCCTCAGGAGCTTTCGTTGCACTAAGCGCTGTAAAAGCCCAATGCCCACCCCAAGGAGCCCCCTGCTCAACCCATCGCTTTAAGATATCAATTTCAGCAGGCTTTAATTGTCTAACTGCCTTAACGGGCGGCATTCTATCGTCTTCGTCAGAACTGGTAATTCGGAGAACAAGTTCACTTGCGTCTAAGTCTCCTGGTTTTACAACCGTGATACCCTTTCTTGTACGAAACAAACCTTCCTTTAAATCGAGCCGAAGATTTTCTTTACGCTTATTTTCATCCGGACCATGACACTTAAAACAGGCATCAGAAAGAATCGGAGCTACATCATGTGAAAAATTAATCTTATCTAGGCCTAGAGCTTCAATACTCCAGGCTAGCGGGACATAATTGCTAATGATTAGAGTAAGGCAAAGCCCACGTAGTATTCGTAAGCTATGGTATTTAACTATAAAGTAGCGGACAGTAAACACAGGGGGCTAAAAAAAGTATTACTGAATTTCTATCCTATGCAAGGATCTCAGAAATAACCTTCCCGTGAACATCGGTAAGTCTAAATTGCCTACCCTGGTAACGATAGGTAAGGCGTTCATGATCTATTCCCAACATATGAAGTATCGTAGCCTGCCAATCATGCACGTGGACCGGATCTTTAACGACATTGTAACTAAAATCATCTGTCTGCCCATACGCTATACCTGGCTTAACTCCTCCACCTATCATCCATGAACTATACGCAGAACCTAGATGATCTCTACCATGCTTACCACGCTTAGTCACATCACCTTGAACAAATACAGTACGGCCAAATTCGCTAGCAAAAATAACTAGGGTATCTTCAAGCATACCGCGCTCTTTTAAATCTTGTACTAGAGCAGCTGTGGGCTGATCGGTATCCTTACACTGAATTTCTAGCTGCGTATCTAAGTTTTGATGTTGATCCCAACCACCATGCATAAGTTGAATAAATCTAACTCCTTTCTCAGAAAGTCTCCTCGCTAAAAGACAATTTCGTGCATAGCTGCCAGGTCGATTTACATCAGGGCCGTAGCGTTGAAGTATATGAGCTGGTTCAGATTTTAGATCTAATAGACCAGGAATACTCGTCTGCATTTTAAATGCCATCTCGTACTGTGAGATACGGGTATCAATTTCTGGATCAGCATTTAATTTAAGCTGATGATGATTTAGCGAATCAATATCATCTAAGAGCTCTCTTTTTTGAACACGGTCTAACCCAGGTGCATCATTTAAATACAGTACAGGCTCTCCTTCACTGCGTAAACGTACACCTTGATACTTGGATGGAATAAAACCACTACCCCAGTAGTGCTCATAGAATAATTGCCCACAGGTTTTTTGCATATCCGATGAGGTCATGACTACAAAAGAAGGAAGATCTTCGGCCATTGAGCCTAGGCCATAGGTTAACCATGAACCCATACTTGGTCTTCCTGGAATCTGAGAGCCAGTTAGAGAAAAAGTTACACCAGGAGCGTGATTCACCGCCTCTGTATGCATCGAGCGTATCAAACACATGTCGTCAGATAGATTCCCTATATAAGGAAGTAATTCACTCATCCAACGCCCAGTTTTACCATACTGCTTAAATGGCTTTAAAGCGGGCAAAATTGGAAACTTCTTTTGATCAGAAGTCATCGTTGATAGCCGATTGCCCGAACGCACTGACTGAGGCAATTCCTGAAGTCTTAAAGCAGCTAAGCCAGGCTTATAATCGAATAAATCTACCTGAGAGGGGCCACCGCCTTGCCATAGAAGAATAACCCTCTTAGCGGTTGGTGGAAAATGAGGTAAGCCTAATGCGTTCTTAGTAGAAGTAAGTGCCCCGTACACTTTATCATTCATCAAACTACTGAGTACAGCAGCACCAATACCAGTAGCTGTCTTACCGAAGAATTGACGCCTTGATATTTTTAAATGTGCTTCACTTAGAGGGTTCATGATTTAGTAAGGGCCTCATCCAAATTAAAGATCGCTAAGCAAACAGCAGTAAAAGCTGCTTCTTCAGGTGCAGGATATTTTGTATCAAAAGAACTGTCTCCCACTTTCAAAATTGAAAGTGCGGATGTTGGATTATTCTTAAAATGAGTTAGTTGTTTATTATAGCACTGAGTTAATATTTCTTTTTCCTCACTATCTGGATAGCGTGAAAGGACTGCCTTAAAGGCATAACTTATACGTGAGGTTTTCCAAAACTTAGCACGTAATGTTTTTTGTGCTAGTCTCCTAGCCGCCTCGATATAGGTAGGATCATTTAAAGTAACCAGTGCATGTAGAGGAGTACTTGTGATCATTGATCTTACTTTGCAGGTATTACGAACTGAGGCATCAAACATATTAGCAGGTGCTACAGTCCTTCTCCAAAATGTATAAATACTGCGCCTGTATAAATCATTTCCTTTTGACTGAGGATAAGTAAAGTCACGTTCCTTTGTAATATTAAGGGATCCCCATATATCAGCAGGCTGGTAAGGATAGACGGGCTTACCCCCGATTTTATCAACGAGAAGTCCACTTGTCGCAAGGGCTTGATCTCTTATAAGCATAGCGGGCATTCTAAATCTTGCTCCACGTGCGTAGAGGCGATTCTCAGGGTCTTTATCCAGTAAATAAGGAGTTACTAAAGATGACTGACGATACGTTGCACTCGTTACAATTAAACGCTGGATATGTTTAACATTCCACCCACTGGATACAAACTCTGAGGCTAACCAATCTAGGAGTTCTTGATGCACAGGGGGGTCGCTTTGTACTCCAAAGTCTTCGCTAGTTTTAACTATGCCTAATCCAAAGAATGTCTGCCAATACCGGTTTACAGTAACCCGTGCTGTAAGTGGATTAGCAGGGCTCACTAGCCACCGTGCTAAACCAAGTCGGTTATGTGGCGAGTTACTCGGCATGGGTGGCAAAAATTCAGGGGTATTAAAAATCACTTTCCCTAAATGCGATTCATAGTTACCACGATCTAAAATATAGGTATCCCGAGGCTTACTATCCTCCATTACCATAACCATAGGATCATCATCGGATTTTAAACGAATAAGTTCTTCTGAATCTTTATAAAGTTCGGGACTCTGAGTAGGTAGCACTTTCTTATAATGATATCTCCTAAGTGCACTACGCTGAGAATCGGTTTTATCGGATTCTGATAAAGTAGCTGCTAAATATATTTCTTTATCTGGAAAGTCTTTATTTTTTGCAACTTCAGCAATCCATTTAGCAAGTAAAGCACTGATCTGCTGATCTGATTTATTTTCCTTCTTCTTGTCCTCGAGTGTCTTGATTTGCTTCTTATGTTCAGGACTACCCAAATCAAGGACAGGTTTAGCGAGTCTTATACGTGATCCAGCACTAATATTTGAGCCACCTGTTTCAGGGAGGTGATTGAAGGCATCCATGAACGCATAATAGTCTTTTTGCTTAATAGGATCATATTTGTGATCGTGACATTGAGCACATGCCATCGTTAACCCAAGCCACGTTGTCGAGGTTGTGTCGACTCGATCAAACAAACTAACATTACGTTGTTCCTCAGGAATTGCTCCACCCTCACCGTTAAGAAGATGATTACGGTTAAATGCTGTAGCTATTTTCTGCTCTTGAGTTGAATTTGGCAGTAAGTCGCCTGCAAGTTGCTCAATCGTAAATTGATCAAAAGGCATATTAGCATTCATCGCCTTTACTACCCAATCTCTCCATATCCACTGAAAGGTATCGCCATCTTCTTGATAGCCGTTGGAATCTGCGTACCGTGCAGAATCAAGCCATGGTAAAGCCATTTTCTCTCCATAGTGCTGCGATGCCATCAACCTGTCTACTACGTGTTCGTAAGCATTTGTACTTTCATCATTAACAAAATCATCTACCTCATTAAGAGTGGGAGGAAGACCTGTCAGATCTAGGCTTAGGCGTCTAATTAAAGTTTCTTTAGTCGCCTCATTAGAAGGTACTAAACCACTCCTTACTAATTTTTGAAGAACAAAGGAATCGATAGGATTTTTAATCCAATTTGAATCTACAGTTTTAGGTATACTAGGTCTTTTTAATTCAGTGAAACTCCAGTGAGGTGTAAAGGATGCACCTTCATTAATCCAACGGGTTAGAACTAATTTCTGTTCTTCAGTAAGCTGCCGATTTGAGGATTTCGGCGGCATATGTTCATCCTCATCTTTCGAGAAGATGCGAGCAATTAACTCACTATTTTCAGCATCTTTAGGAATAACTACTTCATTGCCCCTCTGACCTTCTTTAGTATCTAACCTTAATTTCGCTTTTCGTTTTGTAGCATCCTGGCCGTGACAATAAAAACAGTTTTCTGATAATATAGGTCTTACCTCATGTGTATAATCTACAGGATCTGAATATCCATCTATACCAATTAAACTTACTAGAATAATCCACTTAAACATAGCTATTTAGACTTAGAAAAATAAGTAGGTAAAATAAGGTTCCTAAGACTTACGTTACCTCATTTTTATTCCAGCGTCCACGTGTAAAATCAGGTACATCAATACTCTGACTTCGATTGGCGACTGACCATTCCGTTAATGGAGCCAAAACAGACCAACTTGTTGAGTCATACACGTTTTGATCCAGTGGTTCCCCTTGGCGTAAGCATGTAATAATTCTCCACATCATGATATAATCCATACCACCATGGCCACCCGCAGTAGCTTGAGCGGTCACACTTAACTTTTTCCATAAGGGGTGATCATATTTAGCTAAAAATTCATTAAGCTTACTTCCTTCAGTCCACTCCTCGCCACTGTGCGTTTCTCCTTCAATTGAAACGCGAGTCGGGAAACTAGCAAAGATACCGCGTGTACCTTGAATATGATTTAACCGTGAATAAGGCCTTGGCGTTGTTTCATTCCACTGAAGTAAAATAGTTTTACCACGTAAGGTCTTAATAATGGATGTGTTCATATCACCACCCTTCCATACCCCGATTTTATTCCATTTATGATCTGCTGGAAAATGCTCTTTAGCGTAAAGTGCTCGTCCCCTAGCAGGTGATGACATCGATGAAAGATAATCAAAGCGGTCTGAACGATTTATACCCATATACTGTGCTATTGGGCCTATTCCATGTGTAGGATATAAATTTCCATTACGTGCAGCATAGTGAAGCGTTCTCCACGAACCTATTCCATGGTCAACTTGCTTCATTTGGGACCTCAAATCATGTAAATACGCAGCCTCCCCGTGGAGCAGTTCACCTAGAAGACCTAATCTACATAAGTTTAAGCAAACGAGCTCTTCACGACCATAGCATGTGTTCTCTAACATCATACAGTGACGTTTAGTTTGCTCTGCGGTATTCACTAACTGCCAGCATTCCTCTACAGTAAGCGCAATAGGAACCTCAATAAAGACATGCTTACCTGATAACATTGTTGCAACACCCATGGGAGCATGGAGTTGCCACGGAGTAGCAACAAAAACAGCATGAATATCTGATCTTTCAAGCATACGCTTCCAATCATCATCGGTCTTACCATATTCTGCAGGAAGAGGTCGCCCAGCCTTAGTTACTTGTTCCAGTGCTTTATCAAGTGATGGTCTATGATTATCACATAAAGCCACTACCTCTACTCCCTCAAACGTTAAAAGCATGCCAAGATGAGTAGATCCTCTTGATCCTATACCTAATACGGCAACGCGTAGATTATCTATTGGTTTATCTGCTAAACTCATCACACCATTATCACCTGCTGGAATGGTATTTTCCGTAGCACTTGCGTGCGCTTTTTGATTTTTATTAGCGAGCATTAAACCTGCTCCTAAGGTTGCAACATTAAGTAAAAAATCCCTGCGTGTTGGAGTATTCATAAAGTAAGAGGAGTTTAGCGTGTATTTTTAAGACTAACGAGAACTGCGAGAAATTAAGCGCACTGGACCAATTAATCCCGAGGGCAATAATGGCGATTTAGCCGTATAGGGTTTTACGTCAGCGTAAGTATATTTTACTGCAGCAGGTTGCTCATCACCAATAAGGCGATTTACCCAGGCATTTGTTACCCTAATTTTAATCACATTATCTCCTGCTTTAAGAAAGTGCTTTAGTTCTAAGCGGTACGGGGCATGCCAGACTTGATGAAGCACTGTACCGTTAATTTGCACCTCTGCCATGTTTTTGACATCACCAAGATCAAGCCAGAGTTCAGCGCTGCTATTTAACCACTCTGGATCTACAGCAAATGTTTTTGTGTAAGCACCTACACCTGAATAGTATTTTATTCCAAGATCGGTAGAATCACTCCAAGATATCAGGTCACTTAATTCAGCTGAAGCTGGAGCACCTCTTCCATTTTCGAATTCTACTTTCCAAGGACCAGTAAGTGCACGTAAGACATGCTCAGTCATTACAGGGAGTGTCACACTCTGAATAGATGTTTTTTTACGAAATACAATAAACGCACTACCCCACGCTTCGAGTTTAAGTGGCACTGAAGTAACTCCCTGATTCATCGTATAGCTTAACGCTTCTTTATCCCCTGTTTCTGGATGCCAGAGTTCAGCTTCTTTACCCTCAACTCTAAAGGAAGCATTAAAGACTTCGTTATGATCGCTTCTGTTAGCAACAAAGTAAATATCCTCACCAGCCACTTTCCTGTGAATATAATCGATGCGTGAATCTGCAGCTGATTTCGTGAAGTCAAAATCTCGAACTATTCCTAACTGATTAAGTACTCGTTCAATGGTTTGCCCTGCAAAGACTTGGCCATTACCTACATGGTATTCACCTGCGCCAGTTCCGAAAAGGGCATCTGTTAAGATATTAAATTCTGCAGGATCATCTGAAAGACTTGGATCATTAAGTGGCTTTGCTCCGATGACTGTGGCGCCTTCTTGCACGAGTTTATAAAGTGCACGAAGCACCGGTAAGGACATATTCTTAGTGAAAGGATCAAGACATAATACACGGTATGACATACCACTAGGTGCTGTGATACGGTTATTATTAACGTGAAGTACATTAATTAGCCCATCTGGATTGATGAAATCGTAACCATACCCCGCAGGAATATTAGGCGACTTTTTAGAGAAAAGTGCAGTTAGGTTAGTATCCTCACCGTAGTAATAAATGAGATCTGCTTGAAACTGGCCTTGCTGCAGTAGAAAGCTACACCGGGATAGATAATCAATCCATGGCCCTGCTTGTTCAGCCCACGTTTCATTACGATTGAACCACTGACCGTATGGCCCGAGCGTTAAGCCTGGAGCTTTACCTACAACAGGTTGATGGGCTGATTCATGGATCACAAATCGGTTGATACCATTTAAAAATTCTTGATCTGCAGTTGGCTTTAAGGTTTCAGGTGACCACATCCAATCCGAACCATATGCAGTCATAGATTCAGCTGCCGCAAGATTTTGGCCATAGATATGCGCTACTGATGCTGATTCTCGGTCGTCTGCATTCAAATGAAACATTTCCTTATATGTGCCGTAATCAGGCATCCACATTGCACTCATCGGTATATCGTCGAGCTTCTTGACCTCCATTCCATCTGCAATCAGAGCACGTCCACCTTCGTGCGACTCACCGTAGTGGCCCATGCCCCGCTCTTTTAAAGACGCCTGTACCTGACCATAATGTTCATCAGCTACTAAATCTGAGATTACCTTTCTGAAATCCCATAAAAAGCGGTCACTCGCCTCTGAACTCTCAACAATGTGCCCTGCAAATACAGGTAGCCAAGCAATTGGATCATATCCACGAGACTGCTTAAATTTTGCAATCATATCATCTGTCCAATTTTGAGCCCCCGCCTCCCAGCTATCGGTAATCACGTACTTTATTCCACGCTTACCCATCAATTCAGATCCTACGGTTTCTTTGTAACTATTTAGATAGCCATCCATGTAATTTTTAACATAGCTGCGATTTAATTTATCTACTTCAAGGCCGGTAGCCTCTTCAGTTGCAGGATGATTTGTTTTACCGATTAAAGAAAACCCAAGTCTAAGAATTCTCCACTTGCCTGCAGGTACGTCCCACTTCAAGGAACCATCTTTTTGCATAAGACTAGTTAAATCAATGATCGAGTCTTTTGAAATAATATCAGAAGCACCGTAGCTAGGTGTAGGAAATTTATACAGCCCGTCCTCCATCATACCAAACGCCGCTTTCTTCTCAAAATAATTGATCCGAGCACCAGGAATTAAATTATAATCAACGATTTCATAATATTTAGGAGCGGAATGATTTTTTGCTTTAGGGTTATTTACTGAAGCAAGTGCTATCTGCTTTCTTTTACTTACTGAATACTCCTGCCTAAAAACAATTCTGAAATACTTAGCTTTCACAACGGGCAAAGAAATCGTTATTGAGGGAGCATCAAAATATTCAAATGGAGCAACTAAGCTAAAATCTTTTCCATCATTGCTCGAATAGACATAAAGCTGAGCAGTGCGTATACCGTATAAATCATTATCGGCTTTAGTAAGACGTCTCACAATTAGCTTGGCCGTATGAATGATTTGAGGCTCAGAAAAACGATACTGAATCCATGAGTCATTACCCGTTTCAGAAATAGGAAGAAGCGTTAGCTTTAAGGGCACAGATCCCTTATGGTCTATCCTTTCAGACAAAGGCCCACTTGACGTAATCTCAGGGTGCAGTGCTTCAAGTGATGAATCTGTTTCAGCTACCTTGTAAGCGACCACTGCTGCATCCGCGTAGAACTGAGGTACACTTAGGTCGGTCAAAGAAACCCGGGCATGATCTTGTGTTGGTATCGTCTGAAATGGTCCACTTACTGTAGGTGGATGATTAAGTATGCCATTAAAAGTCCTGCCTCCTTCAATATCTGTTTCACTCCAGACATACTTTTTCATACCTTGTGAAGGCGGTACCCAAGGACCACCTGTTTCACTCCAACCTGGAGAGCCAGCTATTGCTTCCTCAAGCCCAAGCTCATCAGCAAGTACTGTGGCATACTTAAAGGCGTCCTTCCAATCAGGTGTCATGTAGACAAGGCGCTTTGGAACCACAAGCGGGGTTGTTAAATTAGCATCAAAATTCTGAAATCCACCTATATGTACCCGCTGCATCCACTCGAGATCTAGCTTAATTCCTTCTTTAGCAATATTACCATTCATCCAATGCCACCACACACGTGGACGTGAACTTAAAGGAGGGCTTTGGAAGCCCTCAGTGAGGACATCTCCCCCTGCCTCTGCTCTCAAAACAGTGGTTACAAGACTCATAACCAGTGCAGCAAATACGATAGGGCTAAGTTTTAACAATTTCATGAAGGGGAAGCATCTAACGGGGTTATACTGGCTTATAATCCAGTAGGAACTTGGGGTTATTTTTAAGACGCCCTTAATCGATCCTCGTTACAGCGAATTTAACCTATAAATCATACCAGTAACCCAAGGCTTAAAGAGCCTAAATAATCTCGTCGTTAACTTAGTAGACCGTGGCATTAAAAACGGTTACCTGCTTCTTCATATATGACCTAAGGCCAATGGCACAATCCCAGAGGAAATAAAACTGTTACTACGAGCCATAGGCGCTTGGCTAAAAATAAACGATCAAGCAATCTATGGCACAACACCTTGGTCAATCTATGGAGAAGATCAGCCTAAATTTAACTCTCGAAACGGATCCTTTAATGAGAAAAATAATCTCCATTAATAGGAATAAAGATATTCATTTTACCGTAACTGCAAATGTGCTCTATGCTAAGGTGCTAGCATAGCCAGGGGAGCGCATTCTTATTAAAAGCTTTGCCTGAACGAATAATTGGTCAGGCCTCTACCCTAATGAAATTAGTTCAATTATCATGCTAGGAGATAATAAACCACTTGCATGAGAAACGACTAAGGATGGCTTACTAATCTATACGCCTCATACACGGTCCAACGCGTGTGCCTAAGTATTTAAGATTGTTGGGAAAAGACCGTATTAAGCCTAGGCTTTGGTACGGAACCTACTAAGGAGTAAGAGATTTCCTGCGCTGAACTCTTGCATGACTATTTTGATTAGTCTTTGGTTCAGATTGACGAGATCTTAAGCGTTGAAGTGCACTACCTATTCCAACACGTGTATGGCCATCTTCGGCCTTCGTATGAAGCGCCTTTAAGTTTAGATGAGGCGTTTTACGTGAAACTAACTGTTTTTCTAAAACATTTTCTCTGAGGACTGGAGGGAGCAGTAACTTATTAGTTTTCTGAATTTGATCAGTAGTCATATTCGAATGGATTAAACTGAAACTAGAATAGCATCTTTACTCAGAGTTGCTGCGCATATTTTGAGTATTTTCTTCGTTTTCTCTTAAAAACGTGCAAAACCGAACAATCACACAATCTAATCAATCCAAAGCTATTTATGACCTACAAACATCCGCAGAAACTAGTTAAGTGATAATCGATCAGCTTTAAAACGTAACAATTTAATAATAGCTATATACCTATTAAGGTATATTGTTTAATTTAATGACCGATCTAATTACAATTTACGCATGCCTATGCGATAAAACACGTTTAAGAATATTAAACCTTCTTCTGAAAGGTCCACTCTGTGTATGCCATTTTCAATCCATTTTAGGGAAACCTCAGGTTGCGATTTCCAAACATCTCAAGTATTTAAAAAATCATGCTTTAGTAGAATCCAGCCGAAATGCTAATTGGGTTATCTATATGTTACCTAAAAAGCAGAGTGCACTTCTTGAAAAAAATCTTGCCTGCCTACAGGACTGCGTAAAAGAAGACGGTCAATTCAGCAAGGATGTACAGAAAATGAGTATTATTACCTCTCGCTCAACTTGCGGCCTTTCCCCTAAACAAGCCGTTACTAAAATAAAAAATAAATCAACGGCTTGCTGCTTATGAAAAAAATACTTATTTTATGCACAGGTAATTCATGCCGTAGCCATATGGCTCATGGTATCTTGAAAGCCTGCGCGGGTAACACAGTAGAAGTCTTAAGCGCTGGCTCGAAACCTGCGGGTTACGTGCATCCTAAAGCAATTCAGGTTATGAAAGAAATAGGGATAGATATTTCGGATCATACTTCAAAGAGTATGGAAATTTATCTTAACCAAGAGATTTTTAGTGTCATCACCGTTTGCGGTAACGCCGATCAAGTATGCCCGATGTTTCCCGGCCAGGTAAATCGACACCATTGGGGATTTAATGATCCAGCACATGCTACAGGAACTGAAGATGAAATCTTAAATGCTTTCAGGAAAACAAGAGATGAAATAAGGCTTGTATTTGAAGCCTATGGCGCGGGTTTAAAAGAAGGTAGTAAATTAAACTAAAATTAATATGATTCCTTTAATCGATTCATCCTGTGATTGCAGCACACAATCAGTACAAACACAGGGCTTAACAATCTCTGCTCTAAAACAAGCGCTTATGACGGCTCCTGATTTTCCCATTACGGTAATATGGACAGATGGTGAACCTATCGAAGCACACTTCCACATCACAGAAATTGGCCGTGTTCAAAGAGACTTTGTAGATTGTGGCGGTACACAACGTACCGTTATAACGTGCCTACTCCAAACCTGGGTAGCCTCAGATATAGACCACCGGATAACCGCAGGCAAACTACTGAAAGCATTTGCTTACGCCGCCCCAATTTTGAAGGATGAAGACCTTCCATTAGAGTTAGAGTATCAGACCTGCAATGTAGTCCAAGTTACTGTTGCCTCAATTGCTCAGGACACTAGCAGCTTTATTATTCGCGTAGCCTCAAAGCATACGGACTGTTTAGCCAAAGACGTTTGCCTTCCTCAGAGCAATGGTGCTTCCTGCTGTTAGAGATAATTACAGTTTTAACCGTCAGCTCGGTTGACCGAGCCTAAGTATTAGACTAGTAGTTAGGCATAATCTGATATTTTTATCAGATTATTTTACCCCCTACCCCCATGCTATCACGATACTGCCGGCTATCTGCACTATTTATTGCGTCTTTAATGCTAGCCAAAGCCGCTGAACCGTCCTGGCAAGAACTACTCAAAAAAGACCTTCCTTTACTTGGCCACCGCAATTGGATTGTAGTCGCTGATTCCGCATATCCGCTTCAAACAGCTCCTGGTATTGAAACTGTGTTTATCGATGCTAATGAACTTGATGTTGTTAAAGGCGTTATTTCTGAACTTGCAAAATCAAGGCATGTCAGAGCAGCAATTTATACAGATACCGAACTTAATTACGTAGCTGAAAATAATTCCCCAGGAATTAGTGTCTTCCGCGCAAGCTTAAATAACCTCCTTGCTCATGAAAAAACACAGGCCTTACCACACGAGCAAATTATAAGTAAACTCGATGAAGCCGGTAAAACATTTAAAATTCTGCTGATCAAAACCAATCTAACAATGCCGTACACTTCGGTTTTCTTTCAATTAGAATGCGGATACTGGAACGATCAAGCCGAGGCAGAACTAAGATCAGCAATAAATAAATCTAAGTGATCTAACATAAAGAGAACACCTTCTTACATGTCATCTTCGCAATCAAATGATACGTGTTGCACAGATAGTTGTGGATGTGTTCCCAAAATTAATCGCCGTGAATTTGCACGGCTTGCAAGCCTTGGGACCGTTGCTCTTAGCCTGAATACACCTGCTATCATGGCGGGTCCTTTTACTGAGAGTGATTTTGATTATCAGATTCCTGAAGATAAGAAACTCGATCCTCGTTGGGTAGATTCTTTATTTGTACGTGGAAAGCCTGAAATCTTACAAGGTAAAGCACTCCAGTATGTAGGTATGCCTATTGGTGGCATATGTGCAGGGCAACTTTACTTAGGAGGCGACGGGAAACTCTGGCATTGGGATATTTTTAATTATGTCAAAGGCACTGGTGATTCGAATTACTCAAAACCACCAAGCCCAGAGTCACCCCTAGAGCAGAAATTTTACCTCAAACTTGGTGATAAAGAAATCAGTTTAGATAACACAGGCTTTACAGACATTAGTTTCCGAGGCGAATACCCGATTGGTCTTATCACCTATAAAGACAGCCAGATTCCTGTTGTTGTTAACCTTGAGGCATATTCGCCTTTTATTCCGCTTAATACCGAAGACTCAAGTCTTCCGGCAACTATATTAGAATATACAATTACTAATACGTCACAAATTCCACTATCATGCGAATTGATCGGCATGTTAGAGAATGCTGTTCTCTTAAACAACCGCAATACTCCAGGTAAACGTAGAATCCAGTCTATTGTGAAATCAGATTATACTTCACTGTGTTGTACTGCTGAAGTCGATGACACCTTAGGAGCAGATATTAATTCCCATAAAAATTTACCTGACTATGGAACTATGGCTCTCACCCTACTGGGCAAAGCTGCAGACACAACTAGTTTAAATGTAAGTAAAGCAATCAGTGAAACCCTAAATGGTGAAATCGGCAGAAAGTTAGATCTTAATCCAGGACAGTCCGTAATTGTTCAATTCATTCTCACATGGCATTTCCCGAATATTATTTACAAGGGTAAATATCCTAAAGGAATAAACCGAGTGCACTCTGTGAGTGAAAACAAACAGTTTTATGCTGCTCAGTTTTTAGATGCATTCCACGTTGCAGATTATATCGCTAAAAACTTTTCGCGCTTAAGTGAAACGACCAAATTATGGAGAAATACTTGGTATGACTCAACTCTGCCTTACTGGTTTTTGGATAGGACCCAGGTCAACACATCAACTCTAGCCACCTCGACATGCTTAAGGTTTAGCTCGGGACGCTTCTGGGCTTGGGAAGGCGTAGGGTGCTGCGAGGGAACTTGTACGCACGTTTGGCATTACGCTCAGGCGATGGCTCGGCAATTTCCGGAATTAGAACGCATCTTAAGAGAGCGCATTGATTTTGGCTTAGCCTTGCAAAGTGATGGAGCAATTCACTTCAGAGCTGAGAATAATAAAATTCCTGCAATCGACGGCCAGGCAGGTTCTATCCTTCGAGCATTAAGAGAACACCAGATGAGTAAAGACGATGCATTCCTTAAACGCATTTGGCCTCAGATCAAACAAGCAACTAATTGGCTCATTTCTAAAGATGCAAATGAAGATGGCATTATTGAAAGCAACCAACATAATACACTTGATAGCGATTGGTATGGTGCTGTCGCTTGGTTAAGCAGTCTTTATATTAGCGCTCTATCTGCAACAGCACAACTTGCAGATGAGATGCAGGATAAAGCATATGCTCTTAAGTGCCGTAAGATTCTAAAACGCGGTCAAAATAAATTAGTTACCGAGTTATTCAATAAAGAGTATTTTATAAATAAAGTAGATTCCAAGCATCTCAATGCAATCAATTCTGGCACAGGCTGTGAAATTGACCAAGTCATGGGACAAAGCTGGGCCTTTCAAGTTGGAATGCCTCGTATCTTACCTGAAATCGAAACACGCAAAGCCCTACAATCACTTTGGAAATATAATTTTTCTCCAGATGTAGGCCCTTACAGAGCTCATAATAAAACAGGCAGATGGTATGCAATGGCTGGAGAAGCAGGACTTCTGATGTGTACTTTCCCACGTAAAGACTGGAACTTCAAAAACGCATCAGGAGTTGGTAATAAGCAAAGCGGATTTGCAGGCTATTTCAATGAGTGCATGAACGGTTTTGAATACCAAGTCGCGGGTCACATGCTTTGGGAAAATATGGTTTTAGAAGGAATGGCTATTACCCGTGCAGTACATGACCGTTATAATGCCACGAAGCGTAATCCGTGGAACGAAGTTGAATGTGGAGATCACTATGCCAGATCTATGGCAAGCTACGGGGTATTCCTAGCCGCCTGTGGCTTCGAGTACCATGGACCCTTAGGCCATATCGGTTTTGCACCTCGACTCACTCCTGCAGCCTTTAAATGCCCCTTTACTGCTGCTGAGGGCTGGGGAAATTATTCTCAAACAATTACTCCAGCAGCGTTTAATGCGGTAGTATCAATTAAGTGGGGATCTCTTAGCCTTAATTCACTGAGTATTGTTTCCGGAATTAATCACCGCACCGTATCGGTCAAACAAGGCTCATCATTAATTCCAGCCTCATTTACTACAGAAGAAGGCAAAACTAAAATTACCCTAAGTTCCAAAGTAGTGCTAACTTCACATGATGAGCTTAGCGTGCGTCTGACTTAAAAAAAGATAAACTTCTCTTTGCTACTCAACTAACAGTTACAGGAGCCAAAACTTCAGCAAGTGTGATAGAATCTAAGTAGCTTCGCAGGTATTTAATAACATCAAGAGCGGTATAACTATCCATTCCCTCACGTATTAAACGACTCAAATCAGTAAACTCGTTACCCGCAGTGACAAGTGCTGCCTCAACTCCCGAGCCTCTACATTGACCATAACCCACCGTTGCTGCCAATCCGTTACAAAGACATTTACGCCCCACAGTATCAGCCTCCCTACCCCCTTTGCGAAAATACTCTTCAATAGGTTCACCTGAGCAGCGGTAACCAATATTACCGTCAGATTTTTTAAAGAGTTCTCTTAGATAGCCTAAATCACATACGCGCTCCCGCTTTAGATATACAAGAGCCTCACCTATTGTATTTGATATATTTACTATCTTAAACGGAAAGCCTGTTGGTGATGCAACGGGATCTGTAAAGACAGAAGCCACCTGACTCCGGCTTGCACGTATAGCCTCAACTTTTAAATGCGTTTCAATTCCTGATTCATCACAAAAAGCAAATGCAGTTCCAACCTGAATACCGGTAGCACCAAGCTTGAGAGCATCTTTAAGTTTTTCTGGACGACCATAAGAACCAGCAAGCCAAAAAGGGATTCCTAGTTCTTTAATTTTTACAAGATCAGGAATATCTCTTTCTCCGTAAATTGGCTGTCCAGTAGCATCACACTGCATTGCCCCACGTGGAGGTGCATTATGACCGCCTGCTTTATCACCTTCGACAACAAACCCATCAACTTTGCCGTTTGATTTCTTAGCAAGCGTTAGAGCGAGTGTTGCTGAGGACACAATTGCAATAAAGTATGGTCTAGCTAAAGATTTAAGCCTATCGCCAAACATCTTAGGATCGAACCTTAAGACAAAGTGATCTCCCTGCTCTGCTCCAGATACTTCAATTTTCATTTCAGCAGGATGACCTTCAGAAAAAAGATCTAAGATGCCAGGTATAGACCGAGGTATTCCAGCCCCCATGAGTACATAGTCGACCCCTGCAAGCATGGCCCCATAAATAGAGGCCAAGGTCGGGAGTTGTATTTTCTCAAGAAGATTAATTCCTACGACTCCAGCATGGCCTTCTTTCGCAAGAAATACCTCTACAAAATTTGCTACAACAGTTAATTCAACAAGGGTTGCACCTGGATTAAGACTTGGCATAGGAACAGTCGCAAATGCAGCAGTCTTATCTTTTCCACCTTCTATAAAGTATTTATGCTCAATACGCGCCGCAACATCAGGATAAGGGAAATGCTTTAGCGCACGACGCATAGCACCATCAAGATCTCCCAATTGAAGTCTCCTTGAAAATACGGTCGCTAGTGCCGTACCTGAAACGACACCCAATTCTCCCTCTTTAGAAACCGCTCGAGCTAAGCTCCAGCTTGAGACTGCGATACCCATACCCCCTTGAATAATAATAGGATGCTTCATGAAGAACGAAGCCACAAATTTGATCTTCAGAGCCGTTAGGAGGAAGCTCTAATCTGATTTCAATGACGGTATTAACAAATCAATCAGACCTGAAATATATGCGCAGTTGCGATGAAAGAACTTAAGAATTAAAACCCTATATCAATTATCAGTAATCGTAACCGTGTTAAAATCTAAGACGCGCTTTAAATTGCCATAAGTAATCGTTAATACATGTGAATTCTTCTCAGCATTTAAATATGGACCTTCAAATAATTTCCAACGTGAATAGTCTACCGGCTTTGCATTCAAGTAGGGCGGCTTACCAAAGACGCATTTAATCTGGTTTCCACGCAGTGTTGTCATTTCAACTGTAGGTACAGGCTCGAGAGTAACACGCAGTGGCAATTCACGTATGCGCTGTTTAAATGCATCGAAATCTTTGAACTCTTTTGCAGAGCCTACTTGAATTATCGTTCCATTTTTTAAATGAGGACTATAAAGACGCTTATCACCTAAATTTATTGGCAATCCAGGCAACCACGATTTCTCGAGCGAGATTGGCTCTAAGGTATACCCAGCAAGTGGTTTGTAAGCGAGATAAGCATTACCTCCTTGAGCAAAGATCCAGCCTGATGAATCTACAACAAAATCACTTAGATCTTTCGAGAAGAAACCATTGATATGCGGAAAGCGTGTACCCTCAGGGATATTATAAAGAGCAATAATAGTATCTAAATTTTGATATACCTGCTCAAATCGTGATCCACCAAGTAACTTACCAGGAAAATCATACGAAGGTTTTCCTTCTAGCATAACTCTCTGAGGCATTTCATCAGGAAGCACCGTAAAACAAGTCTCAAGATCATCCGTTGATGAAATAGGATTCATAGAGAACATCGTATTATGTATACCCTTTGGATTCGGCACTGCCCACGTCACATCCCAGCCATGCGTTTGTATCGGATCAACTAAGCCTCCTTGATACGAACCAACGGCATAGTCTAAGCGAGTATAATTAGTCTTATAGACAGGAGCAGTGAGCACATCGCTATTACGCCAGCGCCTTCTTGTGCGTTTTAAATCTTCCTGCAAGAAGTCGCCTTTACGATCAACTGCTATCTTATAGATCACTTCAGGTACATCATAGTTTATAGCCATACAGGCATACATACCTAACCAGCCTCCATAACCTTTCGTGGGAGGTGCATTACCAAACATAAGCCATGAAAAATTAGAAGCCATGGCAAGGGACGGCTCTATAACTACCATGTCATCGGACCTTGCAGCAGGACCATGAATAATTCCGAGTAGAGTATTTTGGGCTAAATCTGCATAAAGCCAATCTAGCATCATCTGGCCACGTTTCTTTATTAAAGGATCCTTGGCCCATGACGCTAGCATGGCCATGGGTATAGCATATTCTGCAATATAATTAGGTACATTGAATTCACCTTGTCCAATCGATGTTGTTAGATCCATCCAGCTTAGAAGATATTCTCGTGATTCAGCTAAATTCTCCTGCGAACTTTTACCATTATACCAACTTTCTGCAGGATCATTAGGATACAGCTCGCTCATTAAATATAAAGAGGCGTGATACATTGCCCAGTGATTCTCAGTATCACCCCTGAGTTGGATATTCGTATGCCATGCATTTCGAATTGATTGCTTTGCTTCAGCTGAAAGTAAATCTCTTCCTAGAAAAGCAATCTCAACGACAGGAAACATCCAAAATGGCCCAGTTCCTTTTTGACCTGGATCTTGTTTACTCATTAGATCAATGAGTTGTTTTGAACAGTACTGCGCATCCTGCCCTAAAGCCAATCTTGCTGCAATACTCGCAAGGTCAGGATTTCCTAGTTTATCTGCACTCGTACGATGAGCTGACCAAACAAGTACTTCATTAATGCGTTCTTCGTACGCTTTACGTCTTACACCTGCACTAGGCTCTACTCGCTGAGAGAATACTGGAGCTAAATACGAGGGCTGTGCCTGAACCACTCCGTAGCAAATAAGACCAGTTAACACAGTAAGTAATAATTTTAATTTCATAGCTCGATTACTTTACTTTTTAGTTACAGGTAAAAAAACGAAGTGATAGACTGTAGAATGATTGAGGCCATCTTTGCGCCACGTTCTGCCAAAATCATTTGAACTGTAAATATATTCACGATTTACAGCTGCATATAAGACCTGCGTATCAGGATCGATAGCTACTCTGAAAATTGGGTGCGTTTTAGGTAGACCTGAATTTCTGAAATTCCATGTATTACCTGCATCTTCACTCGTTAAAACACCATCAAGTAAACTGGCAATAGCATAGTGACTAGGATTTATACTATCAAAGGCTACATTGTATAATGCATTTTTTGCCGGGACATGTAGATTATGCCATGTAAGGCCTCCGTCGTTAGATTTAAGGGCACCATCTTTTTTAGTTGTCGCAATCCACTCCTTTGAATTTAGAGGTGACTGCTGTATGTCTGTAACAGTGGCATGGGACTCAAATACACATATCCAGTTGGTTCCAGAATCCACACTTAAATAAATGCCTTTTTCTATCCCTACAAGAACACGCCCAGTTTGCGTTCTATCAGATTTAATCGCCTGAGCATATTTACCACGTAGGGGAAGCCCTGCTTCTCTTCTCGTCCATGATTTACCTTTATCCTCAGAGATGGCGACTCCATCAGGTAGAGCTAAATATATGCGATCAAAATTACCGGAATCCATATCTATGGATTTAGCCTCAGTCATTCTCCAATCTGCACCCATACGCCAAGAATGGCATCTGTCATAAGTCGTTAAAGGACCATTTATCGAAGCAACGTACATGTAGGCATGATTACGAGGATCAAAAACCAAATCGGAAATTCCAGGCGTATCACGGACGATAGTGCTGTAGTTGTTTAGACTATCCCTTCTAAATATACCATTCACAGTAACCCACTTGCCATTTCCAAGATCCATATCTGCGCAGACATAAAGCTCATGCTTAAGTGTTTCGTATGCAAAACCTTCACTTTGTATAACAAACAAAGCAGCGAGTAAGAGGTATTTTTTAATCATCGGGATCTTAAAGGGCTAACCTATCATCTATAAGATTTTAATAGAGTAACCAGGTACATCTATGACGTAACAGTCACGTTCAGGTTACCTGTAGGTATTTGATTCTCATGACTTCTTAGCCTTAATCTGTTCAAATCGCTAAATCACTCATCTCGAAATTGCTTTCGTCTGAGCAGCTGCCTGATAGAGTAGCTCAATGAAGGTACGCAGCAGCATCCGTGCATTTACTTATACTGTTCTAGATATTCCTCTTCACGCACCTTTTGGCATTTCAGGTGGAGCACAGGCTATAGCTAATAATGTGTTAGTTGCCATCACACTTGATAGTGGAATAATAGGCTACGGTGAAGCAGCCCCACTTCCCCCTTATAATGGAGAAACTCAAGCCGATGTGTTGGCTATTTATAAAAACGCATCTGATTGGCTCATGGGTAAAGAGTGTACTGATTGGCGAGCTTTAGCTTCTGAATTTAGGATGCGTGGCGGCTTAAACTGTGGATCAGCACAGTGTGGATTTGAAATGGCAATCTTAGATGCCCTCACTCAGTTAGAGCAAATTCCCCTCTGGAAATATTTCGGCGGCGTTTCTACTACACTAGAAACTGATATGACAGTTACGACAGGTTCACCTTTGGAAGCTGCTGATGCAGCCAAGGCAATTCTTGCGCGTGGAATTAGTCAGATAAAAGTTAAGGTCGGCGGTCCTAAGGGCACAGCATACGACTTAGAACGACTTGCAGCAATCCACCAAGTTGCTCCCACTTCACCTCTTATTTTAGATGGCAATGCAGGAGTAAGCCGTCTAGCTGCTCGTGAATTAGTCGAAGGCTTACGTAGACTTAAGATAGCACCAGCCCTACTTGAACAGTGGCTTCCAAAAGATGATCTCGAGGGTATGCGTGACTTAGCAATTCAAAGTGGTTGGCTTGTTGCTGCAGACGAAAGTGTCTGTTCAAAACAAGATGCAGAAAAAGTAGCCATTCTTAAAGCTGCACAAGTCATTAATATTAAACTGATGAAGGCTGGTATTGCAGCAGCGTTAGATATCGCTGAAGTCGCCCGTAAAAATGGTATAGGATTAATGATAGGAGGTAACGTCGAATCCATCCTAGCAATGACTGTATCTGCATGTTTTGCAGCAGGCCAAGGTGGCTTTACTTTTGCTGATTTAGATACCCCGCTTTTCATGGCAACAAATCCTTTCACTGGGGGCTTTACACTTACTGGTGGCACTATTTCCGTAGCCCATATCAAACAGGGACACGGCGTTATTCCTCGCTAAACTGATTTTCACTTAAATAAGCCGCAACAGGCATGGCTAGACACAGAGCTTTGAAAGCGTTAGTGCTTTAACCAATGAAGCTGTTTATTTTAGTGGCAGGACTTTTTACGCTAGGTGTAAGCGCTGAGGCACAAACTTACGATTTAGTCATCCGCCATGGGCAAATAATAGACGGTACAGGTAAACCAGCCTACTTAGCGGATATTGCTATTAGCCACGGACGCATAGCTAAAATTGGCACCATTACAGGTAGTGCAGAAACTGAAATTGATGCAACTGGCCAAATTGTATCACCCGGCTTCATTGATGTGCATACGCACGCAGACGATATCATAGAAAATCCTAATGCAGAAAATTTCCTGCGAATGGGAGTTACCTCAATTGTTGTAGGTAATTGCGGAGGTTCAGCTTTAGATATAGGAAAACTATTTAAAGATATCGAAACTAAACACGTCACAGTAAATGTAGCTACACTCATCGGTCATAATACAATAAGAGAAGCAGCTATGGGTGGGAGTTTTAATCGAGCGCCCACAACTTCAGAAATGACAAAGATGAAGGCCTATGTAGATCAAGCCATGCGTGACGGTGCAATTGGGTTATCCACAGGTTTAATTTATCAACCTGGCGTATTTTCCACCACGGATGAAATTGTAGCCTTAGCTAAATCAGTCACCCCTTACGACGGCATGTATGTAAGTCACATGCGCTATGAAAATGAGCATATTTACGATGCTTTAAATGAAGTATTTCTAGTAGCTCGCGAAGCTCATTTGCGTGCTGAAGTTTCTCATATAAAACTCTCTGGAGAGAAAGCTTGGGGCCAGGCAAATCAAGTACTCGCATATATTCAGGCAGCTCGCACTAGCGGGCTTACCATTACACAAGACCAGTACTCTTATACAGCATCAAGCACTACAATGAGTCAGCTCATTCCAGATGATGCCTTAGCAGGAGGTCCAGATCAGTTTAAAGTACTCCTTAATACACCGCTTAGAAAAGCGGATCTAGTTAAGCGTATGAGGGAACACCTCTTTAACCGGGGTAGAACCGATTACGGCTATGCATTTATAGCCTCTTATAAGCACAATCCAGTACTGGACGGCCTTAGTATTCCAAAAGCTGCTAAAAAATTAACTGGTTCTGATTCACTCGAGAATCAAATCGATATAATCTTGGATTTAGAAAAAAACGGAGGAGCTAAAGGTGTTTTTCATGGTATGAATGAAAACGATTTGAAGATCTTTATGCGTGATCCAAATACCATGATTGCAAGTGACAGCGGCATACGCGATTTCGGTAAGGATGTCCCTCATCCACGCGGATATGGTAACAATGCGCGAGTCCTAAGCCACTATGTACGCGACCTAAAACTCATCAGTTTAGAGGAGGCTATTCGAAAGATGACAAGCCTACCCGCCCACACGTTTCGTTTTATAAATAGAGGCGAATTAAAACCCGGCACTTGGGCAGATATAACTATATTTGATCCGGAAAAAATAAACACATTCTCCACCTATACAGATCCCCATCATTATGCATTAGGAGTTAAGGATCTACTAATAAACGGAGTACCGGTAATTCGATCAGGTAAACTCACTGAAGCAAAACCCGGTATGGCATGTAGAGCCGTAATAGCACCAGCATTAAATACCCGTGAACAACTACAAGCCCAACTTGAATCTTATATCACACAACCACGATTTGATGGTGCAATTTGGGGTGTTAAAGTAACTTCATTAGATACAGGTAAAACACTCTTTGAACATAACCCAGATGTAAGACAAAGCCCTGCTTCAAACGCCAAACTATATACCGCTGCACTCGCACTTTCCACGTTAAGGAGTAATTACACGATCACAACGCCGCTCCTATCTACCACCGCACCAGATAGTAATGGAGTAGTTCGTGGAGATTTGATTATTGCTGGAAGAGGTGACCCAAGCTGGAATTTTAGAGTAAGCGATTCTGATTTTTGGAGTATATTTACTCCTTTTATTACCGCCTTAAAACAAAAGAACATAACCCAAATTAAGGGTAATATTATTGCTGATGCAACTTGGCTTAAAGAACCACCACAAGGAGCAAGCTGGACAGTAGACGACATGGACAGTGACTTTGGTGCTGAGATCTCAGGTATTACCTTAGCAGATAATTTTGTTAATATACGTATCACTTCAGCACATACTGAAGGTAAACCCTGCAGCATTGAATTACAGCAGCCCTTTACAGGACTGACTATCGACAATAAAACAACAACAGGAGCTATAAACAGTATCCGAGATATACGTGTACAACGCTTAATGGGTGAAAATATACTACGCATTTCAGGAACGCTTCCACTTAATGGTAAACCGGAATTAACAGAAGCCACCGTCCCAAATCCGGCCCTTTGGTTTGCAAACTGTTTACGTGAAGCACTGATCAAATCAGGCATTAAAGTAGATGGCCTGTCCCAAGCTTTACGTTGGCCAGAAATGGCCGCTAAAGCCGAATATACATTAGGAAGCATACGCTCACCCACTCTAGGTGAAATGGTAAAAAGTTTCCTAAAGCCGTCTCAGAATTTAGAAACTGATCTCATTTTTTCGCAAGTTGGGGAATTAAGCCGAACTCAGGAAACCCCTGTTTGGCTGCGTACGGATGAACTGGCGACACAGGCACTCGACACTTTCTTGAGCCATATTAACACACCACAAGGTGCAGTAGTTTTTGATGAAGGCTCTGGTCTTTCACGCAATGATCTAACAACAGCGTCTGCTACAGTGAATCTATTATCTGCCATGGCCCATCATCCAGAATATACAGCTTTCTACACTGCCTTGCCTATTGCCGGTATTGACGGATCCCTAGCTAGACGTATGCGAGGTACATTAGCCGCAGCAAATGTACATGCCAAAACAGGAGGCTTACGCTGGGCTAGTTCACTTTCTGGCTATGTCAGTACTGCAGCTCGCGAAAAACTTGTGTTTAGTTTTATGCTTAACCGCCACCTAGCCCCATCCTGGCACAAGAGTACAGACGATCTAGATCAATTGACTCTGATGCTCGCAGAATACTCAGGAAAACCGTAAGTAGGCTATTTCTGTGTTACGACCTAAGGCATAAACTACTCCAAAAGGTAGTTTATTTAGGTAATATAACTCAATTAGGCTTAGTAATTGCTCTTGGAATTAATTCAAATCGGTCTCATATGAGTAAACCTAGTTCTCAATACACAAACCGTGCGTTTTAAGTTTTAAATATAACACCTATGTATAAATATCGTAGCTTAACTACATCCCGACTCCTGCTAACAGTAGCAAGTCTGTTTCTTATCCTAATATCATCTGGCCTTCGTGCTCAGGATGTTACTTCTAAAGCTAGCTCATCAGATATCCAAAGCCAAAAACCTGATGATGTTGTTAAGTTAGAAAAATTCATCATCACAGGATCAAGCATCAAGCGCGCAAGCGACGAGGGTGCTTTGCCGATGGATATTTTTACTTCAGCAGAAATTGAATCCAAGGGTATCACAGGTATAGAGCAGCTTATTCAGCAACTCAATGTAAACGGTAACGCTATGGATAATATGGCAAGTAATGCCGACGTTGTAAGTTCGGGCACTTCCCGTGGCTACAACGGTGTTACTGCTGCTAACTTACGTTACCAAGGCTCAAACGCTACGCTCGTACTTTTGAATGGTAGACGCGTTGCACAAGGTGGTCTCAATGGTGGTGGTGTTGTTAACTTAAACACAATTCCATTCGAAGCGATCAAACGAGTTGAAGTTCTTAAAGACGGCGCATCCTCAACTTATGGAACAGAAGCAATCGGTGGTGTAATAAATTTCATCCTTCGTGATGATTTCCAGGGTTTGATCGTAAATTCAGGATTCGATGTAACCCAAGAAGGTGGCGGTAATATTTATCGCTATTCAGCTTTAGGTGGCTACGGCAATTTAAATAAAGATAAGTTTAATATCATGGCATCTCTTTCAGTTTCAAAGAGTATGCTTTTATTAGGCACTCAGCGCTCATGGATAAATACCCAACAACCTGAGCGAGGAATCTCGCCAGATACACGTGGCACCCCATTCGCTACACTTAATGGCATAACAAGTATCACAAACGTTCTAAGCGGTGCATCTAAAAGTTCATTTGTTGATCCCTCAACAGGTCTTTCTGTGTCTACTGTAAATACGCTAGTTCTTAAAGGCCCATCTGCACTTGCAGGTACAGGTATGTTTCCATACGACTGGCAATTATGGTCTAATGCTTCAGCACAATACGGAGCTACTACAGACACAGGTAAAGTTGCTGCAATACAACAGCCTATGAAGAATTCTAACTTAGTTACTAAAGGTAGTTACAAACTAGGTGAAAATATATTTTCAATCGAAGGCGTGTTTGGACGCTCTGTCTCTAATAAGTTTTTCTCAGCATCACAATTAACGAGTTCTGCTACAGCAACGACAACTAATCCAAGTGGTGGTGTTGTTGCTAATCCATTCTATAATATGGCTTATCCAAGTACTGGAGCGGATTATGCAGGAGTATTTAGCACCTTAGTGCAATATTTTCCACAACTCGCTGTTAATAATGGTGCACCAATGCCATTTCGCTGGCGCTTCTACCCAGCTGGAGAACGTCAATACGCTACTCACACTGATTCTCAACGTATACTTCTTTCTGCTGAAGGTCCTATACCTTTCTTAAAAGGTTGGGATTATCGTACAGGTATTTCACGCTCTGAAAGTACCAGCTATTCTTCATTAACAAGTGGCTATTACTACTCACAGGGAATCGCTAACTTAATCAATACTGGCGTACTTTCACCATTCAATCTGACTCAAACTCCTGCTGCTATGACTGCTTTAAATGCAGCTTCGGCTTCAGGTGTAAGACTTTATAGCGGAACATACCGTACAGATGAAGTTGATTATACTGCTTCTGGTCCAATTGTAAAACTACCTGCTGGACAGTTAATGTCAGCTGTAGGTTTCGATTACCGCCAAGATCGCTATTCAATGAAAGGTGATACAGACCCTAATCTAATGACTTCGGCAGGTCTAATCGCGAATGCTCCTTTCGATAACATTAATGCTTCAAACGGAGCATTAGTGCGTACAGTCCGTGCAGAATTTGGGGAACTTAATGTTCCTATAATTCACGGTGTAGATTTTAATCCATCTGTACGTTCTGACCAGTACAGTGGATTTGGTCGTACAACTAATCCTAAATACACCCTACGTATTGCTCCTGTAGATTGGTTCTTAGTACGTGGCTCATATAGCACTGGCTTCAGAGTACCGACCTTTGCTCAGGAATATTACCCAAGTACTGTAAGCCCTGGAACAGCTTCGATCGTTGATCCAGCAACAGGAACAACACTTACCTCATACAATATATGGACAGGTGGTAAAACGACTCTCGAGCCTGAAACAGCGCTAATGCGTTCATACGGCTTTGTTATTCAACCTAACAAGCATTTAACATTTAGTGTCGATTGGTGGGGAATTGATAGACAGAACACGATTGAAAGCATGGGTGTAACCACAATTCTTGCTAACTATAAACTTTTCCCACAACGCCTTGTACGTGATGCAGGTGGAAATCTTACGGCAATTGACAATACTTACCTCAATGCAGGCGAAAGTGTCACAAAGGGCTTAGAATACGGCGTACGAGCTGATACAAACCTGCGTGGTGGTAAATTATTCCTTAACTTTGACCTCTCCGATCTTCTTCAGAAAAAGTCTCGCCTAGTAGCTAGCGCTCCTTTTGGTGGATCTGAAGTCGGTAGATTCGTACACGGCACCTACGGTGAATTAGGAATTAAGTATAAAGCGACGACTAATGTTACCTATACACGTGGTAAATGGTCAGCTTCACTCACTGATATTTATCGCTCGGGTTACATGGATAATCGTGAAGGTAATATATTTACTGGTACCTTCTATCCAACAAATTGGACACCTAAAGTCGGTTCATATAATCTTTATAATTTAATGGTAAGCTATAAGGACTTTTACATTAAGGATCTTACGCTACACGCAGGTGTTAAGAATCTCTTCAATACACACCCTCCTTTCTCAGCTTACTATGACACCAACAGTGGTGCAGGTAGCGATTGGGATCCTCGTGTAGGTGACCCACGCGATCGTTCATTCGTACTGTCGGGTGAGTATAAGTGGTTCTAAAAAACTAAACTAAGTCTAAATTTTAAAGGGCGATCCATATGGTTCGCCCTTTTTTATGCCACATATAAATGCTTAGCTTTTAATGCGTCTTCTTCCAGGCATCATAGCGGTCCAACATCTCTGTACACCTACCTGTGTACCAGCTATAACCATGCTGACGCTCAAGAGAAAGATCTTCAACATGGTCATGTATAGTTTTATCACGGTCTGCAAAAATAGGACGATCAGTTCCAATCTCATAGTAGCGTGCCCAGATAGGAGCCGCGCCTGATTTCGAAATAAAATGAGTACCAGAAACTTGCGACATTGCTTTAGGTAAATTTACTCCTACTGCTCCAACGTTAGGTCTTCGTTGCCACTCGTGATTATAAATCGCTGTTTTTTTAAACCAACTTACTGCCTGATTAATAGATACTAAAACAGAAGAACTTGGATTGGATAACCCCATAAGTGATATAACCACATTAGCACTTTCATCACTGCACTGCGAAGCCGGTTCGAAATTGCGAGCAGTTGTTGGCTTTAAGGTTAATGCATCGTGCTGCTGACACCATACAGTAAGACACCCATCTACTTTAATCTGACACTCTAGAATACAAGTGATGGCTTTGGCTACTCGTGTGGCAGCTACAGCTCTTAGCTCAGATGGTGTAAAAGCATAAGGATAAGTCCCCATTGAAATCCCTTCTAAAACCTCAGCTGCCTTATTTACCGAATTATCATTAAAAGTAACAGCATCATGATAGCCCCCCTGTAATGGCCAAACCTGGGGCCATCCACCATTGGGATATTGCGACTGTAATAGGTAGTTAATACCACGGTAAAAAGCAGCTTTATAGTTTATATTCTGTTCGGGATTTGTTGCGGATATAACTAGAGCAAGAAAATGTAACTGAGTTGTAGTTGCATCGTTATCAAGTGTACCGAAGTAGTTCCAATAAGGATCTTTGGGAGCATCAAAATCATCCTTCGATAAATAATGAGAAATATTATTTCCTATAAAACTTTCCCCCACTTTACGGATATGGTCATGCATAGGTAAATTTTTACCCCACCCTCCATTAGGCATTTGGTATGAAACAATAGCCTCAGCTGTCTGTAAGGCATAGGCCGTACGGTACCAGTTAATTTCACGGTCTAAAGGCATACCTGCGTGACCACTCCCAGTCTTAGGCATAATGGGGCTATTTAAGCCAGTCACATGCAGCTCAGAGGCTACAAAGGCATGATCTTTTACTCTTTGTTCATCTGAAGCTGAAAGGTAACTAATCCAAGCAGCTTGTTTATTTTCAGGTAATTGAGCTACACGTTGAAGAGTAACCGATTCAGAAGAAGAAATAACACCTATGACCGCAGCCTGTGCGGTACATAAAAAAGCAAAGCCTAGAGTAGCAAAGGATAAAGGCGTGGAGTAATTCATGCAGTAACGTGTAAGACGCAGCAATTAGACAAACGTTTCCAATGTTGAAACAGTCACCTCAATGGCACCACCAACTTAATTTAGTCGAACTTTTAGTTACTGTTACTGTTGCTGTAGTAATAGTAAGATAACCCCCATAGCACATGAGCTACTTGACGAGGATAAAAGGGTGAAGACTTACCGTTACGTCGAGGGGTAAGAGATAAATCAGGTATTGGCCCATAGGCTTTATTCAAATACTCAACTACCCGCTTAGCCTCTTCATGAGAACCGTAGGTAGCTTCAAATGCTATCATAGCACCTATACCCCAAAGAGCTGACGCCTTAGGATTAATTTTTACATCTTGGGGATAGCCATATAAAATATCGTTTTTCCAATTATTTCGCAGTGACTGCAAACTGTGCTGAATATTCCACGGAAAAACAACATGGCCAATACAGCTACGATATAATTCAACACCCCATAGAATATAGACTTGATGCACTAAATCATTTTCTACTTCGCGGTTATTAAATTTGTTAGGTATTGGTTCGTAAGCCCAATATGGACAACCATCACGCAGTCTAACTGTTGAAAGAATTGCCTTAGCGAGTAAATCTGCATGACTTTCAATGAATTGATAATCAGCTGCTGATAAAAACTCAGGATATGCCTTAAGATAACGGGCCATACTTCCTAGATACATAGCAGGTGCATTGATTGAGAAAATATTATCACACGCAGATGGACTATACCAAAAGTAACCTCCCCCATAGCCTGTCGACCATAAATTACTGCACCAGTGTAGCATTACCCGTTTAATTAAATCTTTAATCTGTGTTTGCTCCGTCGCACTAAAAAGTCCTTTTACTTCGAGTGCATCTAAAAATCCGTTTAATACAATTGCTGTAGTAATTGTATAGACGTGATTAGGGCCATTAATTGATCCATCTGAAAACGCGTCCCAAGGCAGGGGTAAACCCCATCCAGGAATACCATCATGATCTAGGTCTTGATTATCAAGAAGCCATGTCGATGCATCTCTTATACGATTTTTAGATTCTAAATTTGGATTAGTTTTATAACGAATCGCCTCAGACGATAGAACCAAAGCAAAAGTCATCGGTTGGTCGGTCAGTCCAGGTTTTTGTGCAGCATCTAAACCGAGCCCTTGATGTTCTAGTGGAAACTTAGCTAATAAGGGTGTGTACTGGTTATCAACATTTGCTTTTTGTATATTTACCTGACCTGCGAGATCTTTTGTAAAAAAGCATAAAATAATTAGTAAAAATAAATTAATATTGGGGCGGATAATATTCATAAATTAAATCATTAAACTACTTATTCGTGATTACTGTTCATTAGATCGATAATTATACCCACGGGTACACTTCCATAGCTAAGAAACTCTTCATTAAAATTTAAAGGAGTATAACGCTCACCTTGTTGTTTTTTCCACTTCGTTCTAAAGTCATAAATTTGCGAGAATCCCGAAAAGTAACAGGTTAATTGAACACTGCTTAATTCAGCGCGTCTCCATTTAATGGCAGCCTCTTCTTCAGATTGGAAGCCTTCTCGAACAATGAGTGCCTTAACCTCAGTTTCAGTCATATTACCTACATGAACACCATGATCTACAATGGTGTTGAGTACCGAGCGTAAGTACCACTTCCAGTACATAAGCAACAGCTCGGGAGTATCGTTACCCCATCCACTCTCAAGCATCATGCGCTCACCAAATACAGCCCACCCCTCAATCATAGTTGTATTACTAAATACTGAACGAATACGGCTGGGTGACTTATTGGCATGCTGCAATTGCACCAAATGCCCAGGGATTGCTTCATGTATTGTAAAAATTTGCGTCGTCCATGTGTTATATTCACGCAGTAGACTCTCAACTTTATTAGTAGGATAAGTATCTGGAGGTATGATATTGAAATACCCGGCAGTTGTAGCGTCATAAGGACCGGGAGACTCTGCATTTCCAAAGGAAATACCACGTTCATACACTGGCATTTCTCTTACACCTAGCGGTAGATTTGGATCTAAATTTACAAGATGAGTGCTCGATACATAGCGTGTGAGGTCAGCCATCAAAACTCTCAAATTCTGAACGTAGTCTCTAGGAGCACTGTGTTGACGAGAAACGACATCAATAATTTGAGCTATCTTCACCAACTTATCCTGAGGTTTATCCTTATCAGTTAAATATTTACTCCATAACGTATCGGCTAAGGCATCCATCTTACCGAGTACAATTTCTTTTTCACTCAAGGCATGTGCATATAATGCCTCAGCGCCGAGACTATCTGGGTTTTCGAAGCTAAACTTTTCGTTATATAGCTTAGCTCCAAGCCTAAAGGATCTTCCACCTGTATCTCCTAACGATTGATCGAGATTTTTAAGCCACGTAATATAGCCTAAAACAGCAACTCGCGCCTGATTGAGTGCAGCTATGTATTCATTTTGCTCGAGTGCAGATAATCCAGAGTGCTTAAACTTATTCTCTAAATCTTGCCCTAACATCTTTAAGGCACCTTGATTTTGATCAATCGCTAATTGCGTATGAACACGACTTGGATTCTTTACACACTGCTCAGCAGCACTGTAATAAGCAGGTGTAGCCTTCAAGCGCTTCCCAATAATACGAAGCCTTTGATCTAACGTTGTATAATTGCTTTCAAGTAAACGAGAGATAGGACCAGCTACGTTATAATGGGATGGATTCCACTCCCACTCTTTTAATACATTTAATTCCCACAAGCTCTTTCTTAAATCTAAATCAATTACTGCCCATTCACTTTTATTACTAGAATTAAGTTTATTTGCATCATATGCGTTTAACTTAAGTTCCCACTCAGTTAAGAATTTATTTAAATTTGCGCGCGTTTGATTACTAGGAATTTGGCATAAATCAGCGTTTTTATAGTACCCTTCATAAATTGCATGATCCGGATTAACAACCCAGTACGCTTCTAAAAAATGCTCACCAAATTCATGCTCAAATGCAGCATCTGTATTAATACTTGGCTGCGTTTCAGCCGTAACGACCTGAGTAAACCCTAATGCTACGAACAATGCAGCTAGGTAGGAGTATCTAAAATGTGTTATCATTTGCTTTATTATTAAACTGCGCTACAGTTGGTGTAAGTTATTAATCAATTTTATATGTCCAATTCAACTAATACTCAAGATACACCTAAGAAATGCGGCTGCGGTAAGACAAAAAACCCACAGGGCAACTGCGATGGTTCACACGCCAATGTAGCACCAGCTCCTAAGAAATGTGGCTGTGGTAAGACAAAAAACCCACAGGGCAACTGCGATGGTTCACACGCCAACAAGTAATCCTAAATACAATTCACAAAAAAACCCGCTTCTATAGCGGGTTTTTTATTGTCCATACCAAGAGACCTACGGTGTGTACCACGAAGATACGTCTGTACCTGCTGGTGCTGTGTCTTTGATGCGGGTCGCCATTAATCTAATTAATCCATCATTATCCATAGGTTGCCATCCGTGGTGGGAACCTTCAGGTCCGTAGTGAAATATAGCCTCATTATGAGGATTTTTAGTATTAGCTAAATATTGCTCTAATAAATGAACTGCTAGATTTGAATAAAAACTATCTTCGTAGGCAGCGCAGACGAAAAACTTTCCATTTAGCTTATCACCTATATCTGACCAGTGACGGGCTAGATAGTCTCTTAGGTCAAATCCATCTTTTCTCATTTGTTCTGCAACAGCGTGGTCGACTTTACCTGTTTTAAAGTCCCAAACATTCATAGGATACCCATTCGCGTCTGATGGTGTATGCTTCCACCACTCAAAACGGCTATCTTGCATGCCAATAACTAGTGCATGTTGACTGCCCTTTCGATTTATTGATCCACCACCAACAAATCCCTTTTCAGTTCGTTCTATAAAGGCATCATCATCTTTATAGATATTAACACCTCCGTAATAGAGACGAAAGTCTACTGGATCAGGAGAAAAAGCCCAGGCACCATTAAAGAAATCGGGATGATATATCTGTAAGGCTAAAGATTCCCACCCCCCTGTGGAACTTCCTGTTAAAGTACGAGCATAAGGTTCTGAAATAATTCTAAACTTTTTTTCGATAGCAGGAATTAATTCCTGCATGATAGCATCACCATAAGGACCACAGTTTGGTGAATTTACAGCATAGGAATCATCAAAATAGGGTGTAGGATGCTGAAACGTGACTAGAATAACACGCGGATAATTATCTGAGATCCAGTGATCTGAAAATGCTTTCTTGCCACGACGATCTTCCTTAAGACTAGGCGCCTGATCAGTGGATCCAGGCGGCTTAAAACCAAAGGGCGCCCCTATACTAAAATGATTTTGCACATAAACAACGGGATAATGCACTTCAGGGTGATCGCTATACCCTTTAGGTAGCAGTACAGTAGCTCCTAGGTACATAGGATGTCCCCAGAAATGACTGAGCATGGGACTTTCAAACTTTATACGCTGAACCCAAGCCGTGTCTTCCGGAATAACTATGTGAGGAATAGTTTCAGTTAGAGCCAAGCTTATTTTCTTATGTGAATTTTTCTCAATATGAACATGCTGAGTTAAGCTATATAAATTACCAGGTGACACAGAATACTTCTGCCCCTCCCACTGATCCATATGTGCCCAGATTATGTGACCATCTGCTCGTTTAAATTCTGTGAAACGATTAAATAATGCCTGAACATAATAATCTCCATCAGCGAGCTCACTTAATGTCTTCTCAGGATCACCCGCTGCATCATTCTGCATAGTAACAGCTTTCCCAGGAGCTAGACTTAAGACGTCTTGAGCAAACATACTGCCCGAAGCATCAATACGGGGTTCAATTTTTATGGTTTTACTGACATAAAGAAATAAACGCCCCCTAAGCTCACTCTTCTGCGCTGTCGGTAAAAGAACCTCAAATGGACTTTCTGGCTCTTCTCTAGTAGCAGTCTGAGAATAACTCTGGCTAGACGTTAATGCAATGAGGAGAAGTAAAATAAACCGGTTCATAATCTTCATAGTCTAAAAAAGGGGCCAAGGGTAAAGAGTTCTAAGCTTATTATGACGTTGTAACTCGTTAGATAATTACACGTTTTATTATAAATACCACACCGTAACTTAACCTGTAGTCCTTAATTTTAGGACCTAGCAAGATTGGCACTAACTAGAAACTGTATTTAGTTAAAATAGCTGCCGTCCTTCAGCTTTATCGGGCCTAGTTAAACCTAACAAAGCATCTAAGGTCGGGACAATATCCTCAACAGCAACAGGCTCTGAGTGAACGCCTGCCTTAATCCCCGCGCCGTACCAGAGCATAGGCACATGCACATCATATTCCCAAGGCGTACCATGATTTGTTCCAAAAGGAGTTTTATCGATGACGTAAGGCTTAATGACGAACACAACATCACTGCTCCTACCCATGTAGAAACTGCGTTGCGATTTAGCTAAAATAGAGTTGCCTACTGGATTCTGAGATAATTCAGCGCTGGTATATGCAGTATAGATTTGCGGCACAGTGAGAAGGGCTTGTTTGACCACCTCTTCAGCAGCTGCCTGAGCTACTCCTTTAGCCTTCAAAGCCGAAGGATGAAGTGTATAGCCAAAATTATCCCGCTTGCACCAAAAGTCATTTATTGGAGGCTCTCCGAACGCTTTCACAAGTGCAACCTTCACTGTACGATCTATCATAACATTATCTAAGCGCCCTGCTGTTACTTTTGCTACTGGATCAGTAACGCGCTCTGGCATTGGACTTGCCCCGTGATCGGCAGTTAAAACAAAGATGCAGTTCTTTAAGCCTACGTCTTTATCTATTTGTGCAAAAAGTTGAGCAATCGAACGATCTAAGCGTAATACAGAATCCATCATCTCATGACTATCTGGTCCATAAGCGTGCCCAACAAAATCAATCTGAGAAAAACCAATACAAAGCATATCTAGTGTTGCATGATGTCCGAGATGTTCTGAGCGAATCGCTTCTTCAATAAATGATTCCATTACATTTGTACTGAAAGGAGATATATCAAAGGCATTATAATAATCGGGATTAAAATACGTTTTGCCACCCGTTAACTGACGAGGAAATACTTTCCCTAAACCAAAAAGATTCGATTCACCTGGAGCATCATCAGGGCCTTGAGTTTTAATATATTCTTCTGCAGGTAATAGATGATCCCACGTTTTTCCAAAATATGCATCAATTCTATTTTTAGTATTAAATGCTACTGCCCAAGAAGGCAGTGCCTTCATGTAATACTGTGAAGTTACAAAGCTAGCATTCTCATTCCAATACGCAGCATTGGCATGTTTACCGCCTAATAAAATAGCTGCACGGTCTTTATTAGAAATCGAAATCACATGACTAGACTCACCAAATTTAGCCTTAATTTGATCCCCTACTGTATAGGCTAAAAAGTTACGAGGTGAACGCCCAGTACGTAATTCTAATAACGCACCCCCAGGTGCATGCTTAGTGCGTAAAGCAGCTCCAACTAGCGGAGAATCCGGATCTTCAACACAGTTTATCTGATGCCAATCACTACGATCTAGCCAATCATTACCTGTAATGCCATGCACATTAGCATGCACTCCACTTAAAATTGATGCATGAGCTGGCCCAGTTTTTGTCACAGAGTGGAGGTAGCGACAATTTTCATAGCTTGCGCCCTCAGACAAGAAACGATCAAACCCACCTTTAGTGAAATATGGCCTGAAGCGCTGGAGATAATCATACCTAAACTGATCAATGCTTATGACTACAACCAATTTAGGTGCAGGATTTTCAATTGAGCCAGTCTCAGCGGGAACAACAAGCTGTGCATGTG
>Ga0304728_1000070_pt1 | contig 77807 bp, 62 predicted proteins | sample C_130625_MF_Meta_FD_190476 | JGI IMG/M metagenome (GOLD analysis project Ga0304728, IMG submission 190476) | Freshwater microbial communities from Lake Croche, Canada to study carbon cycling - C_130625_MF_MetaG (v2) (version 2) | ecosystem: Environmental > Aquatic > Freshwater > Lake | place... | reverse complement strand
TCAGTTTAAAGGCGTGCAAAGACGTCAGGAGATTTTAGTTAATTCGCCGCACTTAATTGTGATCGAAGATTTCGGACATCACCCCACAGCAATACTCGAGACACTTAAATCATTACGGGCTCGTTATCCTAAAGCTAAATTAATTTGTGTATTCGAGCCTCGCAGTAATACCGCGCGTGTTAAAATACTTGAATCAGAGTTTGCTCACGCCTTTGCACAAGCTGATGAAACCTACTTGGGCCCGGTTCACCGACGAGATAAGCTAGACGTGGCTAATTGTTTTGATACACACTCTGTTGTATTAGGCTTAGAAAAGCAGGGGTTAGTAGCTTACGATTTCCCCAGTAATGCAGAACTTTTAATTCAGCTAAAATCGAATACGCTTAATCAGACTAAGAATGTACGTGTTGTTACATTCTTCTCTAATGGTAGCTTTGACGGAATTATCAGCGATTTTGCACTAGCTGCAAAAAGATGATCTTTTACTGCGCTATTTTAGCTGTTTTATAGGCTTTTGGCTTTTCGCCATGTGCGAGTGCAAGTAAATCGTAATCTTTACTACCGGTGATTTTTACTTCAGTAAAATCACCTACAGTAAGATTTTGGTTCACGTAAACTCGGCCATCAATATCAGGTGCATCGGCCTCAGCTCGAGCGACACCTATCTCCTCTACAAGTACTTTGAGCGTACTCCCAATACTGCGAGCACTTACCTTAGCAGCGATGTCTTTTTGAAGACTCATCAAGCGGCGATAGCGACGATCTTTTTCGCGTGTATTGACTTGATCATCCATTTTCGCTGCGCGTGTGCCTTGTTCTTGAGAATAACGGAATACACCGAGGCGTTCAAATTCAGTTGCAGAAATAAATTCTGCTAATTCGTCTACGTCAGCTTGAGTTTCGCCAGGGAAGCCAACAATGAAAGTGGTACGAATAGCTATACCCGGAATTCCCGCACGTATACGCTTAATAAGATCTCGGATGTAGTCACCGCTGGTCTCGCGTTGCATAATCTTAAGCATGCGGTCGCTTATATGCTGTAGTGGAATGTCGATGTAGCGTGCCACCTTAGGGCATTCTGCAATCGTTTTTATAAGCTCATCGCTCCAGTGAGCGGGATGGGTATAGAGAAGACGTATCCAAAAATCTCCTTCAATTGCATTTAATTCTCTGAGTAAAGTAGTTAAAGCGGTACCTCTAGTTGAGTCTACCGGAGTTCTTGGATTCGGTCTTTCCTCCCAAGTATCCATACCGAAAAATGTAGTATCTTGGGATATAAGATTGATTTCTTTTACGCCGTCTTTAACCAGCGCCTTTGCCTCCGCTACTACACTTTCCACGGTACGGCTTCGGTGACGACCGCGGATCTGGGGAATGATACAGAACGTACAGGGGTGATTACAGCCCTCCGCAATTTTAATATATGCGGTGTGTTTAGGAGTTAGCCTAAAGCGTGGGGTATTGTAATCCGGTATATAGGTAGAGCGTGGCGTTACAAAGCTAAGCGGACCTTCAGGAGTCGTGTGACTGTGAGGAGCAGCTACTTGTGTTGGGCTTGATGGCCTAATCGATGAAACACGTCCTAATAGACCATCTATAATGGGAGCTACCTGAGTGATTTGATCTAAGCCAATAAAAGCATCTACTTCAGGTAGATCCGCAGGAAGTTCCTTTGAAAACCGCTGCGACATGCAACCCGCGACGATCAATTTTTGATCTTTACGTGCTTTTCTTAAACCGCGTTGGGCATGCGCTTCTAAGATATGACCAATAGATTCCTCTTTAGAGGAATCTATGAATGAGCACGTGTTGACAATGACCACATCTGCCTGATCGGCTTCTGGGGTCACTTGCATGCCTGCTTGATGCAGATGGCCTACCATGATCTCGCTATCAACGAGATTTTTGGCGCAGCCTAGCGAAATGAGGCTGACTTTAATCAATTACTTCTTTTTCGTTGCAGTAACTTTAGCGCGCTTGCGTTTGAGATATGCAAGACGGCGACGCTTTTTGATGACCTTATTGTACTGTTTGCTCATGGTTTGTATTTCTAAACGGTCTATCTTTCTATGCCTTGCATCTGAGTCAAGCCTCAGGCGATTACTTCAAGGCTAAAGCCTAGATGTTTTGCTAAAGATTGATGTGAAATACCGTAAAATTGAGCAAAAGCGCGTATTGTGGGTGCAATTTCAGGTTTTGGGCCAGTAAGCTTAATAGCCGTAATCATAAGGTTTTTTGAGGTATGTTCAGAAGAAATGAACTCGAAAACCTTAGTTTTGTAGCCAGCCCACTCAAGTAAAAGGGCTCGAAGTGAGTCTGTTACGAATTCAGCATGTCGTTCTTGGAAGATTCCATGTCTTAGGCTAGCTGCAAGTACAGGGGGGGATTTGAGTTGAGGCCTCAGCTCTTTTTGGCAACACGGGGATACTATGATAAGTCGGGCTTTGCCTGCCACCGCTTGAGCGAGAGCATCATCGGTTGCAGTATCACAAGCATGTAATGCTATAAGGACATCCATTTCCTTAATCGTAGGATCAGAAATCGCACCAGCTTTAAAATTTAAGTGGGAGGATAGGCCAGTTTTTTTTGCGGTATCGTTTCCTAGCGCTACTAGTTCTGGCCTGAGCTCTATACCAGTAATGTAAGCGCTCTGTTTTAAAAGTTCAGCTATCGCAAACGTGAGGTAACCCTTGCCTGAACCCATATCAATAATCGTTAACGGTTTTAAGGGATTATCGAGACCTGCTTCTCGTAGGGAATCGGACAGTAACTCTGAAAATTTTTGTATTTGGTTGAACTTAGAAGCCATGCCTTCTTTAGGGCGTCCACTTGAGTTCGTGATTCCTAGCGCTTCAAGCCATGTTGATTTAGGCTCAATGATTCTATTTTTTTCTCGATCGTTACCACTTAAGATTGGTTTTTCAAACGCAACGCGTGAGCGACTTAAACGCGAGGTACCCTCTGCCTTGAATTCGAGTTGAAGTGTTTCCCCTGGAATGAACAAATGGGCATCTAAGAAATCTTTACCAATAAGCTTTTGGAGCAATTCAAACGTTTCATGATTATCTAGATTTTTAGTGATATCTTTTGTTTTATGGCGCCATACAAAAGAAAATTTGAGCCCTGCTTTTAATAGTACGGGTCTAACAGTTACGCTTTTAATCGTTTTATCCTCACCAGTATAGCGCGAAAGAGTTAGTTTTATAAATGCCTTTTCAGCTAAAGCGCTTTGCAGGCTGTCGATAAAAGAAGTGTGGGCATCTTGGATATTCAAGTCCACACAATGACACCTTCTAAACAGCTGGTCAACTGACTGCTCAAATCTACTTATTCGAAACGAAGTGCTTCAATAGGATCTAATTTAGCTGCTTTTAGAGCAGGGTAGTAACCAAAAAATACTCCTACTGCTCCACTAAATAAGAACGCCGTTATAGAAACTGTAGGCGATATTTGCGTAGGCCAATTATTAAAATGTGATAAAAGCTTAGCGGTCGCTATTCCAAGCGCGATCCCAATTATACCTCCCATTAAACTTAAAACTACTGCTTCGATCAAAAATTGAGTGAGTACGTCAGAACCATGTGCTCCAACGGCCATACGTATGCCTATTTCTCGTGTTCTTTCTGTTACAGAAACAAGCATTATATTCATAATTCCGATACCTCCAACAACAAGGGAAACACAGGCAATTGCTCCTAAAAGAAATGTCATAGTTCGCGTGGTCGCTGTTGCAGCATCTGCTAATTCTTGTTGATCGCGTACATTAAAGTCATCAGTTTTTTCGTCAGAGATGTGGTGACGAGCATGCAAAAGATTAGCTATATCTAATTCTATCAAATCTACATTTGCATTAGGCACAGCCTGCACATTAATGACTGCCAAATAAGTTTGGCGTGAGAAACGTTTCATTGCGCTTGTGTAGGGAATAAGTACCACATCATCTTGGTCGTTACCTTGAACGGAAAAACCTTTACTCGATAATATTCCTAATACCTTAAACGGTAGATTTCTGATGCGTATTGTTCTTCCCACAGCATCGCCCTCTGGAAAAAGATTGTTTACTATTGTTTGACCAATGACACAGACTTTAGTGCCTCCTCGCACATCCTGATCTGTAAACATAGTGCCTTCGCTAAGAGGCCATTGCCTAATACTTAAATAGTCTTCACTTTCGCCTTTAATACGTGTTCCCCAATTCAGGCCATTCGCAAAGACTTGCGCACCACCGATCACTTCTGGGCTTACCGCTTGAATATCTCTTACCTCAGCTTTGATTGCTTCAGCATCTTGTACTTTGAGTGTTCCGGCTCCGCCGTAACCACTGTGTGTACCTCCAGTATTAGCACTGCCTGCAAAAACTAAGATTATATTTTGACCTAAGCTAGCTACTTGGGCTTCGACTTGATGCTTAGCACCATCTCCTATACTGACCATTGCTATCACAGCCCCTACGCCAATGATGATTCCCAGGGCGGTTAAAATTGACCGCATCTTGTTTCGGCGTAGAGCACGCAATGCGACAAAAAAAGTAGCTAAAATACGCATTGATTTAATCGGTTAGTTTTGCTGCTGACTCTTGTTCTTTAATTCGTTTAATTTCGTCTTCTGCAATAAGCCGATCTTTGATTTGAATATCGCTTACAATCAAGCCGTCTCGTAGTACTAAATTTCGCTTACAATAGTGAGCTATATCGAGTTCGTGGGTTACCATAATAATTGTGATACCCTGACTATTTAATTTTTGAAAAACTCCCATGACTTCAACGGATGTTTTTGTATCTAGATTGCCCGTAGGTTCGTCTGCTAAGAGAACTTGTGGCTCATTTACAAGTGCACGAGCTATTGCAGCTCGTTGCTGTTGTCCTCCAGAGAGTTGGCTTGGAAAGTGATCTGCACGTTTACTTAGTCCTACTATATCTAAGCAGTGCATTGCACGCTCCTTCATGGCATAGCGCGATAAATTACGTTTACCGTAAAGCATGGGTAACTCCGTATTCTCCAATGCTGTCGTACGCGAAAGTAAATTAAATCCCTGAAAGACAAATCCTAATTTTTTATTACGAATATCTGCAAGTTGATCACGATCTAGACCAGAAATATCTACATCATCTAAGTGGTACGTTCCCTTACTTGGTCGGTCTAGACAACCTAGTAAATTCATAAGGGTAGACTTTCCTGATCCACTTGCTCCCATTAAAGCTACAAATTCACCTGTCTGAATCGTAGCAGATACTCCTCGTACAGCATGTACTTCAACATCTCCTGAATTGTAAGTTTTATGTATATTATCTAGGCGTACGACAGGTTTCATGATCTGTGGGCAGATATTTTCTTATCGGCCTATACCGGGAACGCCTCTACCACCAAAGGGACTGGTTGTAGTTCCTACGGCTTGAATAGCACCTGTAATTAAAATATCCCCTGGATTTATGCCCTCAGCAATTTCTGTTTGGGCTCCGTCACTTATTCCTAATTTAACAACGATAGCTTCCGGATGAGCTGTTAAATCTCCGTTAGGAAGACGGTATATTGTACGGTAAACAGGTACTTCTGCAGTTGAGGAAGATTTACGACCACCTCCTCCAATCATACCTTCGGGTAATTCTATTCCACGGTCTTTTGCGAGTTTAATTAATTTTTCACGGACTTGGGGAGATGGAGATCCGCTGCTGCGATCATAGCCCGCATCTTGCATGAGTTGTTTAAACGCTTTGCGACGCTCTGCTGAAGTCTGTTTTTTTATGGTGTCATTTAGGGCTTGTGGTGAATTAACTGGTGCAGAAGCCTTAGTGACTAAGTACTGTAGATTATCGGGCATTCTAAAACGCAAGCTTGCGTTTGGTATGCGTACAACATTGCTGCGTTTTTCTACAATAATAGATACATTCGCTGTCATACCTGGCTTTAATTTCAATTCATCATTATTCACTAAAATCATTACATCATAAGTGACTACATTTTGAATTGTAATCGCAGAATTTCTTACAAGATAAACTTTTCCGTGAAATTGAACATTAGGATAAGTATCTACAAGAAAAGTAACATCCTGGCCTTCTTTTACATAACCTATATCTGCTTCGGCAACGGAAGCGGCTATTTGCATCTTAGTTAAATCGTTAGCGATCTCAAATAGTTCAGGTGAGCTAAGTGATGCTGCTACTGAATTTCCAATATCGATTACTCGGTTAATAACTACGCCGTCTATGGGCGACAATATGTGGCAATAGGATAAATTAGCAGTAGCTGTGTCTACTGCGCCCGTTGTAATTTCAACTTGGGCTCGGGATTGTTTAACGAGTGCCTCTTGAGTGTCATAACTATTTTGAGAAATTAAATTTTTAGCCAGTAGGTCTTTGTAACGTTTGAGAGTGATTTCTTGTAAAGCGTTGTTAGCTTTAGCGTTATCTAGATTAGCTTTTGCAGACCTTAGCGCAGCTTGATAATTGATAGGAAGGAGTGTTGCTAGCAGTTGTCCTTTTTTAACTTTTTTATTAAAATCTGTATATATGCCATTAACTAATCCGGATATTTGACTACTTACGATTACATCGAGAAAAGGTTTTAATACACCCGTGGCAGTAACTGATTCTGTTAAGTCGCCACGATCAACTGTTGCGGTGTAATATTGCGGCGGAGTTGGCTGAGAGGATTGCCAAAAGTACCAACTAATAAATCCAATTAAAACAACGATTAGTGCTACGGTGATAAGGCCGCCAAACGTGCGGGATTTAGCCATAAAAGTGAAAAGAGTAACGGTCAGTGAATTGTACAGCCGCTTAGTTTAGAATCGCCTAAACCTTTACGCCTGCAGCCTTTGAGACGACGCAGAAAACAAAAAGTGACACTAAATCTTATACGCTTTTTTTAAGGCTGTTGCTACATTAGCAGGTACGAAATGATTTACGTCGCCCCCGTATTTAGCAACTTGTTTCACTAAACTTGAACTTGTATAACTAAATTGTTCGTTAGGCATTACGAATAATGTTTCTAAATTAGGTTCTAAATGACGGTTCATAAGTGCCATATTGAATTCAAATTCAAAGTCAGAGAGTGCTCTAAGGCCTCGAATTATGGCATCTGCTTTTTGAGCACGAGCGAGATCAACTAACAGGCCCTTGAACCCAACTACGGTTACGTTGGTAAATTGGGTTACATTACTTTGAACAAGCGCTATACGTTCCTCAGCACTAAAGATGGGTTCCTTGCCTGAATTTTCAGCTATGGCTATCGTTACGTGATCAAACAATTTAGCGGCACGTGAAAGAACATCAAGATGCCCATATGTAATAGGGTCAAATGTTCCTGGGTAAATGCAGTGTTTCATGCGAGGAGTGTCTTAATGGAGCACAAAGTGATCTGTATCGCAACTCTGCTCTGTACTTGCCTTTACAGCCGTTAAAGATGTTCTTTTTAAAGAAGGTGGCCTCGCCGAGCTCATTTAAAATGAATCTTCCTAATCTGATTACTCTATCGCGTATACCGCTGATGTTTATCATAGCGGCTTTGATGTACTGTGAATGGGTGGGTGCAGCTACGTTAGCTTTTTTCTTATTTATAATTGCTGCAGTTGGTGATTGGTTGGATGGTTACCTTGCGCGTAAATGGGGTCAGGTCACAACCTTTGGTAAATTAATGGATGCTTTAATTGATAAAATTATGGTCATGGGACTTGTTATTGCACTCGTTGGAAGCGCTCAGTTTATACCTCGACCTAAACATGAAATTGCAATTGCGCTTACCTTAATCACGTTATGTCGAGAATTTATGGTTACGGGCATGCGTATGGTTGCCGCTGCTAAAGGTGTCATCGTATCTGCGGATAGTGGTGGAAAATCTAAGACACTCACTCAACTCATCGCTTTAGGTTTTCTTTTAGGCGCTCCCATGATCGGTCGCGACTTTGCTCATCTTATAGGACGGGATTGCGATGCAAGCACTGCTATTATTCAGCAGATTGGTGAATATATATTTATTCTAGGAACTGTACTCGCTGTATGGTCAGGCTGGAGATATATTAGTAAGTTCAAGACCGTGATGTTTACCGCTTAATTAAATGAACTTAGTCCAGCCACGTTGGCCTAAAGTATTCTCAACTCGTGTGGTACTTGCTTGCGCTAGGCTTGGTCCTATAGGCCGTAATTTACCCGCTCCTGGTACGTGGGGTTCTCTTGTTGGCCTAGTCTATTTTTTACTTTTTTTCTCACATCTAGAAATATGGGAAACGATAATTGTTTCTACGTTTGCGTCTTACATTGCCGTTGGATTCTGTGGCGAAGCTGAAGTTCGTCTTGGAGTGTCTGATCCCGGCGAAGTCATACTCGATGAATGTGTTGCTATGCCCCTTGTTTTTTTAGGTTACCATACTCTTAAGGGAACAACACCAGAGTGGATTATTTTAGTCGCAGGATTTGCTCTCTTTAGGCTCTATGATATTTTAAAACCTTTTGGTATTTCTAAACTGCAAAATCTTAATGCAGGGTGGGGAGTAGTGTGTGATGACCTAGCTGCAGCCTTTGCCGCCTGTGCAACACTTCATCTAATAAGGTATCTGATTCCAGCTTAAAGACTAAGTAAATAGCGTGCAGCTGCAGAATAGCCCTCAAGGCCTAAGCCGCTGATTACAGCGACGCATGCAGGTGCTGTAAGTGACGTGTGACGAAATTCTTCACGCTTATAAATATTTGAAATATGGACTTCGATTACCTTTAATCCAGATCCTGCAAGAGCATCCCTGAGTGCTACACTTGTATGAGTAAATCCACCTGGATTTATAATAACTCCATCCCACTTATTTTCAGCAAGTGAGGCTATTTTATCAATTAATGCACCTTCGTGGTTTGACTGAAAAAAAGTAAATTCTGCTTTTTGAGAAAAGTTATTTAGCAGTGCTGTTTCTAAATCGGCTAAGGTTTCCTTACCGTAGATTTCAGGTTCCCTTTTACCAAGGCGGTCTAAATTAGGGCCATTAAGGACAGCGAGCTTTTTCATGAGTAAAGTATCTTCAATTATAATTTTTTTTAAAGCGGATTATCTGTTGAAATAAACGTCCACGGTATTGAAAACTGTTTTGAGAGTTCTTCAGCTAATGCTTTGACGGCATGAACCTCTGTAGCGTAGTGGCCGCAAAGATAAAGATTGAGCTTAGCTTCTTGAGCTAAGTTAAAATGCTCTTCTCTTAATTCTCCAGTAATGAGCGTATCTACACCAGCAGCTATTGCTTGAGGAAGAGCGCTTGAGCCACTTCCAGAGCATAGTGCTATTTCTTTTGGTGAGGCTGAACCATACTCAATTGCTATAAACCTCGAGTAATTGGCGTGGAGTTTTGCTTTCAACTCGGTGCGTGTAAGGCTATTGGTTACAATAAGACCAATATCGCCTCCTTCATTGGGTATGAATCCACGACTTGGCTTTAAACCAAGTTGTTTCGCTAATAACGCATTATTACCTATTTCAGTATGGGCATCTAGGGGCAGGTGGCTTGAGTATAGAGCGCAATTACCTGATATGAGTGTGAATAAGCGGTCGTACACTGGCCCTGTAATGGGACGCGGCATATCCCAAAACATACCATGGTGAACGATTAAAAAATCAACGTTCTCTTCGACTGCTTTTTTAAAAGGAATAACCCCAGCGTCTACAGCAGCTCCAATTTTTGAAACTTTACCGTTATTAGAAAGCTGCAAACCATTGAAAGCTCCTGGTGAGTCTTTGAAGGTACTACGCTTGGTACGGGAATCACAATGTGCTACAATATCCTGCAAAGTTGGCATAGTATAAAGTTATGCTTAAACGCCATCGTGGCAAGCGAGCAGTCTTTGGTAACAGTGGTCTAAAAGTAGACGTTTAAATAGTATTTATACAAAGTCTATGCTGCAACTTGACCTTGCATTACGGTTGCGCACACGAGGCTTTACTGTCATGAAATAGATAAGATACATGAAGAAGAAAAAGAGTCCTGTTCAACTAATTATAGAGGCGAGCAAAAGCTTCACGCATCGTCCCTCGTGGGATGAATACTTTATGGCTACCGCTGTATTGATGTCTACACGTTCTAACTGTGAACGTTTGCATGTGGGGTGTGTTATTGTTACAAGTGGAGTGCGCAAGAATCGTATTATTGCAGCAGGTTACAATGGTTATCTCCCTGGAACACCACACGTATCCCGTATGCGTGATGGGCATGAGCAAGCTACCGTGCATGCTGAGCAAAACGCAATAGCTGATGCTGCACGTAGAGGTAGTTCTGTTGAAGGCTGCGTTGCCTACGTTACACATTATCCCTGCATTAATTGCGCAAAAATTTTAGCCGCTTCTGGTATTTCAGAAGTTAAATATCATACCGATTATCATAACGACGAATTGGTCGCTCCCTTACTTTCAGAATCGGGCGTTAAAATAGTAAAACTTTAATCTCTAACTCTGTTTATCTCCGATTATCCGGATGCGCGAAGGCCTTAAAAGTTCTCCTCACTATTTAGCTGGGTCTCTTTTGATTGCTCATCCTGTACTTAGGGATCCGAACTTTAAACGTACGGTTATTTTGATGACAACCGATTCAGACGAGGGTTCAGTCGGTATGGTATTAAACCGACCTTATGGAAAAACATTGGGTCAACTTGGCAGTGACTTTGCACTTACTGAACTTATGTCTATACCTGTTTTTACAGGAGGACCTGTCCAAACTGAACAGCTAATACTAGCCGCGTGGCAGGTGAGAGAATCAGGCTTTCAGTTCCATGTGGGTTTGGATCCCGAAAAGGCAACGGCACTTCTTCATGAAGAAAATACGCATGTAAGAGCTTATTTAGGTTATTCCGGCTGGGGTAAGGGCCAGCTCAAAGGAGAATTAAAGAAAAATACGTGGATAGTGTCACAAATTCCCTCCGACTTGTTTGCCTATGATCCCGACCAAACCTTATGGCGTAACGTATTGAAGGGTAAGGGTGAAGAATGGAGGCTTTTTGCGGAAGAGCCTGAAGATCCGCAGGATAATTAATATTATTCGGGCATTTTCGTTGACACATGAGGGGGTATATCTCTTCTTTTGTACCTTTTATGAAAGTCGTATCTTCGATCAAATCCGCCAAGAAGCGTCACCCTGACTGCCAAGTCGTGCGTCGTCGTGGCAAGATCTATGTGATCAACAAAACCGATCCTCGCTACAAAGCGCGGCAAGGTTGATTTAACCCATTATAATACGTGAAAGCCGCAGGCCATCCTCCTCTCAATAATGTCTGCTTCCTTGATGTCGGAACAGGAAAACGCTTCCTGACTCGCTCAACAATGAAGTCTGCTCGCGTCGAAAAAATAGATGGCGAGGATTACTTCGTTGTAATTCGAGACATCTCTATGGACTCTCATCCAGCTTACACCGGCGAAAAACGCTTGGTTGATACAGCAGGACGAGTAGAAAAGTTCACAACGAAATTCAAGCGCGTTTCTACAAAGAAGTAAGTTGCTTAAATCTCTTTCTAAAGCCCGCCTTATCAACTAGGCGGGCTTTTTTATGATCCCACACTCTAAGCTTATCCTTTTTGACTGTGATAGTACCTTAAGCACAATTGAGGGTATTGATGAATTTGCTCGTATCCGTGGAGCAGAAGTCTTTAGGCAAATTGAGGCTATGACCCATGCTGCAATGGATGGAAAACTCCCTGTTGAAGCTGTTTTTGGAAAACGACTAGAAATTATAAAACCCACTGTTAAGGATCTTGAATACGTGGGTAATCGCTATCTGCAAACCCAAGTGGATGGAGGTGCGGCCTGCATCAAGACTATGGTAGCTTTAGGATGGACTCCCGTTATTATTAGTGGCGGTTTTAGGCAAGCGATTGAGCCACTTGCCCGGGAATTGGGTATTACATGTATTGAGGCCGTGGATTTGTATTTTGATAAGCAAGGCGACTACACAGGCTATGATCGCGAGTATCCAACAACGCGTTCTGGCGGTAAACCTTTGGTGATAGAACGTTTGAAAAAAGAATTTAATCCTACGCATATAGTAATGATAGGAGATGGAGTAAGTGATTTAGAAACCCAAACATCGGTGGATCTCTTTGTTGGTTTTGGCGGCGTAGTTAGCCGCGAGCGTGTCAAAAAAGAAGCACGCGCTTTTATTACAGATCTAAATCAACTCCCTGAAGTTATACAAAAATACTTAGGGGAATAATCCACGAGCCTGCTTTGCTTCAGCGACTCGAGCGATACCAAGCGTTAAGGCAGCAAGTCGGCGGCTAAACTTGAATTTACGTTTTTGGTATTCTACGCTCGCAACGGCTTTATCCAGTATAGCTGTTAGTTTTGAGAGCACTTCATCTCGGCTCCAATAAAAGTTTTGCCTATTCTGCAGCCACTCGAAGTAGGATACGATTACGCCACCAGAATTACAGAGAACGTCGGGTATAATTTCTATATCGTCTCGTTGTTCTAAAATTTTATCAGCCTCAGTTGTAGTAGGGCCGTTAGCCGCTTCTGCTAAGAGTCTGCACTTTAATTGAGAAGCATTTTTTTCCGTTATAACACGCTCAAGTGCAGCGGGAACAAGAACAGTACAGGGTAATTCGAGTAGTTTTTCATTGGTGATTGCCTCACCGCCGTCAAAATCTTTAAGCACTTTGGCGTAGTTCAGATAGGTTAGTGCTTTTTTTAAATCTATACCTTTAGGGTTATAGATTCCGCCTGTGTAATCCGATATGGCTATTATTTTAGCACCGTACTGCCTTAAAGCTAATGCTGCTTCAGAACCCACATTACCAAAGCCTTGAATCGCTATTGTTGATTCATTTACGGGCTGTTTCATCTCATTTAAGTAATGTTTTATGAGATACGCTACGCCTGCTCCTGTAGCTTCGCGTCTACCTTCTGATCCTCCTACTGAAAGGGGTTTTCCTGTGACTACAGCGGGTGCTAAATAGCCTACGTGGGTCGAATAGGTATCCATCATCCAAGCCATGATTTGCTCATTCGTCCCTACATCGGGTGCTGCTACATCTAGATCAGGGCCTAGAAAATGAATCATCTCTTGCATGTAACGCCGTGAAAGATGCTCTAATTCGCGCAGGGATAATTCACGTGGATTTACAATAACGCCTCCTTTTGCGCCGCCATAGGGGAGACCAACTAAAGAGCATTTCCAGCTCATCCACATGGAGAGTGCAGCAACTTCTCCGAGTGTTACATGCTCGTGGAAGCGAATACCTCCCTTAGCTGGTCCAGTGGATAGGCTGTGTTGAACGCGGTAGCCTTCAAAGATAGTTATACTCCCGTCGTCTCGTTGAACGGGAATTGATACTGCTAAACACCGTCGTGGGTACTTGGTGCGGTCTCTTATGGTGTCAGGTAAATTGATAGCATCTGCAGCGCTATCAAATTGTTTACATGCCATGCGAAAGACTTCCGAATCGTAAAGCTGAGAGACAACCGCTTTAGACATAAAAATTATTTTCCGTTAACTACTTATAATAAACAGTAACGTTAACACTAAGCTTTAGCAACCGACTATATGGCTCTGTGTATAAAATATAAATGAGGAGTAAAGTTTATCTTAAATATCATATAAACTATTCTATACTAAACATATAGGGTATATTTAGAGCATGTATTGATTAGCTTAAATGTTAATTTATTTAAAAGACTAAATCACTTATTCGACTTCTTTTTAATATTATTTTTCCTAAATCGATTTTGACCTAGTCACGTATTTTCACGCTTAAACGGTGGTGAAATTTTTGAACGAGCAGGTTTAGTTCTGATTTTAAATTTCGAAGGAGTAAAAGATACTTTTACGAAATTCAGTTACTAGAATTTATAAAAGGGTCTTTAACAGTGGGCCTAGTAATTTTTTATTTTATATTAACAGAAGAATCTCACTTCTTATTATACATGGCAAATGAGCTATGTTTTCGGCTGTAGGTCATATAAATTACTAGACCAATACCTAACCAAACGAAGAACCTAATCCATGTTAGCACTGTTAATCCTGTCATAAGGCATATGCACAGTGCTGCAGAAATAAAAGGAAAGAGCGGAACGAAAGGTACCTTAAACCCTCGTTTTAATTCAGGTTGTCTCTTTCGAAGGAGTATTACGCCAATTGAAACGAGCACAAAAGCAAACAAAGTTCCAATGTTGGAAAGATCTGCTGCATCACCAATATCGAGAAGTCCTGCAGGTAATCCAACGGCTAAGCCTGCTATCCAAGTTGACCAGTAAGGTGTCTGATATTTAGTGTGCACAGCACTAAATAATTTTGGAAGTAATCCATCACGCGACATTGCAAACCAGATACGTGCTTGGCCGTATTGAAAGACCAAAAGGGAAGAGACCATCCCAGTAAGAGCACCTATCAATATAATTGATTGGTATATTGGATTAGCTTTAAGTGCAGCCAGAGCATAAGCTACAGGGGCATCTGCTGCAGGGCCTGATTCAAACGTCTGATAGCGCATCATCCCGAGTAAAACTAACGCTACTCCCACATAAAGGACGGCGCAGATAATCAATGAGGCTATAATACCAAACGGAACATCTTTTTGTGGATTTTTTGTTTCTTCAGCAGCTGTAGATACGGAATCAAAACCGATATAGGTGAAGAAAATAATTGCTCCTCCGCTCAAGATTCCAGAAAAGCCAGAGGGAGAAAAAGGATGCCAATTCGCAGGGTGAACAAGCATTCCTCCAACGACTAAGAAAATCATTATAGCAGCTATCTTGACTAGAACCATTATGTTATTGGCCCGAGCAGATTCTTTAATCCCACGCACAAGAATTATCGTAAGAAAAAAGACAATTAAAAATGCGGGGAAGTTAAAATACGCTCCAGTCCATTTTCCGTTTGCCCACACGCACGTTGACCAGTGGTCGGGTATACTAATACCAAATTCAACTAACTGAGCTTTTAAGTAACCAGCGAAGCCAACAGCTACTGCTACGTTACTTACTGCATATTCTAAGATGAGATCCCAACCAATAATCCATGCTATGAGTTCCCCTAAAGTTGCATACGTGTAGGTATAAGCACTTCCAGCAATCGGTATCATTGAAGCTAATTCGGCGTAGCATAGGCCTGCAAAACTACAGGCAATAGCAACGAGAATAAATGAGATTGCTATAGCGGGTCCTGCGGCAGGTCTTCCATGTTCAAAACTGGTTACCCAATGACCTTGTTGGAAAAAGTTAAAAATTAGATCCATTACGGGGGCATGCAGTAACGAGGGAACAGCGAAGTGTTCTCCAGCTGCGGCAGTACCAGTTAGAACGAAAATTCCTGACCCTATAATTCCTCCTACTCCTAATGCAGTCAGACTCCAAGGGCCTAAGCTTTTTTTTAGTTTATGGCCAGATAGGTCCGAATCAGCAATAAGACCTTGAATAGACTTACGTGCGAAAATCTGCCTACCTTTATTCGCTTGAGGAGCTTCCATTTGTTTATTTAAGCCTTCATTAGAAGGCTGTGGAGGCAACTTATTTTCCGATCTTTTAGCGAAGCCTTGCCGTTAAACTTAAGCCTGTATGATGTATAGCAATGGATCTTAAGGTACTTCAGGCTTTGCTTACTCGCTGGGCCTCGATAAATTCAGGCAGTGACAACATCAAGGGGCTTGCAGCTATGTGTAAGGCCTTGAGTAAGGCTTTTTCTAAGATCAAAGGAGCAAAGCTTGAGCTAATAGAACTTGGAGGGACTAAAGCTAAAGCTCTCTCAGTACGTGTTAGGCCAAAAGCGCACAGACAGATTTTACTTAGCGGCCATTACGATACGGTTTATAATGCTAAAAACCCTTTTCAAAACGTTACTATGAAGCAGGATAACCAGTTAAATGGACCCGGTGTAGCCGATATGAAGGGTGGTATCGTAGTAATGTTAGCGGCACTTTTAGAATTAGAAAAAGATGCTAATGCTCAACAGTTAGGTTATGAGGTACTTTTAACACCTGATGAGGAGACCGGCTCGGTAGCTAGTCGAACTTTGATTGAAGCAAGAGCTGCATCTAAGCAGTTTGAATTTGCATTAATTTTTGAACCTGCGCGAGCTAACGGTGATTTAGTGAAATCTCGCAAAGGAATAGGATTATTTAAACTAACCGTGCACGGTAAAGCTGCACATGCAGGAGGTAATTTAACTGAAGGGCGTAATGCTATTTTAGCGCTATGTGAATGTCTTCCACGTTTAAATCAGTTGGCTGAGGATATGCCGTCAATCCTAGTCAATGTCGGCTCTATTGTGGGGGGAGGTGCAGTGAACGTAGTTCCTGACATAGCGTCAGCATTAGTAAATATTCGTATAACGCACAAAGCGGATGAGATAAGTGTGCGCAAAAAATTAAATGATATTTCAGAATATATTAATACCAAAGAGGGGTTTAGACTAAGTATTGAGGGAGGATTTAATCGTCCACCTAAAGAAAGTACCTTGCAAGAGGAACTACTTTTTAAACACTGGCAGGCATATGCTCTTGAGTGCGGAGAGCACATAGATTGGCAGCACGTAGGTGGAGGAAGTGACGGTAATTTTATGACCGCTGTTGGGCTTCCTAATTTAGATGGTTTGGGACCTGTTGGTGACCATTTGCATAGCGAAAATGAATATATTATACTTTCAAGCCTAGTCACTCGCTCACGTATTGCTGCTCTATTTCTTAAAGGTATTGCATCAGGCAAAGTAGCTCGTGTTTAAATAATTTTACTCCAGTGCTCTTCAATTTAAAGTCCGATTACAAACCTACAGGCGATCAACCTGAAGCAATTGATGCTTTAGTAAAATCGATAAAATCAGGAAATCAGCATCAAGCCTTACTCGGAGTTACGGGATCTGGTAAGACGTTTACAATGGCAAATGTAATTGCTCAACTTGATAGACCGACACTTATCATGTCGCATAATAAGACACTTGCTGCTCAATTATATTCCGAATTTAAGAATTTTTTCCCGGATAATGCTGTAGAATATTTTGTAAGTTATTATGACTACTATCAGCCAGAGGCTTATGTACCATCGAGTGATACGTTCATAGAGAAAGATTCTGCAATTAACGATGAAATTGAGCGACTTAGAATTTCCACGACAAGTGCTTTAGTTAGTCGTAGGGATGTCATTGTAATCGCGAGTGTTTCTTGCATCTATGGACTGGGATCTCCTGAGGACTTTTCTCAAATGAGAATTACGCTCAAGAGGGGCTCCTCTTTAGCCCGTGATAAATTTTTAGAGCGCCTTGTTGAAAACGTATATGAGCGTAATGATTATGAGTTAGACCGCGGTCGTTTTCGCGTTAGGGGAGATGTGGTGGATGTTATGCCAGCATACCTAGAACACGGATTAAGAGTAGAATTTTTTGGAGACGAAATTGATAAGATATCTGAATTTGAAGCAGTGACGGGTACCGTTATGAGAGAACTTCAAGAGTTTGATTTATATCCTGCTAATCAATACGTGACTACAAAGGAGAGACTCATTCCAGCCATTAGTGGTATAAAGCAAGAGTTAGAAGAACGTGTGGCATATTTTGAAAAAAATGGGCGTTATCTAGAAGCTCAGCGCATACGTATGCGCACACAGTATGACTTAGAAATGCTACAAGAGATGGGTTTTTGTAGCGGAATTGAAAATTATTCTCTTCATATGTCTGGTCGTAAAACTGGAGATAGGCCGTCTTGTTTAATAGATTTTTTTCCAAAGGACTACCTTTTGATGATTGACGAAAGTCATGTGAGTGTACCCCAAATTGGTGGTATGTATAATGGCGATCAGGCACGTAAGAGGACCTTAGTCGATTTTGGATTTAGACTTCCCTCGGCTCTTGATAACAGACCGCAAAGTTTTGATGAGTTCCGCTCCGTCGTTAAGCAAACGTTGTATGTTTCAGCTACTCCAGGACCGTTTGAATTTCAGCATTCTTCTGTTATTGCTGAACAAGTTATTCGTCCTACAGGTCTTTTAGATCCTGTGATTACAGTTAAATCTACAAAAGGACAGGTTGAGGATTTGATTAGTGAAATTAAAAAAGCGACTCACGCAGGTGAGCGTGTTCTTGTCACAACATTAACCAAGCGGCTTTCAGAGGATGTGACAGCTTATCTCAGAGAATCCGATATAAAAGTTGAGTATTTACATTCAGATATAGATGCGATTGAGCGTGTAGAAATATTACGTAATTTAAGATTAGGAAACTTCGATGTTTTAGTGGGTATCAATTTATTACGAGAGGGTCTTGATCTACCCGAAGTAGCTTTAGTTGCTATATTAGATGCAGACAAAGAGGGTTTCTTGCGTAGTGAGACAAGTCTAATTCAAACCTCTGGGCGTGCAGCTAGGCATGAAAATGGTCGTGTAATTTTTTATGCCGATAAAATGACAGAGTCGATTAAGCGCACGATAGAAGTCACAAGCAAACGTCGCGAGAAACAGGCTGCTTATAACTTGCAGCATAATATTACACCTAAAAGCGTAAAACGTACGGCACAATCGAGTCTTCATATCTATGACGGTACAGGCATAATGAAGAGCGACGAGCCTACGGAGGAGACTAGTCCAGAAGATGTAGCTGGAGTTATTGCAGAGCTTGAAGAAGAGATGCAAGAAGCTGCAGCAAAATTAGAATTCGAACGTGCAGCGTTGCTGCGTGATCAAATTGATGCTCTAAAATCTGGTAAATTCTCTAAAATTGCAAAGAAGAGGGCTAGGCCTAAGGCAAAAGCAATGCGTGGTAAAGACGCCTCAGCCCCTGTTTTTTATAACTCAAAAAGAAAATAAACTAAACCCATTCAGGTGGATTTTGTAATTCTGGTTTTAGTACACCTATACAGGGTAAATTGCGGTATCTTTCTGCGAAGTCTAGACCGTAACCTACAACAAATTTATCTGGTATTTTAAATCCTACGAAATCTGCCTCGTAGGGTACTTCACGTCTGCCTTGCTTATCGAGAAGTACACAGACTTTTAGACTTGCTGGCTTTAGTTTGCGGATCAGACCGTCGACTAGAGTAATTGTTTTTCCTGTATCTAAAATATCATCAATTAAGAGTACATGACGTTTTGAGATATCCAATGTCATGCTATGCATGATTTGGGGCGTTCCCTGTGAAATTGTTTTTTCACCATAGCTCGAAATACGAATACAGTCTAAACGTATAGGATTATCAATTTCACGCATCAAATCCGCGGTAAAAAGAATAGCGCCATTGATTAGGGAAATTATGGTAAATTCTGAATCTCCATAGCTTGCCTTGAGTTCTTTACCCAGTCCTTTAACACGTTCTTTGATCTGGGCTTCCGTAAAAAGGACGCTTTCTAGATCAGGGTGTAGAAACTTTTGCTTTATAGATTTAGCTGGCATGTAATGTTAGTATGAATCGAGACAAAGTAAGGTGTTTGAGGCAACTCGTTTTCCTCTAGGGTGAGGGTAGATTATTGCGACTATAATCCTGCTATTGTCGCAGCAACAAACGCAGGGTCTTTAGCTTTATAAAATGCAGTTCCAATTACAAAGGTGTCTGTACCCGCACTGTGGCACTCTTTGGCGTTTACAGTGTCAATTCCTCCATCTACTTGGAGTCTATAGGATAGATTTCTTTTTTTCCTCTCTTCATTCAAAATAGATATTTTAGGAATCATATCTTTTCTAAATGCTTGGCCACCAAAACCAGGTTGAACAGTCATTACTAAAACAAGATCTACATGATCAAGTAGATGAAAGATAGACTGAGCTTCAGTAGCTGGATTAAGCACTATACCACACTTACAGCCCATTGCTCTGATTTCTTTAAGTGTTTTTAAATGGTCATACTGAGGTTCAATATGAATTGATATTTGATTAGATCCCGCTTTTGCAAACGCCTCGCAGTAGCGATGAGGCTCCGAAAGCATTAGGTGGGTATCAAAAAAAAGTTTCGAGCCGGTCTTTCTTAACGCTGCAATCGTCTCAGGTCCGAACGTCAAATTGGGTACAAAGTGACCGTCCATAATATCTAAATGTAACCAAGGGATTCCTAGGTTGGAAACAAAAGCAGCACTTGCACCAAGATTTGCATGATCACCTGCTAGTAATGAGGGAGCTAGTATAGGCGTGTGCATAGGGCTTTTTTTAAACGCGTAGAATAATACTTACCAGACATCAAGTACTAGGTGGCTCACTTTGTCGGCAAGTTCTCTAGCAAGTATGGGTACTGTGTTGTATTCAGATTGCTGCTGGTTACCTGGACCTGTAATCGCTGGAATTCCATTATCGCTAAATGAGGAGGCTTCTACAGAAACAGAACGGTTTTGAAATAAAACAGAATGCGTCTTGTTGTCAGATAGTGCACATACACACTCTAAAGTAAGGCTAAATTTACTCGCCAGTCCTGTATCGGATTCTCTTACTGCTGATATATCTCGGCGGAAATTAGTAAGCGTTACGGTCAACGTAGCATCTGCTAGTTGGGGTGAATTAACTAATGTAACACGGCCATCTTTTTCAAAAGAACTTCGTAATTGCTGGCTTATAATTTCTTGCGATTGAGTTAAAGCGGACTTGTTGCTTACAGGCTCTATGAAGAGAGTAGTAAACGTTAGCTTTCCTTCAGTACCCAAAGTGTAATGGGCACATCCCGAATTTAGACAGAGGGCCAGCATGAGAAGGCCCGTAGCTAAGACTAGGGCTTTCATATGCGATTAAAAAAAGTAGAAGAATTTCTTCTTAGCAGGCAGCGTCTCAGGTTTACCTAATTTGGATGCCTTAGCTTCAACTTGAACTAGCTTTGCACGTGCTAGTTTTGCAACTTCTGAATCTGGATAAGAGGTTATTGCCTCATTATAAAATACACGAGCAGCTGTATAATTATCTCGTTTCAAAAAATAGAAGTCGCCGATCTTAACCTTACTTTCAGCTAACATCTTTTTCATAGTATCTAAATTTTTAGCTGCTTCAGCAATCTTAGCGTCACTGGGGAATAGAAGCATGAAATCTTCACTGTAAGTGATTGATTGCTTTGTTTCACCTTGGTCGTAGAACGCACCTTCTACTAATTGGGAATGTAGTTTTGCTAAGCGCAAATAAGCATCAGGAGCAAGTACACTTGAACCGTAGCTGTTAATTAAACGATCTAATGCGTCAACTGCTTCATCGGTATTACCAAGAAACTCATGACCACGAGCTACATTCATTAAGGCAAGTGGAGCATAATCGCTGTAGGGTGCATTTTGAACAATTTGTTCGAAAAATCCGATACCGCGTTCACGATTTGAGAATCCTGGTATGCCAAACCATAAACGAGTACGTGCGCCATCGAGTACTGCGCTAGCGATTTTATATTCTTCGCTAATAATAAAATTAAAGCGTTTTACGTTAGGGTAACGGGAGAGAATAGCTTGGTAAGCATCAAATGCTTTATATAAATTATTTTGGAGTAAACGAATTTGTGCTATACGGTAAAATGCCTCTGGTGCATAAATAGAAGTTGGAAACTTGTCCGTTACTTTTGTGTAAGTTCTTATTGCTGAACCATAACTTTTATTTTCTTCAGACTGGCGCGCTTTGTTCATCAAATTCAAAGCATCTGTGCCCTCTGTTCCCGTGAGACCTGAAAGCATGCCCCCTTCGATGTGCCACCCGGATTGGGGTGTCCATGTTAAGTCAGCTTTTAAGACACCTGTAAAACAGGTGACTAAAGCTAGAATGAAAAGGAGAGGGCGCGAGGAGCGGGCGTTCAAAAGAAGCATGACGTAGTTACCAGCGAATCAGGGCGCTACCATAGGTCAAGCCCGCCCCGAAGGCTACAAGAAGCATTAAGTCTCCTTTTTTGACCTTACCGGCCTTCCTTGCCTCATCCAAGGCAATGCCAATAGATGCTGCTGAAGTGTTTCCATACCGGTCTACATTAATGAAAAAACGGTCCATTGGCAGTTTTAGGTACTGAGAAATAGACTCAATAATACGAAGATTGGCCTGATGGGGTATCACTAAAGATATCTGATCCGCTTTATAACCATGTTGTTCCAAGATATCTCGAGCTGCCTCGTCCATAACTCGAACGGCTAATTTAAAGACCTCCTTACCTTTCATCTTAATAAAATGGTCACCAGAAGCAATCGTAGTAGAGGTTGCGGGTTTGCTGGATCCACCCCCTGGTATGAATAAGAGGTCCGCTGATCCACCGAAGGAACCTAGTTTAGTACCAATGAGACCAATGTTTGGCTCAAGTGAAGCGCCAACGACGCATGCTCCTGCACCGTCCCCGAAAAGTACACACGTAGTACGATCTTTCCAATCGACCACTGAGGACATCTTTTCCGCTCCAATAACAAGGGCTTTTTTGTAACGTCCAGACGAAATCATTGCGCAAGCCGTATCGAGTGCGTAAATAAAACCTGAACATGCTGCATTTAGATCAAAACAGGCAGCGTGAGAGGGTATAGATAGGTTATGTTGAATGTGACATGCCACGGCTGGCATTGGGGCATCCGGGGTAACTGTTGCAACAATCACGAGGTCTATGTCAGAGGCATGGATTCCTGCGTCTTCAATTGCTCTAAGGCCAGCCTGTGTACCCATGTCAGAAACGGATTCTGTTGGGCCTGCAATTCTGCGCTCACGAATTCCGCTTCGGGTGAAAATCCACTCGTCCGTAGTATCTACAGTTTTGGAAAGTTCTTCATTCGATAGGATACGTTTTGGAGCGTATGAACCTGTTCCTAGAATGAGTGTTGAAAGAGTGGACATGAGTGGGGCAAGCAAGAGAATTTAAATTCTTAGGCTTGGGTCATAGCTAAGTTTGCCCGTTCAATGTCAGCTGAAGCAAGATGGTTCATGTCAGCCTCTACAATTTGAGAAGCCGCAAAAATTGCGCTACGAATCGCAAGGCGATTAGATGAACCATGTGCTTTAAAAATATTACCGTTTAAACCTAATAAGGGAGCTCCTGCATAGCGGTCAGGACTTATACGATTTTTCATCGCTTTAAATGCACCCTTAGACAGAAAAGCTCCAATCATGCGTAACGGATTCACTTTTATCTCTTCTTTTAAAACATCGGTGAAGAAATGAACTAAAGATTCCCAGCTTTTAAGCATAACATTTCCTACAAAACCATCACATACGACTACATCCACATGTTCAGCAAAGATATGGAATCCCTCTATAGGCCCAGAATAGTTAATGATATTACCTATCTTTTTAAGCATCAAATTAGTCTCTGAGACTAGGCTGTTTCCTTTGCCCTCCTCTGTGCCTATAGTGAGTAAGCCTACGCGCGGAGAAGGTATTCCTAGCATGACTTTACAAAAATGACTGGCTAAAATAGCATTATGAACCAAGTGCTCAGCTTTAGCCTCAGGGTTTGCACCGGCGTCTACCAAGATAAAATGGCCTCCCTTACGTGGCACTATAGCCGCGAGTGCAGGCCTAGAAACGCCCTCTAAGGTTCTTAACTTTAAAGTGCCACCTGCCATTAATGCACCTGTGTTTCCACAACTTACAACGCATGCTGCATCACCTGATTTTACAAGCTCAATAGCTCTGACCATGGAAGCATCTTTTTTTTGTTTCAAACCTACAAGCGGCTTGTCCTCCATTGTTATTACTTCACTTGCGTGGAAAAGTGATACACGCTCTCCAAGCGTAATTCCCGCTGCGTCGAGCAGCGGTTTTAAAACAGTTTGATCACCTACAAGAATTAGGGGGTTGAGCGTGGGTTTTGCCTTGAGGGCAAGGGATACTGCAGCAACAATTTCAGAGGGGCCTAGATCGCCCCCCATCATATCAACTGCAATCCGTCCGGAGGTTCCGGAAGTCATTGCTTATAGATTCAGCCAAGTAGGGCTAAATCAGGTTTCGATATTAAGGACCTGACGACCACGGTACATTCCTGTCTTTGGATTGACACGATGAGGTCTAAAAAGTGAGCCATCCGATTTATCGGTAGCGAACTGTGGAGCTTGGAAAGCGTTGGCAGCACGGCGGTTAGCACTGCGACGTTTGGACTGCTTGCGTTTCGGATTTGCCATGGTAGCGAGGGATGTAGGTGATCAAGCTACCTGAGTTAAAAGTGGTAGCAGATCGATTTAAAGGGTAATACGTACAGGTCTAAATGCCTCTCGTCAAGAGATAGATTTGAGAGGACTATAAGAGTTAATTTAGGAAAGAATCTAAAACGAATAAAAAATAGCTTAAAAATGAAATTGCGACAAGCCTTGTTGGGGCATCAGGTTAATGGTTCATGTTAAGCCTAGACGCGCTCACCACGAGACTTAACCAAGGTATTTCCCTTGGTGTAGAGGATGTTGCCCAAGCTGCGCTTGTCCTTGAGTCCCCTGGAGATGATCAACCAAAGGCAAATTTTCTCACTGCCCTTTCAAGAAAGGGTGAGACCGCCGAAGAAGTTACTTATTTCGCAAAAGAATTTAGAGCTCGAGCAATAGACCCTCACGTTTCAGCTTTTTCAGCTCACGCTATCGATATCGTTGGCACGGGTGGCGACCATGCAGGTGGCTTTAATATATCCTCTTTAGTTGTGCTTGTATTAGCGTCTGCAGGAGTGCCTGTGATGAAGCATGGAAATCGTGGAATTACATCTAAGTGTGGTAGCGCTGATTTAATAGGTGCTTTAGGATTTAAACTAGATGCCTCGAACGATCATTTAAATAAAGCGCTTAAAGAATTAGGTTATGCCTTTTTCTTCGCCCCGCAGTTTAACCCAGCTTTCAAGCATATAGTCCCTGTGCGTAAATTCCTTGCAACTCAAGGGCAGCGTACAATTTTTAATATTCTTGGACCTTTGATTAATCCAGGACGTCCTGCCCACATTATGCTTGGTGTCTATGCATTATCTTGGGTCGATAAGTTGTCTGAGGCTTTAAATGCTCTGGGAATGAGCGCTGGGCTAGTTGTTCATGGTGCGCTTAAGGACGGGCAGGGTACTGATGAATTAACGACTGCGTCCACTAATCACGTTAAGGGGGTTGGTCGCCTTAAAGAATTAAACGCGATATGGGATGCCCATACCTTTGATTTAAAAAAATCAGATTTTGAAGAATTGAAAGGTTCTGACCTAAAGACTAATCTAACACTTGTAGATGCTTTGTTGGCTGGTAAAGCGCCTGAGGGTCTTGTTGATACCATAGCTTTGAATGCCTCTTTAGGTCTTTGGATTGTTGGTAAAACGGCAGAACCTAAAGAGGGTTTTACCTTTGCAAAAGAGCTTTTACTTGGCGGTGCTGTAAAAGAAAAAATTGTATCAACACGAGATTTCTTTGCTTCGCTATGAACCGGCTTTTTTTTGGTACTGATGGAATTCGTGGTCCTTACGGTGGAGAATTGATCAATGAATTGTTTGCGTATCGATTAGGTCAAGCTGTAGGCAAATGGCTTTCGAGTAAGCGATTGGTAAAGCAAGCAATTATTTTAGGACGTGATACACGCAGATCTGGCGTAATGCTTATTCAAGCACTTATTAAAGGTTTAAATGAAGAGGGCTTAACCTGTGAAGATTTAGGTGTAGTGCCTACACCTTTTTTAGCACGTATTTTGCGCGAAAAAAACAGCTCTTTTGGAATCATGGTAACTGCATCCCATAATCCAGCATCGGATAATGGATTTAAGTGTTTAGGGATGGGGGGTAGAAAACTCTCCGAATTGGAGGAGAAAGAATTGGAGCTATTACTTTCTGATTTACTGAATAGATCTAGTGCTAAACCAGCGTTTAATACTCCACAGACTTTTGATTATTGCCTTCAGTCTACGCTATTATCGCAGGCATATTTTGATGCCTTAAAAGCTCTTTTACCTTTAGGTTTGAAAGGATGGAAGATATCTATTGATACCGCTCACGGTGCTACATGGCAGACTACTCCTTGCGTGCTTCGAGAACTTCAGGCAGAGGTCTTTGGTCTTGGTGATAAGCCTAATGGCGCAAATATCAATTTAGAGTGCGGTAGTGAGTACCCGCAGACACTTATGCAACAAGTTGTAGCGACTGGCTCTAGGCTTGGAATAGCTCATGATGGGGATGGTGACCGATGTATTCTTTGTGACGAATTAGGGCATAATTTAGATGGAGATGAAATTCTGGCTATACTAGCAACTGATCTACTTGCTGATAATTTACTTCACTCAAAAACTCTCATAACAACTGTTCACAGTAATTTAGGTCTCGATTTTGCTATTAAAAAAGCAGGGGGACACGTTCTAAGAACTGCTGTCGGAGATCGTCATGTTGCTGAAGCTATGGTGAGAGTTGGCTCGAATCTAGGAGGAGAATCTTCAGGTCATATTATATCACCAGCAGTTAGTCCTACTGGAGATGGAGCGGCTGCAGCTTTACAGGTGATAAAGGTGATGCAAAAAACGGGCAAAAAACTTTCGGAACTTCGCCGTATAATGCCCCGAGTTCCTCACGCATATTTAACGATTCCAGTTAAAGAAAAAAAACCAATAATAGAGCTTAAACGATTACAAAGTTGTATTATCGAGCTAGAGACTAAATTAGGAGAGGACGGTTTGGTTCTCGTTCGTTTTTCGGGTACTGAGCCAAAATTAAGACTTATGGTTCAAGCAAGAGATCTTTTAGACGCAGAAGCTGGACTCAAAGCATTAGTGCTAGCTGCACAAGCAGATCTTGCTTGAGGTCGATCAGCAGCAATATCTGTGTAGTTAGGCTGAAGTGTTTAATTAAGGCACAAAAAAACCTAGGTTGTACACCTAGGTTTAGAAAAATTAAATGTAGTAGTTATTATTAAGACGTAACGACTGAAACTTTACGATGAACCTTGTCAAATTTAACAACGCCATCTTTAAGAGCGAATAATGTCCAGTCACGACCTACGCCAACATTCTTACCAGGGTGCATTTTAGTGCCGCGTTGGCGAACGATGATATTGCCGGAAATCACTTGTTCTCCGCCAAACATTTTAATTCCGAGACGCTTTGAGTGACTCTCGCGTCCGTTAGTAGATGTTCCCTGACCTTTCTTATGTGCCATGACGAATAGTCTCCTTAAGCCTTGATAGATTGAATCTTGATAACAGAAAGTTCTTGGCGATGGCCTTGCTTACGCTCGTGGCCTTTACGCTTCTTCTTCTTGAACACGATGACTTTGTCACCCCGTTTATTTTCCAGAATTTCAGCATTTACGCTGACTCCTGTCAGTTTCGGAGTACCGATTCTGAAATTTGCTCCTTCGCCTGCGGCGAGAACATCAGTGATGGTCACAGTCGAACCCGCTTCCGTATTAGGGTAGCGGTTTACGATGAGGATATCTCCTTCGGAAACTGTGAACTGCTGGCCTTGTGTTTTGATCGTCGCTTTCATGAGCAAAAGGGAGAAATAAGCAGGGTAGAGAAGGCGGACGCAAGGCTTAAGTTCATGTAAATTAATATTAACTGTTTCCTGAGAGTGAAAGTTCGCATGATTTTGGACCACAAGAGCTTCCCTAAGAGATTTATAGTGCGCTTAATACTGCCTTAAGTTTAAATTTTAAGCAAATCTACATGGGTCCAGAAATTAGCTCTCAAATCTCTTTAAGACAGCAGGTGCTAAATCGAAAAGCTGACCTCTATAAAAGTCTTCATTTAACGACATGGGAGTGTTTGATCGCAAAACCTCTTGTCACGCTAGCTATGCCGGTAAATTTATTTGTAACTGCTTTGGTTACAAAGGTTTATCCACTTTCAAACCCAATGATAGGTTTGTTTTCTTCGCTTCCTTTTTTAGCTAATTTTTTACAACTTGCAGCACTCCCGTTCATTTCAAAGTTAAAATCCTCCAAGGGTATTACAATTGTTTTCGCCGTTCTTAATTTGCTTACTTGGATATGGCTTGGGTTTATGCTCCCTTATATTCCTAGGCATGATCCCAACGCCGCAGGTAAATGGTTATGTACATGGTTTTTAATTTCTAGCTTTTTTTGGGCTATATGCTCGGTAACATGGAATTCATGGATTCAGGATTGGTTTCCCACAGCAATTCGTGGAAAATATTTTGGTTTTAGAAATGCATTAGGCCAAATAGCAACGCTAGTTTTCATGCTTCTTATGGGTTTTTTACTCTATAAGTGGGATTATTCTGTTGAGATATTTCAGGTCATTATTTTTGGCTCAGTATTTTTTCGATTTATTTCGATTGGATTACAAATAGCTACTCCCTTACAGACACATAAAAACACTGTTGTTCAGGAACCAAACTTTTCAATTCAAGTATCACTGCTTAAAAAATCGCATTCATTTCTTATTTTTACATTCTCAGGTGTCGTATTCTTTTTTGCAGCCTATTGTTTTGGCCCATTCTATCAGGTGTTCATGACTGAACACCTCAATTTATCGGGATGGGATTTAGGACTTGTAAATACACTCACTCAATTGGGAGGTGTATTATCGCTACCTGCCTGGGGACTACTGATTGATCGACATGGAAATAAATCTGTCATGGTTTTTTCACTTGTTTTGTGGCAACTACAAAACTTTTTGTGGTGTATTCTTGAGCCACATAATCGATGGTTACTTTATCCTATGTGGACGTTTGGAGGAATCGCCAGTGCAGGATTTTTATTAGGCCAATTCACCCTTTTGCTAAAGTTAATTCCTGCGGAAGCAAAAGATTTAGCTATAGGATTTAATTTAGCAGTTACCTCCTTGATTGCTGCACTAGCTCCTATCTTGGGAGGATATTTTATTAATTGGGGCTTACTCCATACTACGGATGTTTTTTTTGTGTTTCATCTTTGTTTTCTTGTGCAACCAATATTTGCGATTATCAGCGCATTGATTCTATTTAGTGTCACAGAAAAATCTGCAAGTTCTCTTACAGAGGTTATTTATTCTATGCGTAATTTACGCACCCTGAGTGGTGTATTGGGCTTAAGTTTTTTTGTAGAAAATACATTTTTTCGTAGTGTACTTAAAAAATCAAGATTAGATAAATTTTAATTCCTCATAAAAGAACATCTTCACATTAATAATTTAGAGCTTTCTCTTTACTCTTATTATTCGTGGGTGGGGTATATCTAATTAAGTTTGCAAGTCCTGCACCAAATTTAAAATCTACCCTGAATCGAATGGGCAGCGGATTTGAGTCTTGAGAGATCCATACGCGAACTTTAGTCCCTTTTTTAAACATGCCTTTAGGAGGAGAATGCTCCATTCTTGGCTCTAAGATGAGTGTTCGAAATGCTCCTAAGGGTGTTTCAATTTCTTCATAACCTAAGGCATGTATCGTTAGATCATAAAAATCACTATCAAAAACGACCAAAGCTTCATGTGTATCACCCGGCTTCATTTTTAGGTTACGTAGAGAAAGTAAACACGTTATCAAATCTGTAGGGTAGCCATCAGGTAGCTTTATAATTCGCGTCGTGGTATCTTTGTAGCTAGCAGTTCGATTTTTATATGAAAAATTAATGCTATGTGATCGTGTCTTTTCTCGGGCATGGCTATTTTCTGTTATACTAAGTAAGCGACCAGTTTTTGAGTCATAGATAGACTCAGAGGTTGCATCAAATTTTAAAAAAGCTCGCGCTAAATTTTGAGTAGAGGTTTTTGTTATGATTGATAATCGTGAATTCTCGTTTGTTGGGGCCAGGTTTTTTGCCCTAATATCAATAACTCCAGCACCAGGTATAACCGTCCAATCAACGTTAAATCCAAGTGCTTCACCATCTTTTAGAGCTAGAGGTGGGGCTGCTTGAGTAATGTAAGCTAGCACCAAGAAAAGTAAGGTTTGAAAAGAGGGCTTCACTAATGAGTAATTTAACTAACGCTTATTCTTAAATCTTAGAATAAAGGCAATTGGCAATTTACGCTATATGGTCTATGCTGCTTTAATCGATGTCGATTCAGGCAGCTACACACATACATATCAAGGGGGCTAGGGAGCATAATCTCAAAAATATTGAGGTGCGTATCCCTAAAGGTAAATTCGTAGTCGTTACAGGACCTAGTGGCTCAGGAAAGTCCTCGCTAGCCTTCGATACGTTGTACGCTGAAGGTCACCGTAAATACATGGAGAGTTTATCGACTCATGCAAGACAGGTTCTTGATCAACTTAAGCGTCCGGATGTTGATTTTATTCATGGCTTATCTCCAGTTTTAGCTATCGAGCAGCGTATCGGTGGAACATCACCTCGGACTACAATAGCTACTGTTACGGAAATTGCGGATTATGCTAGGCTTTTATGGGCGCTCTCAGGTAACGCTAATTGTCCTAAAGATGGTGGAGTAGTTAAACAGAGGTCTTTGGACGACAATGTAGAATTTGTTTTAACGCAGTGTGCTAACAGAAAAGTAATTTTAATGGCTCCTTTTATGACGGCTAAGCCAGCTGTATTAAGGGATGAAATTCCACGCCTAAGACAGCGTGGTTTTCAACGTGTTAGAATTAATGGAGAAGTGATGGAGCTAGATTCACCTCATTTAATTCCTACTGGAACTAAAATGGTGGTTGTTGAAGTGGTTATAGATCGTCTTGTAGCGTCAAAAGAGCAGCGTTCGCGTTTAGCTGATTCACTGGAGTTGGCTTTTCGTGAAGGTAAGGACAAAGCAAGTCTGCTTTATGATGTGCCTAGTAAAGAAAAAATAACTACATGGAAAGAATTGCGATTAAGTCAGTCGCTATCCTGTGAAATTTGTGGTGATATTTTTGAAAAGCTTACACCACGCCATTTTTCATTTAACCATAAAGAGGGAGCGTGTAACACGTGTGGAGGACTGGGGCGTAAATTAAGATTTGTACCTGAGCTCATCGTTCCAGATCCCACAAAATCTATTCATGAGGGTGCTCTGAAAGCTTGGAGAATTGGAGGTAAAAATCTTATTATGAAGCACAACTCGCTTTTAAAGCAGCTTGCTGAGCAGTTGCCCTTCGATCCTGATATTCCTTGGAATAAATTATCCGAAGAGACACGTAACGCGATCGTATTTGGTGCAGGAGAAAGACAGTTTGCTTTTAAAATGCGCCGAGCAAGAGAAGCTAAGGCAATGCCTTTTATAGGTATGATTGCAGATTTAGAGGAAAGCTTTCAACATACCGACAGCGAAGGATTTCGTGCGAGATTAATGACATACATGGTCAGTGGAGATTGTCCTGAGTGTCATGGAACTCGACTAAATCCAAGGAGCTCCTCGGTTAAAGTTGATCTTTCATCTAAAAAAGAAAATACCGGCGAAATTAGCTTCCCTGAATTTTTAGCCATGGATGTTTCTAGCGCTTATCAGTTGGCGCTTACGTTAAAAGAGTTCCAAAATGGAAATGATACTTTACGTGATATTTTAGATGGTATCGAACAACGATTAAATTTTTTACTTCAAACGGGGCTTGGTTATTTGACGTTGGATCGTGATTATCAAAGCCTTTCTGGAGGGGAGGCTCAGCGCGTGCGACTAGCCACACAACTCGGTATGGGGCTAAGTGGAGTTATCTATGTTTTAGATGAGCCTAGTATAGGCCTTCATCCGCATGACAATGAAAGACTCCTTTCCCAGTTGCATTCACTAAGGGACCGCGGAAATACTGTTGTTGTAGTTGAGCATGATGAAGAAACCATGTTATCTGCGGATGAAATAATAGAGCTAGGGCCTGGTGCAGGGTTGGAGGGAGGTCATCTACTGTTTCAAGGTACACCTGAAGCCTGCGCTCAAATGGCTGCAAGGGATTCAAAGACGGGGCCTTACCTAAGTCATAAAATGCGAGTAACAAAAGACGTCATTACACAAGTACCCGACGGCGTGTGGCTTACTGTAAGGGAAGCGAAACAGCATAATTTAAAATCTATTGATGCACGCTTTCCCGTCGGATTATTAACCTGTGTTACCGGTGTTTCAGGTTCTGGTAAAAGTACGTTAGTTAATGATGTATTGGCTGCAGCTGCAGCACGTAAATTAAATGGTGCTAAGATAATTCCTGGTAAACATCGCCATATTGAAAACTTAGATCTTTTCGAAAAACTTGTTCAAGTCGATCAAGAGCCAATAGGAAGGAGTCCACGTTCAAATCCTGGCACCTATATCGGCTTACTTGACTTATTACGTGATTTATATGCTCAGGTTCCTTTAGCAAAAGTAAGGGGATATAAGGCGAGTCGTTTCTCTTTTAATGTTAGAGGAGGACGCTGTGAAAGGTGCCAAGGAGACGGTGTGATCAAGCTTGATATGCAATTTATGGCTGATGCATACGCACCGTGTCCAAGTTGTGAGGGCCGTCGTTTTAATAGAGAAACTCTTGAGGTTTTGTTCCACGGTAAATCGATAGCTGACGTTTTAGATATGACCGTACGCGAAGCAATCGTACTTTTTAAAGCAATACCACGTATCATTGACAAACTAGATACCTTGGAAGCAGTAGGGTTGGGTTATATTAAAATAGGTCAACCTGCGCCTACGCTATCGGGAGGTGAAGCGCAGAGAATAAAGCTATCTTTAGAGTTAAGTCGTAGGCAACAAGGAGGAACGCTTTATATTTTAGATGAACCTACCACGGGGCTTCACTGGGTAGATATTCAGCGTCTCATGGATTTACTTTTTAAACTAAGAGACGCAGGAAATACACTTATCATTATTGAGCATAACTTAGACGTAATTCGATTAGCAGATTGGGTTTTGGATTTAGGTCCAACTGGCGGTAAAAAAGGAGGTGAACTTGTATTTTCGGGTACGGTTAAGGACTTACAGAAAAATAGTGTCTCACTCACTGGCCAGGCACTACTTAAACATAATCAACGTGTTGTTAAATAGTTATACATATAATTCATAAACTTCATCTAATTGTAACTATTTTACACCTTAGAAACCTTGAGGGTTGGCCTCTAAAATGCTTAACATAATAGTCTCAATTTGGGGAATATAGAAAAATAACAATATATAGATATGAAAAAAACATCCAAGAAAACTACTGAGCCAACCCCCTCGGTATCTAAATTAAGATCAAAACAAAAGGCAGTAGCTGCTAAAAAGGTACTACCTGTTACTAACCCTAAGTTAAGTGAAAAACGCATAGCAAAAAAGAAACCAGTAGCGCTTAAGTTACCCGCGAGTAAGGTAAGTGTGGTTACTCCTCAAGCGGCATCAACTTTTATAACTGCAAAAATTGATGTGGGATTTGGTAATGAACTTTATATCCGTGGTCAGGGGGCAGGATTAAGTTGGGGCCATGGTGTTAAATTACACAATGTAAACCATGATCAATGGTCTCTAACGCTTAGTCCTAGCTTCGAGCGTATTGTCTTTAAATTACTCATAAACGATACGAGTTGGTGTATTGGAGAAGATTACATTGCTGCACCGGGCTCTCATGTCAGCGTAGTACCGCAGTTTTAAGGCTTAGTCTGGATTAAGAGCTTTTAGCCGAGCTGCTATCAAATCTGGGTCGGCATTCTCTGTTGAGGCCTCCTCGCAGTGAATGATAACCTTAGAAAAGGGAAGAGGTATGTAAAATTTATCCCAACTTTTAAGCCGTATTGCCGACTTAAATTCAGCACCAACTAAAAGCATTACAGCGTTTGCTCTGCGTGTTACTACAACTGCACCAGCTTTAAACGAGTAACACGGACCTCTTGGGCCGTCTGGAGTAATGCCTACATCATTACCTTCTTTAAGGACTGTAATGATAGCTTGTGCAGCTTCTTTACCCATTCGACTGGTTGATCCACGAATAGCTCGCATGCCAACCATAGAAAAAAACGCTGCAAGCCATGCCCCATCTTTACTCGCACTTACTAAACCGTAGATTGGGCGTTTGCCTCGGTAGCGTCTGTAGAACTGAGGCGTCAAGAATAAGCGATTATGCCATAAAACAAAAGCAATGGCTTTATCTTGGCGTTCAAATATGAGTCTTTCGCTTGGTGTTATTTGAAAGCGAAGCGTCCATCCCCATAGTCTTATAAGAAATGCTAAAGGTAAAACGATCAATCGCTTCAATCCAGAAATTGCGTAGACTGTCTTTTCGTGTTCTGGCATTAAGGTTATAAAAGCAGAACTTAAAAAAGTAAGTTTGGCAATCGCTACACATTAAGGTTTGTTTGTTGGTTAAAGAATAAAATGAAAGCACTTTGTCCAAACTTACCTGTTCCTCGTAAAGGTTTGGATTGGCGCTTTCTTAATCGGCATAGATATGCAGAGCGGTGTAGTATTTTTTACAGGGATTGTTTGGAATACAGTAATCATTTATGGCTTAATAACAGAACGGCTCGCGCGATTCTATGTTTAGACCGAGCTTTTGGAGCAAATATTTTAGAAAACGACCCTGTTTTACTAGAATATCCACTTCCTTATGCTGCTCTTGTTTGGATGTTAAAGTTCGTACCAGAGGGTGAATTTATTGGAAATACGCGAGTTCATTTTCAACATTATGCAGATCGTTTAACTGGACCTAGGCGCGAGATAAGACAGGCCCGGGCTTGGGCATGTTGGGCATTAGTGAGACAGATTTATCCACAACTTCAGGGCGATCCTAAGCATCTGGTAATAGAACCTAGTTTTTCTGATATTGAAGCGTCACTTCTTAAGTTGGGTTTCACAACTGAAGTATCCAATTGGAAAAATACTTTAGTTTCCGTGTGAAAAAAAGTTTTGAATACTCGCACAAACAAACTCGATTTCGGAAGCGAGTGTATGCGGACCAATAGGAAGACTTAGAACCTCATCAGCTAAAAGTTCGGCTAAAGGAAAATCTCCTTTTTTATAGCCTAGACTTGTATAGGCATCGGATAAGTGAGGCGGAATAGGATAGTGGATCTGAGTACCCACGCCTTTTTCCAACAAGTAATTTCTTAAAGCATCACGTTTTTTTGTTCTAATTACAAAAAGATGCCAGACAGGATCTGCCCATGATGGCACATGCGGTAAAATTATATCACCGACATTATTTAGATGGTCAAAATAGATTGCCGCTAAAATCTTACGTCTTAAATTCCACTCATTAAGGCGGGTAAGTTTAACACGAAGAAAAGCAGATTGAAGCTCACTTAGCCGAGAATTTATTCCTATAACTTCGTTTTTATAACGCTCTTTTGAACCATAGTTACGAAGCATACGAACGGCATCAGCCAGTAAAGAATCATTGGTCGTGATAGCACCTGCATCACTAAAAGCGCCTAAATTTTTACTAGGATAAAAACTTATTCCAGCAGCATCGCCTAAATTTCCAGCATATATATCTCCACATTTAGCTCCATGAGATTGAGCAGCATCTTCTAGGATAAAGATATTTTTGCCCTCAATTGCTTTTCTTAATTCTGGGTAGTTGGCTGTTTGACCATACAAGTCAATAGGAAGTATCGCTTTAGTGTTAGCGCTAATTAAACGCTGTACTTTTAAGGGATCTAAATTGTAAGTACTTTCAGAACACTCGCATGGTATTGGAGTAGCACCCACATGTGTCACCGCAAGCCATGTTGCTATATAGCCATGAGCTGGAACGATAACCTCATCTCCTTTACCTATTTTTTTAGCCATTAAACAGAGCTGTAAAGCCTCAAGACCATTCGATACACCGATACAATATTTTGTACCTGAAAATTGAGCATACTCTTTTTCAAAATAATCAAGTTCTGGACCTAAAAGATAGTGCCCCGAATCCATAACTCTGCGATAAGCTTGATCTAGCTCTTGGGAAAGCTCGGTGTAAGTTGGTCTTAAGGCAAGTATAGGTACTTTCACTAGGAAGGTGTGGCTAATACTAATACTTGAGGCTCTCCCTCATAAAAGTCAAAGACTCGCTTAGATCTCTTATTAACGGCGTACATGATTTTTAAGTTTGAAATCGTTGTGAATTCTACGAATTTAAAACTACCCCATATGCAACATCCCACGCTATCGCTTGGTTTAATTGATTACGCTATCCTGATTATTTATTTCCTGTTCGTTCTAGGGATTGGCTGGATACTCAAACGTAAAGTCAAAGGAAGTTCTGACTTTTTTATGTCTGGACGTTCAATCCCTGCATGGGTCACTGGCTTAGCATTTTTGTCTGCCAATTTAGGTGCTCAAGAGGTGATCGGTATGGCTGCCTCTGGCGCTAAATATGGTATAATGACGAGTCATTTTTATTGGGTCGGCGCTATCCCCGCTATGGTATTTTTAGCTATATTCATGATGCCGTTTTATTACGGTTCTCGCGCTCGTTCAGTCCCAGAATATTTAAAATTACGGTTTGATGAAAAAACACGTGGCTTTAACGCTATCTCTTTTGCTGTCATGACCGTATTTTCATCAGGAATTTCTCTCCATGCATTAGCTCGTTTATTGGAATTATTACTAGGCTGGGATTACAACTTTTGTATATTTGTATCAGCAACTATTGTACTGATTTACATTTTCTTAGGTGGACTTACCTCGGCTATCTACAATGAAGTACTTCAATTCTTCATGATTGTACTAGGATTTACACCTTTAGTGTATCTTGCCTTAAAGGACGTTGGGGGTTGGGCGGTACTAAAAGAAAAATTAATTCCTGTTGCTACAAGCCAGGGATTTGCTGCCGGAACGTGGACTAATTCTTGGGTTCATATTGGATCAGCATCTGCTAATCCTATGGGAGTTGAATGGTTTGGAATGGTAATGGGTTTGGGGTTTGTTCTCTCCTTTGGTTATTGGTGTACTGACTTTCTTGTTGTACAGCGTGCCATGGTAGCTAATTCGATGTCAGCGGCACGCAGGACTCCGCTTATAGCGGCATTTCCTAAAATGCTTTTCCCTGCTCTTGTTATTTTACCAGGTATGATTGCAATCGCTATGCATCACTCAAGCGGCGGTCATTTTTTACCACTAAGTGCGGACGGTACTCCTGACTATAATATGACAATTCCTGTATTACTTGCGCGTTATTTTCCCGCAGGTTTACTTGGACTTGGTTTTACTGCACTTATGGCTTCATTCATGTCAGGTATGGCGGGTAACGTGACTGCGTTTAATACGGTTTGGACCTATGACATATACCAAACACTTCGCCGTTCTGCTGGAAAACCCGAACCCGCAGATAGCCACTATCTCAATATGGGAAGGTTTGCTACGGTTGCTGGTATTATATTAAGTATTGGTGCAGCATATCTCGCGAGGCAGTTTAATAATATTATGGATATGTTGCAGCTTGTATTTGGTTTTGTAAATGCACCACTTTTCGCAACATTTCTATTAGGTATGTTCTGGAAAAGAACTACAGGTAATGGTGCATTTTGGGGTCTGATTGGAGGAACGCTTGGTGCAGCATTATTCCACGGTTTTGCTTTATCTCAGGGTGCTCATCCTGGAATAAAAGGAGGGTGGATTTCTCCAGAAATTATTTTCCGTAGCGAAATGGCGCAAAACTTCTGGATGGCTATTGTAGCGTGGTCTTCTTGTTTCATTCTAACTTCCGTCATTTCATTACTCACACAACGAAACAAAACGGATGAAGAGTTAGTAGGACTTGTTTATTCTTTAACACAACGACCTAAGGCTGACGTCGAGGCTTGGTATAAAAAACCTGTTGTTTTGGGTGTAATCGTTCTAGCTGCTACGCTTATCCTTAATATTCTTTTCTTCTAATCTAAATCCACTAAGTCCTCATGAATTTTGACCTACGCCTTCCTATTGGCCTTATGTTCTCCTTATTCGGCGCGATCTTAGTCGTTTACGGCTTTTTTTCCGATAAAGCTCAGTATGCCCGCTCTTTAGGTTATAATGTTAACCTTGATTGGGGTATGTTTTTGCTAGGATTTGGTATTTTAATGCTATTTTTGGCTTTTAAGGCGCGTAAACAGAGCTGATACAACCTGCTGAAATCGCTTGCGCCTTGGTCTGAGATGTATGATGCTCTGAGTGTTAATTTTAGGCCAGTAACACAAAGCACAACTCGCGGTACCTTCCCGCTATAGACTACATGGACGACAAAGCTGCCCAGGAGAATCCCTCCCAGGCTTTCAATAAGCTCGATCTAAGCCAGCTCTCTGGCTTTAGCTTCGGCACACAGTGGAGCCAAGAAAAATCCGCCCCTCAAGACGGTCAAGAACGCGGTGCGCCTAGGCCACCGCGCGATGATCGCCGTGACAGGCGCCCCGTGCGTAGAGCAGGGGATGATCAAGGAGAGCGTAGCGCTCCCGATCAACAACGCAGGTCGCCGACTGGCCCTAGCGGTCCAAGCACACCGAATCGTTTTCAAGGTGATCGTCCGCAGGCCAATTTTAGACGTGAGCCTCAATCTGATAATCGTCCTCGCCAAGATTACCGCGGTGGCCGTCCTCAGGAAGAGCGTGGAGGTTATCAAAATCCACGTGATCGTATGCCTTACGAAAGTCAGGTATGCACAATCGCTTTCTACCCTGAAGATAATAGTTTCAATGCTTTAGTTAAAACTATTCGTGCTTCATGTCGCACGATAGAACTTTTCGAGATTGCTCGCACAGTGCTTGGTAAAATTGAGCGTTTTACCGTTCTCGTTACTCCTCTAGAGCAACATGCACCTTTAAAGCCGAGTGATGATAAAGGTACAGGTGAACAAAAAGTAGATGCTAAGCGAAAATCGTTTGTTATTTCTATACCAGATGGAATTCCTTTTGTTTCAGAAGACGAAGCAATCGCGCATGTTTTAAATAAGCATCTGGATAAATATTTTGATAAACAAGATGTAGAAGTAGAGCCACCAAAGGGTAACTTCCAGGTCGTTAATCGCTGCGGAATGACTGGAGAACTTCTAGGGCCTCCTAACTACCACCGCTATGCACAAATTGTGCAACAGCACTATACTGCAGCAAATATTCGTGTTCCTTTTGATGCATATCGCTCAAAAGTTGAGTCTGTTCGTGATCCTGAAATGATTGCGAAATGGCTAGAAAAAATGAAGAAGGTTACCCGGTATACATGGAAAAATCCTAATTTTCAGCGTAAACAAGCGAAAGTAGTAGAGACTCCAAAGATAGATGAAGTTCTTGCTGCTCCATCGCATGAAGATGGTGCATCCCCTGGTAGTCAGGGCACAGATGTAACCGAAGATACACCTGCAGCTACTCCAATCGACAGCGCTCCAGCTGCAGAGGTTGCAGTACTTCCAGAGGCAGTAGCTGCAACCGAAGTAGCTCCTGTAATTACTTTCGATTCGTTTGAAGATGCGCGTACTTATTTACTCACTGCAGCTCGCGAAAAACTTGTTCGTTTTTCAACTCAAGTACGTGTCCACGGTCGTGACGCAGAGGCTCTTCCTGATGGCGAAATTAGACGCTCTATAGAAGGTGCTCTTGAGCGCCAGCGTCGTTTTCCGCTCGATACAGCTAATGCGCTACGGGGTCGCTTACGGCGTGAGCATTTCACAATCTTCAAGAAAGGCTCGAAGGGTATTTCTTACGTATGTGCTGTGAAGCGTAAATTCCGCGTACCTGGGCAAACTTTTGCAGATAGTATTGGTGCTTTAATTAGTTTCATTGAGAAACATCCTATGGTTAAAGCGGGCGATCTTGCTAAACGCTACTTGGGTATTACAGAGACAACCCCTGACTCAGTTCCAAGTAATGATGGGACTCCAACACCATCGCGTTTACTCTCTATGGAGGAGCGTGAAAAGATTGCTCGTCTGCAAGGAGATCTTCTGTGGCTTGTGCGTGAGGGTTATGTTACCGAATTCATTGATGGTGGGCTTTATGCTTCACCGCCTATGGTTGAATCTCGCAAGAAACAAGCTGAGTCTGATGAAGTAGACCCGGAGAATTTCCCTGAGGCTGCACCAAGTGGTGAACCCCATGTAGTTCCTGTAGCTACTGAAACAGAGGGAGTAGCTAAAACTCACTCTGAGGAAACGCCTGCGCCTGATAATCAAACACCTCCTGCTACTATCTAAGTTTAAGGTAGTGTGTTCTATCAGAAATTGATAAGTCGAAGTTGAGTGCATCCTTTGGCACCCAACTTCCTAGTTTTTCAGGCCACTCGATTGCTAAGCAGTACGGTGCTACAAGAAATTCATCCAAGAGTAGGGTATCTATTTCTTCTGCTCGCGTAAGTCTGTAGGCATCGAGATGAGCAAGTAAACGTGTGCCGTAGTGCAGTGTATAGATAGAAAAAGTAGGGCTATTTACAGGCTCTTTAATGGCAAATCCTTGAGCTAAACCTTGTACGAAAGTTGTTTTGCCTACACCTAAATCGCCGTGTAAGGCTAAAACGGTTATATCAGGAAGTAATGGCGCTAGCTCCGCAGCAATGCTGCGCGTGTCTTCTGCGGAATAGGTGGTTATACCCCGTTTTAATTTTTCGATTAAATGCATTACTGGGTTAAGTGTTCGTAACCGAAAAAATCTTCTAAATTTATAGCTTCCTTTGGTCTTTTTTTCTGCGGACTCATAAAACCAATTAAGCTGAGTTTTACTTCGGGGAACGATTTTTTCCACTTTGCCTCAAATGAGTTACGCTGTGTTTTACTTTTAACGGTAAAAAGTAGTTCGTAGTCTTCTCCATCGCATAGTGCATTTTTTACAGAGGCTTTTATATTAAGAGGTAGTTTATCTGGAAAAATGCATGCCACTGCATGTGCAGGAACAAGGCAGTTAATATCTTTTGCTATACCATCACTTAAATCCATTAAGGCATTTACACACGGTTGTTGTGCTAACCATAGTGCCTCGTTTAAGCGTGGTTTAAACGAGTAGTGATGGCCGCGTGATAAACTCAATCCAAGTTTACCTGTGACATAAATTAAGTCGTCTGTTTTAGCGCTATTTCGAGTCAACACACGCTGAGTTACTTGTGTTCCTAGAAGCGTTAGGGTTGCTATACATGCCCGGTCCATTTCTGAGATATCTCCACCTACTACCGAGATAGAATACGCTTTAGCAGTTTTTTTTATTCCTAGGTAAAAATGTTTTAACCAGTCAAGTTTTACGCCTGAATCTAAGCACAATGAGATTACGCAGTACGTTGGTTTCCCACCCATTGCAGCAATATCACTAATATTACGTTTAAGTAATTTCGAACCTGCTTGTTCAGCTGTAACTGAGTCATCAAAATGACGTCCGTATATAATTGGATCTACTGTGATAAGCTGTTTTTTAGGAGATGACGGCAAAACTGCACAGTCATCTCCAATACCGTGAGGTGCCTTAGGGCTTGTATTACCTAACCATAGCTTTATCCGCTTAATTAACTCCGATTCACCTAAAGCTCCTACGCTGTTTTTCTTATCGTCTGTAAAAGGTGAGTTATTTTTCATGATCCACAGTTTCCTAAGATCATTAAAATAGAGTTAAGATTAAATAATGCGTGTGCCACGATTGTAGTTCCTATCGTTCCTGTTCTTTCATAAGCCAAGGCAAAGATTATACCAAGTACGACAAGAGGAGGAAAATAGGTAAGACTACCATGTGCAGCTGCAAAGAGAATGGCAGGTACTAAACGTGCAACCCAGCGATGTGTTCTTGTTCTTAAAAAACGATATAGCCCAGCTCGAAACATTAGTTCCTCTGCAGTCGGCGCAGCAATAACTGCTACTAAAATCAATGTATTACGGGCAAGGGGGAAAGATGAATTCATAAGCAAATCCACCATCTCTTGTTTTACAATGGGTATGTGAAAAGCATTAAGAATAGCCTGCCAAACAAACATCACCGTAAAAACTAAGGGTAGTGCGATAAGTAAGGTTAAAACTCCGGAACGTAATGTTTTAAAACCTTTATGGATAAAAAGCGGAAAGGTATCTGCTTTTAACTGATGAAAAAGAGCAATTCCTGTAATTATACCCAAATCCATTGCTGCCGCTGTGAGTACGAGTCTGCTATCTGAATCTAGTTTCGTATACTTTAGAGAAAAACTAGCTGTAAATTGAAAAAAAAGAGCACCTGCAATCGCAATGAAACAATAGAAAATAAAGTCGGATATAGATACATCCCAAGCGGGTAGCACAGGCTCGTAATGAGATGGCTCTGAGCGGTAACGTAACATTCCTCGCACTAAGAGAAATGCACCGACTAGAACCAATGCCACTTCAGCCGCAACTACTGGGAAAGTATTATCCACGAAACTTAGACAAGGATTTTTCCTGAATTGTAAACCACTTTACCGTCAACTAGTGTCATTTTAGTTTTACCAGTAAAGGAGGTGTTATGCCACGGTGAATTAGAGGACTTACTGAACCCTTTTTTAGCATCGTAGTGCCAAATCTCATCTGGGTCGAAAAGACAAATGTCAGCCGGTGCTCCTTCTTTAAGGGTACCTGCATTAAGTCCTAATATGGCAGCAGGTTTATAAGTCATAAGCCCTAAGACTTGGGAGAGTGTAAATTTATTCTTTTTAACAAGGATATCTAAACAAACTGATAGTGCTGTTTCTAGTCCTAGTATTCCATTAGGTGCGTAGTCAAATTCACGATCTTTTTCATAATTTGTATGCGGCGCATGATCCGTAGAGATGCAATCGATTGTGCCGTCTCTTAGTCCCTCGATAATTGCTTTTCTGTCTGCCTCTGTGCGCAGAGGTGGATTCATCTTAAGTGCAGTGTCGTAGCTAGAAAGCGCTTGATCTGTAAGAGCGATATGATGCGGTGTAGCCTCAGAGGTTATTTTATATTTTTCTTTTTTATGCAGACGTATGAGCTCTACTGAATAAGCAGATGAGATATGCTGCAGATGAATATGTGCACCGGTGTATTTTGAAAGAATTATATTACGCGAGACGATAAGGTCTTCTGCTGCATTAGGCCATCCATGTAGTCCAAGACGTGTAGACATTACACCCTCATTCATAACAGAACCTTGAGTCATGGATGAGTCTTGGCAGTGATCCATGAGAGGTAAATCAAACATCTTTGCATATTCTGCAGCTCGGCGCATGACTTCGTTTGACTGCACGCAGTCGCCATCATCTGTTATAGCGACAACACCAGCTCGTTTGAGGGATCCGATTGGCGCTAATGCTTGACCTTTCATTCCAACGGTTATGCATCCTGTAGGCAGAACTTTAATTACTGCATCACGCTCAATAGCATCTTTGATAAATTGTATTGTGCCTGTATTGTCGGCCGGAGGCGTCGTATTAGGCATACAAACGACAGTGGTAAAACCACCAGCTGCAGCAGCACGTGAACCTGTGCCTATTGTTTCTTTATGGCCCTGACCTGGTTCTCTAAAGTGAACATGGATGTCTACTAAACCTGGACATGCTATAAGTCCTTTAGCATCTATTTTTTTAGCAGATTTTTTTTCAGCAGGAGTCAGTGATGCGACAAGAATACCATTACGACTATAGAGACTTCCTTTCTCATCTCGTTTCGAAGCTGGATCTATGATGCGTGCGTTATTTATCCAAAGTACGGCCATGATAAAAGTGGGCTTAAATTTTTTAGACTTCTACGGTTGCTTGTTCTGGAATTCCACCAGAGCACAAATAAAGAACAGCCATGCGTACTGCTATTCCATTGGATACTTGTTCTAGAATAACACTGCGAGAGCCGTCCGCCAAATCACTATCTATTTCCACCCCTCGATTAATGGGGCCAGGGTGCATGATAATTGCTTTAGGGTGTAGCCATTCTGCACGAGCACGGTTAAGGCCAAACATGCTTGTGTACTCTCCCAGCGAGGGGAAATGACTGCTAGATTGTCTCTCGTGCTGAATTCTTAAAAGCATTACGACTTCCGCATCTGCAAGGGCACGTTTTAAGTCATGAGACACCGTAGCACCTAAGTCGGTAAATGCGTGTGGGACTAAGGTTGAAGGTCCAACGAGTGTTACCGCAGCGCCCATTTTAGTAAGCGCATGGATGTTAGAGCGAGCAACTCGACTAAAGAGTATGTCGCCTAAAATAACCACTTTACGGCCTTTAAGTGAACCTAGGTGCTCCTTCATCGTAAACGTATCTAAGAGACCTTGCGTGGGATGCTCGTGAGCTCCATCTCCGGCATTAATTACGGGAATATCTAAGATGCGTGATAGATACAGGGGTGATCCCGAGGCCGCGTGCCTGATGATGAGCATGTCAGCATTAAGTGCTTGTATATTTTGCGCTGTATCACGAAGTGTTTCTCCTTTGGTCGTAGAAGAAGTAGCTGCGTCCACAGAAATGACATCTGCACTTAAACGTTTAGCTGCCATATCAAATGCCATTCGAGTGCGTGTACTTGGCTCAAGGAATAAATTAACAATTGTTTTTCCGCGTAAGGCAGGAAGTTTTTTTACATTACGACCTAGAATTTTTTTGAATGCCCCAGCGGTAGTATGGATTTGATTAATCTCATCTAGGGAAAGTTCTTCGATAGTGAGTAGATGTTTTCTATTCCAAGACATAGGAGTGGTAATATTTCGTATTTAGCGTGATTGTGTCCAGTATTGGATTATTACGTAGTATCACTAGATATAGAAAAGCTTGGTTCCGCTAAAAAAGAAAGCCTTTACTGAAAATCGTATATTTCAATCATTCCCATGCCAGACGTTCCACCTAATCCGGTAACTTGGGTCGTATAAGCCCCTGGGGCTAAGGTAACGAGCATAGCAGTGTCCAATGAGCCGCTATTAAAAGCAAATGCACCTACCTGTAGTGCAGCAGCAGCAAGGGTAGGGTTGTTATTCCATCCATAGTTAGATTCAATAATGTTACCCGCAGAGTCAAAGAGGCAAAGTTGAGGGTTAGCAAGGGTATTGGCTACTTGGTAGGAGGCTAACGTAGGGCCAACGCCCCGAATAAGTATTGTTTTGGGAGAAGTACCTGTAATCGTAAAGCCAGCAACGAGACTATTATTCCCTGTACCTACATAGGCACTTGATGAAATGTTAGTTAACTTGCTAAGAGAATTTAGAGGATCTAAATCATAAATTTCAGAAAGGGCTATCCCTGTCCCGTTTGATACACCCGCAACTTTGGTCGTATATGCGCTACTTGTAAGGGATGCTAGTAAAGCACTATCATACGAGTTGTTGGCTAAACTAAATGCTCCACTTTGCGCGAAACTTAACCCAGTTGCTGGACTAACCACACCTTTGAGTACCGAAGTGCCTGCAATCAACGCATTACTCCAACCTATATTTGTAGCGATAGTTAAAGCATTAGAATCAAACAGGGATAAGCTTGGCTGGTTGAGAACCCCTGAAAGCCCAAAATTAGTAAGAGTTGGTCCTACACCTCTTAAGAGGACATTTTTACTGCCACTTCCTGTTATAACAAATCCACTTGATAAAATTTGGTTACCTGTAAGCACGCTAGCATGCGTAGATAAATTAGTAAGTCGGCTAGAGCCTACAACGGTACTTAAAGCTTGGCTTGTGAGTGTACCTAATGGACTAGTAACTGTGACTGTGTAGCTGCCAATATCCGAAGTGCTAGCTATAGGAACAGTGTAGTTCGAAGTGGTGGCTCCTGGTATAGCAGTACCATTTAGATACCACTGAAATGTTAACGGTTTTGGTCCTGTTGCAGATGTCGTAAGACTAAGAGGTGAGCCTATTGAGATTGGAAGAGTTGCGTGTGGTTGACTAGAAAAAATAAAACTATCTGTTGGAATATGACCTAATCTGCGAGCCCCACCTTGGTACATAGGCCAAGCAGAATTACTTGAATCTCCAGCGATACTAAAACTATAGAGTTTATGGTCGTAACTTCCAAAATAAAGATTGGTACCAAATATTGCAGGAGAAGAGCGTACCCAGCCACCTGTTGCGTAAGTTCTATTAATGGTGCCGTTTGAATTTACTGCATATAAATTATAATCATAACAGCCTACGTATATAACTCCGTTAGAATCTACTGCGAGCGAACTAGCGCGCGTTTCACTGGGTAAGGTTAAATTCCATACTAAATTTCCCGTTTTAGTATTAACGGCATATAAATGATGATCGTAGCTTGCAAAGTAGACATTTCCGGTAGTCCCTAAAGCAGGGGAGGAGCTAATGCTATTAGCTGCTGCAAAAGACCATTGCTTTACACCTTGTGAATTAACACAATAGAAAGTTCCTCCAAGCGTTCCAAAAAAAAGATTACCTAAATTATCTAGAGCTGGAGCATTGTAGATAGCGGCATCTGCAAGATAAGTCCATTTGAGTGTTCCTGATGAGGTCAGCGCGTATAGAATCGCATTATCAGATCCAATATAAACAGTTCCGTCAGAACCAATAGAACACGCTGCATAAGATGTACCTGGTACTTCATAGGTCCAATTTACTGCTCCAGTCTGAGTAGAGAGGCAATAAAGGGTATTATTTGATGCCTTTATATAGAGAGTATCGTCTTGGTTTTTTGTAGAGCCAAGTGTGACGGGACTTGTCGTTGTCGTTCCACTAGGTAAGACGTAGGTCCATCTGAGTGTACCATTTGACGTTAAGGAATATACAGTTGTTGCGGTTCCAAAATAAATTGAGCCATCTGATGCTACACTTGAAGTACTTGTATCAAAGTAAGCACCTGTTGAATACGTCCATCGTGTTGTTCCATCAGGGTTTAAGGCATAAAAATTTCCATCTTCACTTCCAACATAGATCGTTCCATTAGTGGCAACTGAGGGACCACATGTGATTGCATCAGCTGTTGTTAATTGCCAATTTGAATCAACTAAGGACAAGGTAAATTGGCCAGCGTTAAGTGCCGTACTTGAATCAGTAACGCCATCGACTTGAATTGAGTACGTTGTTCCAGCGACTGCTGTGAACGTGCAAAGTGTTATGCTAGCAGGTATAACTGCGGTACTGTTGATTGCATTACCCTTGGATGCGTTCACCAGGTTAAGGGCATTAATATTCGTCCCTTTATAGATAGCAAGAAGTGGATCAAAGTCGTAACTAAACGTTGAGACTTGATACTGGCCTGTTGTTGGTGCAGTCCATTGGTACCACATGGAGTGACCTACGGTATTGTTTAAGATATTTGGCTCTCCTGACTGCTTTGTAGCATTCATCGTAGTAGAAGTAACTAACGTACTTTGCCCAGTTAATACCACCGGAGTTTCAAAAGCATCGTTCTTATATTGAAGTGTAAAATTAACCATACCGGTTTGTCCGTTTACACCGTCGATTGTAATTTGATATACACTACCTGCTACTGCATCAAAATTTAATGTAGCTGTTGTTGTAACACTCGTACCTGTGGCTTTAGCAGATGCTATAGGATTTAATGAGGATAAACTAGTTCCACTGTATACTCCTGCTAAGGTTAGAAAATTACTCCCATATGTTGTTAAATTTACTGGTCCAGAAACGGGTGCTGTCCACTCCCACCAAAGTGATGCACCACCCGTATATCCTCCCACAAGAGGTTCAGCGGTATCTAATGTTGCACCAATGGTTGAAGATTTAACACTAAGCCTTGAACCTGTTACATGAGCGCGTGCTCGGAAAGAATCGTTAAAAGGAGTATTATCGGAAAGTTGTGATGCGAGTGCTGAAGCTATATTAAGTCGGCCACCTGTTTCAACTCGGTTATTAAAATTTACATTTAAATCTACGTGACGTAAGAGACGATTAATTAATTGCCTATAGCTATCTGTTGGGAACTGAGCTTTCAATAAGGCGAGTGACCCAGTGACAAAAGGCGCTGCCATTGACGTACCAGATAAAATAGATGTTGCTGTAGTATTTGTATTGTACAGAGATAATATTTTATAGCCTGGTGCAGCCAAATCTACTAACCCAGAACCAGCGCTGCTAAAGAAAACAACATCATCTCTGTTATCAGAGGCAGCTACAGTCACGATATTATCAAGAAGATAGTTGCTAGGATAACTTGGAGTAAGATCGATATCCTCTGCAACGTTACCTGCTGCTACGACTAATATAATTCCTGCAGACTGTAGGGCCTGAATCGCAGAATATTCTGAAGAGCTATACATGTTACTTCCGTAGCTTGCATTTATAATTTGTGCGCCATTAGCTATAGCGAAATCAATGCAGTTGAGTTCGTTTGAGGTGCTTCCTCCTCCAGATGCAGTAAGAAATTTAAGGGGCATGAGTTGAACAGACCATGCAACACCACTTGTATTAAATCCGTTGTTTCCTTGAGCACCTATGATACCCATAACATGAGTACCGTGTCCGTTGTCATCCGTTGGATTTCCACTCGTACTTGACCCGCTTCTTACAGTTGCATTTAAGCCGTGTGCAGCATTTACATACTGAAAGCCATTAGAAGTTGTACCGTTAGGTTTTGGATTATTCCACAAATTGTTTATTAAATCTTGGTGGGTCATAAGTGCACCCGTATCTATGACACCCACAACTACGTTTGAGGCATCGTAGCGTGTATTTGCCCAAGCAGACAGAGCATGAATATCTGCATTAGCCACCCCTGGTCCAGAAATACCTTGGTTATTACCCGTATTTGATAAACCCCACTGGGATATAAAACTAGGATCGTTTGGCGCGGTTGAAGAGGTACTGTAAGCATGGCGTATATAGTCAGGCTCCACAAATTCGTACCGATTGGTTGCAATTAAGCGGTTGATTGAATCTTGAGCTGAATCACCTGCCTTTACTTGCAAGACTCTCAACGCTCCAAATCGTTGAAAGGTTTTTAGCTTAATCCAGTTTTCTTTAGCTTCATCTGTATCAACTGTGCTTAACTGGCTAAGTTTAGGTTTCGCGAGAATGGATTGATCTAGAAATCCTTGCAGCTTTTCTTTTGGTGTAGGTTCTGTATCTGAAAATAAAGCAGCTGATACATGATTAGTAAGTACAAAAAATAAACTTAATGAAATAAACGTTGTCAGAGACCTAGCACGTTTAAACAGAACTAACCGAACATATGAAAATTGCTGAGTTAAAAGGGGGTTCACTGTTACTATTAACAGTTAAACGATAATTCATTATGTGTCAAAAGATTCACCACATTTTAGGAGTATGTTAACTACAAATTTTTAAATATATAGAGATTGTATTTTGAAAGAAGGCGGTACTATAGGTCGTTTCGTTATCTAGTATTATCATATCCCGCTTAAAGATTTAAAATCTCCAGCGATCTAACTCGGTCTAAATCAAGAGTAAGTTCTTGTCGTATATTTAAACGACTCTATAAAACGATTATTTGGGCGATTATAGATGAGATAAAACATAGTAAAATAAATCATCCTACGCAGCACCCTTTAGTTATTGATTAAACTTAATTACCAGAGCCGGTATTACTTACCGTATGGTGCAGTAAAGCGATAGGTGCCAGACTTAACTTCAATGTATAGTGCTTCTGAATCATGGTGCAGTACCTTGACTGAATCTGCTGAGTCAACTGCCTTACCGCTTTCTAAAACAGCGGATGCATTTGTTGTAGGAATACGAATATGCCCGATTGTATTAGCGGGTATTTTAACTTCAAGGCTTAGCGTTCCTGAACTAATTGACCAGTCACTTGAGATTAGACCCGTGACTGCTTGATACGTAGCGCGAGCTGAAGTAAGTCCTGGTCCTGGGTAGGGTGCTACCTTTATCGTTTTGTAGCCTTCACCTTCCGTATCAATGCCTGCCACGTAGCGATAGAGAAATTCTCCAACTGAGCCAAAAGCATAGTGATTGAAGGAGTTCATTCCAATGGTTTGAAATCCTTTTTCCTTTGTCCAACCATCCCATCTTTCCCACATGGTCGTTGCACCAAGTTTCACTTGGTAAAGCCATGAGGGGTAGGTGTCTTGAAGGAGTAACTTATAAGCAATATCATTGAGTCCAGCATTATGCAAAGCAGGCAGAAGACGTGGTGTACCAATAAAACCCGTTGCCAAATGCCAATCGAATTTTTTAATCGAGCCTAAAAACTGACTTGTAGATTTTTCGATCATAGCATCGGGTAACAGATTCATGGTAAAAGCCAGAGCATAGGCTGTTTGGCTGCTGCCTTTTATTTGCCCGTCAGGAAGTAATAAGTTAGTTTTAAAGCTATCCAAGCTTCGCTCTTTTAGGAACATGTAGAAGTCCGCGTACTGGGGTTTATGAATCGCAGTAGCCATTTGAGCCATTAAATCGCAAAGATAGATATAGTAAGAGGTATCCATTACTTCTGCTGTGGCGCCGCCGCCTAAGTTAACCCAATCACCAAATCCACCTACATGGGTAATTCCGTTGATCGTATGCGCCTGTAAAAATCCCATGTAACGGGTGAGCGAATCGAAGTGACGCTCTATAATTCGGGTATCCCCGTATACATGCCATAAATTATAAGTTCCTGTAAGTGCAACATCTCCCCACGCAGTTGAGGCACTTTGGTCGCCCTTGGAAGCTATTGGGGCTACATTTGGAAATATACCGTTTTCATTTTGTTCATCTGTTATAAGCGTTGTAAGCCAACGTTCTATAAACGGCTCTACATTATAATTATAGGTAGCTGTTCTAACAAAGAAACCAGTATCTCCTGTCCAACCCATACGTTCGTCGCGTTGAGGGCAGTCCGTAGGTACCTCTACATAATTACCTTTTTGCCCCCAAATAATATTGTGATAGAGTTGATTTACGCGGGGATCTGAACACGAAAAGTCACCTGTTCTTTCCATCACATTGTGAGCAACTTCTGCATGAATATCACTGGGCAGTATTGGATTACTCAAACCAGTAATTTCAGCATATCTAAATCCGTGGATTGTAAAAAGCGGCTCGAGCGTATCATTATTTCCGCTGAGGGTATAATAATCTGTTGCATTGGCTCCTCTTAAATTTGAAGTGTAAATAGTACCGTTTGGATTGAGCATTTCAGCATGACGAACAACTACTTTTTGCCCCCGATTTCCTTGGGTTTTAAATTTAATCCAGCCTACTAAATTTTGGCCAAAGTCTATAATATAAGCTCCTAATTGAGTACGTGTAATGTGCAGAGGGCTGAGTTCTTCAGTAATACGAATAGGTTCTGCATTAGCGGCTTCTAATACTTGGGGTAGATTAGCTAGGATTAGTTTTTTTCCAGGCAATGGTTTTTCTGTTTTAGGATTATATCCTACAGCATTCCAACCCAGTGACGGTGTTAACCAGTGCGATGCATCATAACCTGGATTAGACCAATTAGAATCTAATTGGGTTAGATCAATTGAACTACCTTGATAAAGATCAGCGTAAATAACAGAGCTTACTTTAGCCTTCCAAGTGCCGTCCGTAGTGATTGTTTCGCGTGATCCATCCTTATAATCAATTTCGAGTTGAGCTGCAAAACGAGGTGTACCACCATAGACGTGATCTCTGCCTGTGTAAGCGAGTGTTCCTGCAAACCAACCTGAACCTAATATAGCTCCTAACGTATTAGAGCCTTGAGCTATGTGCTGGGTAATATCATACGTTTGATATTGAAGGCGTGAACTGTAATCGGTCCATCCAGGGGTTAAGTAATCGCGTCCAATCCGTTCTCCATTAAGATGTAATTCGTAAAGACCAAGTGCAGTTGCATATAGCGTTGCTTTACTTATAGGCTTACTTACTTCGAAGTTTTTTCTTAAGAACGGTGCGGGGGGTAAGTAAAGCGTTGCGTCATCAGGTGTACCCCAAGGACTGCGCTGCATAATTATAACGGTACTTGGCCATTTATCTGCTGAAACGTACGGAGTATCCCAGCCTTTAATAAGCTCTGTATTCCAGCACCACTGTGCGTCAGTTTGAATTTGAAGCGATTTACCTGAGCCTAAGGTTACAGAGAGTTCTCCTACAGCTGCAGGAGGGTAGCCGTCCTCTTGATTTACTAAAAGACCAATTACGTTTAATCCTGGTTTTAAATACGGTGTAACATCTACGATACGCGCTCGTTGTATTCTATGAACTGAAGTAATAGTAATTCCATTTATACTTATGGACGCATTTTGATCTGCTGTAAAAATAAAGCTAGCTTTACTTACTGTATCATTAGCAGGTATACTAAACGAACGTCTTAAATAGGCATAAAGTGGAGTATCTTTTGAAATAGGTAAATCTGCCTTAATCCAAGAAATCTGTTTGAAATGATCTTGCTGAGTTTCACTAAGAGCTGAACCATCTGTTGGTCTTGGAGTGTCTAAACCAATCCACTGCGCTTTCCATTCCCGCTGTTCAAGTAACCCCATTGACCAATGAGCGGGTTGACTCCAACCCGATTCATGGGTGTCTTGATCCCATACCTTAACTCTCCAAAAACAGTCTTCTCGCGAAGTTAATGGATTACCTGCATAGACTAAATCGTGAGTTAGCTCTGAACCTACTTTTCCTGTATCCCAGAGGTCAGCTTGATCACTCAAAAGACGTCCTAGTGAAGATGCAATTTCTACACGGTAGGCCATCTGTTTAAGGCCACGTAAACGCGTATCGGTTTGAATAAGAGTCCAGCTTAGTCTCGGTGCTTTTTCTCCGATTCCTATGGGTTCGACTCTATTTTCAACATGGAGGTGGGCAGGCCATAAAGTAGATGAGATATGTTTTGTACAACTGGTTAAGAAAATACATATAACAAGAAGGTAACCGAAGCCAAGTATACGGGAAGGGGTCATTGTAAAATTGAATGGGGTGCGTTACTATAACTAGTGACGAGAAAGTCTTAGGAGAGTTACAGTGCAAAAAATATATACCTCAATATTTTTTAAAGAAGTTCCTACTGTTTTAGTTTGATAATCGCTAACTGGGTAGCTTTGCAGCGTAAGCTTTGTTCATCAAAATAAGCCAAATTTTTATATTTTAGTTGAGCGTACCTCGTTATCTCCGAGAAATGGACCTAAAATAATTATAAGTACTCGAGTGATTATTTACTTAACCAGCTCTCGAACTCATTCTCATTAGATACAGTTTCGCTAGCTTCTGAATCTAGACTTAAAAGAGAATAGTAGGCAGGATCTAAAAAGCGTTTGCAGTGCAAAACGACTCTCGTTTTATGACCAGGTGAGCGAACGAGTCGGCCAAGCGCTTGATTGATCTTTTGCATGCCTGGAATACGATAAACTCGGTTAAATGCTTCATCTTGGCTAACACCACTTTGAAGAGCTAGTTTGGCACGCTGCACTGCATTTACCTCTGGTAATGCAGGACTTACTACCATCGTGTAATCAATTTTACCTCCCAGAGCATCAATACTTTCTGCAAAACTTGAACCGAGTATAAGAAATAGGGCTTCGCTTGAATCTAAAGCCACCTCAAGCCAATTATGCTGGGAGGCAAGTGCTGCTTGTTTAGGCTGTATTGCAATTTTGATTTCTGTGTTAAATGAATTCAGTTCGTCTCTTATTTGTTCTGCATATATAAAACTTGGAAAAAATACTGCTACTGGACGCCCCGGCTTACATTGACGAGCTAAACGTGCAATACTTTGAGCTGTAATTTCGTAATGATTTTTCCTTACCTGGTATCGCGTATCTACACGGGTATCAAAAACAATATCGTAAGCGTTTTTCCTCCATGGTGCTTTTGCTTCAACATGACACAGTGGTATTCCACAGGCTGAGCTGAAAGCATCAAGCGGACCTGGCGTGGCAGTCGCTAAAATAACACATCCGAATTGACCTAGTGTTTTTCCTATTACTTGAGAGGCATCTAAACAGGTTAGATTAAGTTGTGCGACTTGGGATGACCACCAAAGCAAAGGAAGTTCACTTGTTTGCACGTGTTCTGCTACGGAAAGAAAAGACCAGATTTTTTCAGTATCGCTCGCTTCGAGTGATCTGTAATCTAGACCATGGGTTTCAGATGCTAAACTTAATTGAGCAAGAAGCTGTTTAGCATCGCTTATCTGATCGTCGTCAAGGCTTTCGCAAGCGGAACATTGACTTAAAAATAAAGCCCATTTATCCCAGTGCCAAATTAGATTCGCTGGCGCATGGACTCGGTCAAGCGCATCCCGCGCCTCATAAGCATGTTGAGCACTGAGTTGATGAGAGTATACTCCTGCAACACGACTATGTAAATTATGAGCCTCATCAATAATCAAGAGCGTTTTCTCAGGTGCATATCCCGGTTGGTCACGAAACAAGCCCTCTGAAGAAGGTGAAAAAACGTAATTATAATCTCCTACCCACACATCTTGGAATGCAAGTGCCGTGCGTGTAATCTCATAGGGGCAAATACCAGCTAAGGAGCCTGCATTACGTAATGTTTCCAAGTCATGGGCTTGATCCCTAAATAAATAGAAGCGGGATAAACCGCTGGTTGGCCATTTTTCAGCGCTTTGTGCAAGAAAAGAGCACGAATCTTTTACGCAGTAAAATGTTGAATTAATACAGTGTTCGGACTTGTTGCGTATATTCCACGCAGCGACTGGCGTTGATAGTTGATTGGTACTATCGGATGACTGTGTCATGCGTTTTAAAGTCTCCATGACTTGCAGTTGTCCTGTAGATTTACTAGTTAAGTAGATAATACGTTCACATTCTGCAGATTTTAATTTCTTTAATGCAAATTCAAGAAGCATTCCTGTTTTGCCAAATCCCGTAGGTGCTTGCAGGACTAGAGCTTTATTTTCACTTAATATTTTATGTTCTATTTCGCTTAAGGTTGTTTCTTGGCCTTGTCTAAGTTTTATAAAAGCAGCGTTAAAAATAAGTCCCTTACGTTTGTCCCTATTTTCTAGCTGGAGAGAAAAGAATTCATAGACCTTATAAAGCTGTGTTTTAAACGCTAAGTAATCCTCTGAATTTAAACTGACTGTTTGTGTAATACCCGTAGCAACTTCTACAAAAACGAGTTCAGTTTTAATACTCTTTTTTGAGTTATAACCAGGTGTATTTTCTAACACTGAAGCGTAGGCAGCAAGTTGTATAAAGTAACTCGGATAATCTTCACGTAAACTACGTTCATCTCTTGGAAGCGGGTCTGTTACTGTTTTAATTTCACGAAGTATAGTCGTAGTTTCAGTTTCTCGCATCTGGTCAATACGTCCATTTAATGTGATAAGCCATCCTCGTTGAACCATACGACCTTCTAAGGGTATTTCAAACGATGCGGAAGGGTGTAATGCTTCATATTCGCGTCTTAGTGTAGTATGCCACTGGATACCTAATTGAGCTCTCCAAGGATTATTTTTTCCAGCACCAGGTTCACGAGGACCTACCGAAAAATCTGCTAATTCTCCAATCGCGATATTAATTCTTTTTTGGTCTAAGTCACAGTGCATAACTTAATCAATAAGAATGTCTGTGTGTTCTCTTAAATACTGTTCAAGCCTACGGGTATAGCCGGCAACTTCGGCGGTACTTGCCGTTTGTTCAATGAGTGGTCTAAAGAGAAGACGAGCAACATTCTCTTGATCATAAGCCGGTAAAGAGGGTAGCCATTCTTGCTTTACAGGGTATCCCTCATCACGAGCAAAACTATATAAACATTTTAAGAGAATAATTTCGGGACGTTGGGTAGTTTCAAAAGCGGCTAGAGCACTTCTAAGTAGATGAGCGACGCTATCTCTGCTTTCAGGTGATACGGGATTACGTGCCAACAGGCTAGCAAAGGTTGATGCAGCTTGCAGTGCACCGTAGCTTTTTCCTATTGCAGAATAACGCGCTATTAGACTCACTTCTTTTATGAACCAGGTTCTTCCTTGATTTGAACTATCAAGAGTCAAAGAAGCCTCATCGAAAAGATCTAAAAGTACGCGACCTTTAGTTGCTTTAGAAGACAAGCGCTGCATGACATGCAGTGAACCGTGATCGGACGAAAATAAAGTGAATGCTTGCCAACCATCTGCTGTTGTGGGTCGTTTTGCTAAAACGAATGCCTCGGTGTGAAGCGTCGTAGCAGCCATACTTATTTTAAGCTCTCGTTTGAAGAGGATTTAGTCCAAGGGGGAATAAAAGCACCCGCTGAAAGCAGCATTTTCATTCCATCTCCTACAGTCATATCTAATTCTATAACATCTTTAGCTGGAATCATGACCATATAGCCTCCCGTGGGATTAGGCGTTGTTGGTACATAAATAGTCCATAAATCTTCACCCGTTCTTTGTTGAGGCTCTCCCTGAACTTTGTTTGTAAGAAACCCTATAGTCCACGAGCCTTTACGAGGAAACTCGATAAGAACGACTTTGTTATAAAGACTGCGATTTTGCTTACCAAACGTGTCTACGACTTGTTTAACTGTATTGTAGACGGCACCAATACCAGGAATGCCTTGGATTAATCGCTCAGCAGTGCCTAGAAAAAGTTTAGCAAAAAAGATTCGGGAAATAAGACCAAGACAGGTAACTGTTATTATAACAAGTAGAGTAGCTAAAATATCCCAGCCTAATTCTAAATTAGGATTATTTCTTACAGCTTCGGGTAAATAAAAGAAGAATACTGGTCTAAAGGTACCGCCTACCAGATCGATGATACGACTGAATGCCCAAACCGTAACGACTAAGGGAGCTACTAATATAGCACCTGCAAAAAAACCATTTCTAACTCTAACTAAGACTGAAGGTTCAGGTGGCATGAAAATACATTAAATAACCTAGTAAAAAACGCACGTGTTTTTACTTGGTTTAAGGTTTATTATTTTCGATTTAGTTTAAACGTAGGAATTGCCTTATTCTTACGTAGCAAGGCTACTGCTTTTGCCTCAGCTCTACGCATCACTTTCTTTAATTCAGGTTTTAAATCGTTATAGCCCGCTAAATGTAACCAACCATGAACAAGATAAAGTGTAAGTTCCTCTGAAAAGTCGATTTTGTGTTTTTTAGAGTAACTATAAGCAGCCTCAGCAGATACGCATATATCTCCGGCATGCATCAAACTATCGTTCCCAGGAAAGGTAATTACATCAGTTTCTGAAGGGTCATCTAAAAAATGCTCATGTAACCTTGAAAGGGCGTGGGAAGTTAAAAAGGCGACTGATAGTTCATGGTTATTGTTAAGCTGAGAATCAGGTAATCCCCATTTTACATGATTTTGATCAAGTAAATGAATTACTTGAATAACTGCTTTATCAGAATAAATAAGTTTTGAATCTAATGAGCGTACAGCGACAGCACGCTTTTTTTCTTTAACTTTTAAAGGAGCCATGACTACGAGGCCGAACGTACCGTATCGCTTGGTGTAGGCGGTGTTAAAGTATAGGATACGCGTGAATGCATCACATTAAGTAAGGTAAAAGTAAAACTAGTCTTTATTTTTGCAATATCTTCTAGCGTGAGCGAAACTTCATCGAGTTGTCCCTCTGCTATAAGATTAGTTACGATGCTTTCAATTAAATGACTTAACTCCTCTGAGGTTGCAGAGCGTAGGGAACGGGATGCTGCCTCAGTAGCATCAGCTAAGAAGATGACTGCACACTCTCTAAACTGTGGTTTAGGTCCATCATAGCGAAACATGGTCTCATCTACATGAGATTTTGTAAGATGAGGTGTGTGAGTTTGAACGTGAGGTAAAGTTGAGTTTATCTCTTGTTTAGAAGAATCTAAGGGATTGTCTTGATGACTCGCTACTGCTTCATGCTGAGTAAGTTTTGTTTTTGCTTTATTGTAAAAGTAACGGACATAAGTCTTTCCGTGGTGCTGGCGTATCACATCTATAATTGAGCGAGGTAATTTATGTTTATCAGCAAGCTCTACTCCTTCATTTACATGATCGCGTATAATTTGTGCAGAAACTGCAGGGTCTAATTCATCGTGCGGATTGCTACGATTGCGTTGATTTTCAGTAAAGAATCCTGCTTTGGTTATTTTACCAATATCATGAAATAATGAACATACACGGGCTAATAAAGGATTCGCTCCAATAGCATTACATGCATTTTCAGAAAGTTGAGCTACCATGAGGGAATGGTGATAAGTTCCTGGAGCTTCAAGTTGCATTCTACGCAACAGAGGGTGATTGTAATCGGTTAATTCTAGCAGTGTGATATCTGTTGTTCGTTTAAAGAGAAACTCGAGTACTGGCAAGAAACCTACAACTGCAATACCTGTAAGCAGTCCTGTAAGCAGTCCTGCAATCATTTCTCTTCCTATAATTTCAATGGGTGTTTGCTGAGCAATCCCAATTAAGGCTGCGAATGCTGCTATAGCTAAACCTCCTGTAATGCCTGCATTAACTACACGACCACGGCTACGCGCATCCCTACAAACATAAATTGCTGCCATGGACGCAAGGAAGGTTAACACGAGTAAATCAAGTCTATTGCCATATATTACACCTGTAAAAATAGAAATAAGAAGCGCCATAAAAATGGCACTTCCTGTATCAATTAGAATAGCAACGATGAGTGGAGCTAATGCTGTAGGTGCTGTATAGGGTAATGTTGCAGCCCATGAACCGCCTCGTATGAAAAATTCTGCACCTCCTAAGGAATAAATTAGTCTTACCAATGCTAGGTTAATGATTACTACAAGAGCTAGTAGTCCTAAGCGAACATTGCTGCGCAAGGTCTCAGGATCTTCCAGTCTAATATAAATAATCGAAGCAAGGACCATAGCGAGTACAAGAAGTATATGACCAAATAATAGTAAACCAGCGATTTGAACGGCTTCTTCATGCGTGCGTTGATACTCTTGCTCGGCTTTGAACATTTCATACTGATCTGGTGTTATCCGTTCTCCCGTTTCTATGATTATTTGGCCGCGAGTTACTTGTACAGTTACTGGATTGAGTTCTTTTAAAGCTGCACTTTTCTGTTCTTCACTGGCTTTTTTGTCATAAACTAAATTAGTTTTTATTCCGTTTTTAAAAAATCTGAATAGGGCTTGAGCGACTGGTCGAGAAACGCCTTCTGGTGAAACACTTACTCGTAGAAATGTAAGCGCATCCTCCATCGACTCTACAGGATGCGAGCTCACGTTTCCGTTTGGGTGAGCTATTAGGAAAACTGTTGTACTATCTGATCGTGTGGAGCCAAGGGAAGAATCATGTACACCTTCTGCATAAATTTCTTTTAGAGCAGCTAATCCGTTTTGAAAAAGATCATACCTGACTTGGGCATCTCCAGCTGATAAAAACACAGCTAGGTCCTCACCGCTCACCCTAAAGGGAGTCGTTGAATTATATTGGTTTGCTAGATTATCTAATTGTACTTGATAATTAAATACTGATGATCTATCTATTGTGTGTGTCTCTTCAAATGTACGCAGTTGGCCTAAAATATTTTTTAGGCTTTTAGTAAAATCATTTAATGGTGTGTTGTCTAAGTGAAATACTGGAGGTACTTTTGCTAGAAGTTGTGTACGAGCAAGTGCGGTCCTTTCCTCGCTTACGTAAGAATAGGATGCAGTAGCTACCACACGTACTGTGGCTAATTCGTTAGGAAGAACAGGCAGGTTTATCGTTGTCATTCCTACTGAGCTGATGAGAACGATTGCTACAACGGTTAAGATAAAAATTATAAACGCAACCAGTTGGTTTTTATCTAAAAAGTCTCTAAATGCTGAACCTGCTGAAGAGGTTCTATCCGCTCTCCGAGATCCTAGTCCTCCAAGTAAAAGTTTTAATTGATTTCTTATACTCATCTTTGCAGGACCGAAAGTTTTTTAACTGAATCGTCTAAACGCGCCCAGGTTGCATCCAAAGATTGGGGTAAAATTCTGGTTTGGCCTATCACAGGCATGAAGTTATTGTCTCCATTCCAGCGCGGTACTATATGAGCGTGTAAATGTTCAATACTTCCGCCGGAAGCTCTCCCTAAATTGAATCCCACATTAAAAGCGTCAGGATTCATAGCATCAGTAAGAACTTTTTTGCCAAAAATAATGCTGTCCATTAAATCTGAACGTTCTTCTGTAGTAAGATCATCAAGATCAGATACCTCTCTAAAAGGCAGGCAAAGCAGGTGGCCTGGGTTATATGGAAATCGATTAAGTAAAATATAGCACAACTTAGTTCTGTGAATGATCAATGCAGTCCTATCGTCTGCCAGATTTGGCAGCTCGGTAAAAGGACGTTTCATCTCGGATGGGTACCGAGGTGCTTCAATGTAGTCCATCCGCCAGTGAGCGTGGAGCTGCTGCATATATATTGTTTTATTTAAAACGCTTTTAGCCAATTAAGTCAAAGCAACATGGTCGAGATATAGGCTTGAGAGAATGTAAAGGATTTGGCATTGTTATTTCAGTGCATTCACCAAACTCTTATATCCCAAGACGTGTTGTTATCACTGGTATCGGCGCAGTAACCCCAGTGGGTAACAGCTCCCCTATGACTTGGAACGCTTTACTTTCTGGAACAAGTGGTGTTTCCAAGATAACTCGTTTTGATCCAACAGGTTGTACTGCACAAATAGCCGCCGAGGTCAAGGGGTTCGATCCTACTTTAGCACTTGCTCAACCGCTATACCCACGAGGTAAAGAGGCTGAATCAGTTACTGCACCTTTGAACTTAAAAGATGTTAAGAAATTAGGCCGTTTTACACATTTAGGTATGGGGGCGGGTCTCGAAGCATATGTCGATTCTGGTATCGATTCGGCTCGTTTGCTTATTGATTCTGAACGTATCGGAGTAGGTATGGGTGTTGGCTTAGGTGGCTTGCCTGAAATAGTTGCTACGCATGAGACATGGAAAGCAGGTGGTTTTCGTAAGGTATCACCCTTTTTTATTCTACAGGCTGCTCCCAATATCTTATCCGGTCAGCTCGCTTTACTCCTTAACTTAAGAGGACCCAATATGAGCGTAGCATCAGCCTGTGCAACAAGCGGTCATTCTATTGGTGAAGGATTCAGGGCTGTGCAACGAGGCGATGCGGACGTTATGTTGGTAGGAGGATCTGAATCTGTTGTGACTCCGATAGCTGTGGGATCGTTTGCTCAGATGCGAGCTTTATCTACACGTAATGATGCTCCTGAAAAAGCATCGAGACCTTTTGATAAGGATAGAGATGGATTTGTTTTAGGAGAAGGGGCGCTTGCTTTTGTGATTGAGGAATTGGATTTCGCATTAAGACGAGGAGCGAAAATTTACGCGGAATTATTAGGCTATGGGGCAACTGCTGACGCACACCATTTATCCATGCTTGCTCCTGAAGCTGAGGGATCTCGTAGAGCAATGAATCTGGCTCTTAAAGAATCAAAAATAAGTGCAGATCGTGTAGGCTTTGTTTCAGCGCATGCGACTTCGACTCCGGGCGGTGATACTGAAGAGGCCGCAGCTATTGCTGCTGTATTTAAGGGTAATACAAGAATCCATGTAAGTGCCTCTAAATCAATGACAGGTCATTTACTAGGAGCTGCAGGTGCAATGGGTGTCTTCACAGCCACAATGGCGATATCTAAAGGAATGATTACGCCCACGATAAATTTAGATAATCTTGATCCTGCGTGTGAAGCACTTGGACTTAATTTTACTCCAAACAAAGCGGTCAAGAAAGAAGTTGAATATTCTATTGTAAACAGCTTTGGTTTTGGCGGAACGAATGCCTCACTTGTTATTGGGAGGCTTTAATAGGACGTACAATTACTTGAAACGCTTTATCGGGTGATAAGTAGCGTTTTGCGAGTGCATCAATTTCATCCTTTGTTACGGACTCATAATCGCTCTGCCTTGTTCTGCTTGACTCGAGACGATCTGGGTACTCTTGGCAGTTTGCTAACACAGTCATAAGCCAATACATATTTGTACGTTTAGACTCTTTGATAGAGGTTAAGATAGGAAGTTTAGCACGGTTTAGTTCATCTTGGGTTATCCCCTTAGTGCTTAGTTCGTAGCTTATACTCTTTATCGTTTCTGCAATGAGTGAGGCCTGATCTGGAGCTACTGAGCATTCTGCGTTTATTTGGCCATAGTGGGTGAAGGTGTCACTTGGTTCACTATAAGCAGCAGGGCTGTAAGCGCCGCCTAGTTGTTCTCTAACTTTAAGTCTTAAACGATCCGACATAATACTTGCTAGGAGATTTAATCGTCTTGAACGGAATACGTTCTTAGAATCATCAGTAGGCCATGTAAGCTGAACAATACCTTTAGGAATTTCAGTTACTACAGTTAAGTTTTCTGAAAAAGGTTCTGAAGGAAACGACACTTTGCGCTCATTCTTATAGTCAGGTTTTTCAGCGCGCTTAGGGAGAGCGCCAAATGTTTGTGCTACGACAGAAATAACGCTGGCCTCATCGATATCTCCAACAACTGCTATTTCAATAGGTCCATGGGCAAATTCAGGAGCAAGCCAAGTTTTTACTTCGTCTAAATTTCGCTTCATGAATATTGATTTACTAGGAAAACCAAAGCGATTATCAAAATTTGCTAGAGCAATAGGTACCGTTGTTTCGAGAGGGCCTCGTGCATCATGTGCAAAAGAATTATATATTTCATCGATCTGCTTCAAAGCTATACGTGAAGCTTCTGGTCTATAGCCTGGATCTGTTATTCTAGCTGTGAGGAGTTGAAATTCTAAGAGCAGGTCCTCTCGTGTTGTTGTTCCTGTAAAATGAAAAGCATCAGCATTGACACTAAAATTTGCTCCCACCGTTTTTCCCGCAAGTATTCTTTCAAGATCATCTTGGCTATGTTTTGAAAGACCACCTGCATTGAAGGTAATATTTGTATAGAAACCTAGTCCTGCCTTATTTTTTGGTTCAGTCAGTTTTCCAGCTCCAATACGTACCGAAATACGAATACGATTTGCCTCGAAAGGAGTGTGTTTAAAATTAAGTGCTACTCCGTTTGAGAAACGAATAAGGGAAAGATCTAAATCACTTACCTTTCTGTTTTCTACCACTTGGCCTGGTGCTCCAAACGAGGTATAAGCAAAGGGTTCATTTTTTTGACCCTCCGGCGGATTAACATGCACTTTACTAGATTCTTGATACGTTTTTTCAATGACTGTTTTAGCATCCCCGGGTATCGACGTATTACCTGCAACAATCACGTATCGTCCAGGCGCCGAAAATGCAAGACGTAGAGCTTTAAGACACACTTCTGGAGTTATGTGACCTAGCTCTGGTTCATAAAACGAGAGATCTTGCTCGGGGCTTGTGAACACTTGCTTCGCTGCAAGCGTATCGACAAGTGAATCAGCAATATCGGAGGAGCGTCTGGTTTTACTCCCTGCAACAGCTTGTTTTAATGCATTACGAATGTTAGCTACAACTTGATCAAGTTCTGTCTGGGTAAAACCGTATAGAAGTGCGCGTCTTAGCTCTTGCTCTGCTACGCTTAGGGAGGCCTGCCAACGCGTTGGGTCCGAAGTAAGTGATATACTCGAGGAACTTAAGAATTGATATTCTTCATCGCTACTTACTTCTGCTTCATTAAACGGTGATTGGTCTTTCTTGGAAAGAATAGAGAGTCTTCTGCTTAGCATGGCGACTGCTATATCACGTTTGAGATGCGCTAATCTTGTAGCGCGTGTATCGGGGGTATAACTGTACGGTTTTATGGCAGTAATACTTACTGTAGTAGCTGAAGCATCTGGTTCTGGGTCAAAAGCAGTTTTTATACCTAATGCAGTTACGACCTGACCTAAATTGGGCTCTGCAGCTTTCGGCGCATGTGCTTTTACTTCGCTAAATGTTGATGAAAGTAAGGGTATAATTTCATGTGCGGATATATCACCAGCGACAATAACGATAATACGCTCTGGTCTATACCAAGTAGAATAAAGATCTAGAAATTGCTCACGCGTTGCATGCTCTATATCTAAAGTTTCTCCAATCGGAATTCTCTTAGGTAAAATTGAATGAGGAAGTAGAAAGTTAAAGGCATGAACAAATTCACGAAAATCTGCAGAATCTCGGGTTCTCTTTTCACTTAATATAATAGGCCTCTCTTTGGTAATCATTTCTTTCGTAAATAAGAGCTGATCAGCCATGTCTGAAAAAACCTCTAATCCTTCATGAATCGTTTGGCTTTTATTGTTGGGAAGTTCTATTTTATAAACCGTGCGATCAAACGTTGTATAGGCATTTGTATCTCCTCCAAAATTCATTCCTTGGCGTTGGAAATATTCTATTAATGTTCCTGGAGGATGGTGGCGACTGCCGTTAAAAGCCATATGCTCTAAATAATGGGCTAGGCCTCTTTGGTCATCCTTTTCCATAAGCGAACCGCTCAAAACAAGCATGCGTATTGAGACACGGTCATGAGGCTCGTGGTTAGGTTCTATAACGTACCTAACCCCATTAGGTAACTTTCCATATGTTGCCTGACTATCTGCAGTTATATCACTGGTTTCTTGAGGAAAGGATACGTCTGCTTTTAGTGTTATTGAGAAAAAAGATAAACTAAGAAAAAATATAGCCGCTAAGCGTTTATGCATAAAGGTAGTCAATTTGTGTATCGATTTAGATTTCATTTTCATGAATCGGATGACCCTTAAAAATGAGTCTGTTAAAAGTTGTAACAATTGGTTGCCCATTTAGGCAATGTTTTGTCACACTCATTTAAGTTTAATGATTTGGCTATACCGCTTATTATATCCTATAGGGTTCATACTCTTGCTACCTAGCTACCTCCTGAGGATGCGACGAAGAGGTGGCTATGGGCACCATTTTAGTCACCGCTTTGGGCTTCACCCTAAAAGTATAGTTTGGCCACAAGGAAGAAAACGTATTTGGCTGCAGGCAGTAAGTGTTGGAGAAGTGCTTGCGGTAGCCCCTATACTTGAGGCTCTAAAAAAACAAGAGGTTGCTGTTTATTTAACTACAACAACCAGTACAGGTTTTAAGTTAGCACATGATAAATATAGAGACTTAACCGTAGGAATTGGTTACTTTCCAATAGACTTCATCTTATGTAGTTCAATTGCATGGAAAAGAATTAATCCTGATCTAGCGATACTGACTGAAGGGGAGCGTTGGCCTGAGCATATGGCGCAAGCTAGTCAAAGGAATGTGCCTGTAGTGAATATAAATGCACGGCTTTCCGATAAGAGTTTTGTGCGTCTAATCCTATTAAAACGATTTTTACCATCCGTTGTACATTTATTGCTAGGTGAACTCACTTGGGTTCTTCCAGTATCTGAGCGTGATCTTGAGCGTTTTACTCAATTAGGAGTTGAAGCTAAGCGATTAAAACTAACGGGTAATATTAAATTAGATGTTAATATTCCTATTGAGACCTCTCTTGCAAAAAACGAGTTGCGTCGTGATTTAGGCCTTAGTTCTTATCCTATTTTACTAGGCTCATCGACTTGGCCGGGAGAGGAACTTGTTTTAATTGACCTATTTAAGAGACTAAGAAGCGAGGGATTTGAATGTTCATTACTCTTAGTGCCTCGGCACGCTGAAAGAAGAGAAGAAATCAAAAAGATATTAAATCAAAACGATATAACGTATCATATCAGATCGGAGGGTAATGCAGATGCAGTTGTTGATATTGCTGTAGCAGACACTACCGGTGAACTAAGGCGTTTAACGCAATTAGCTGATATTGTATTTGTGGGCAAAAGTTTACTTCAGCATACTCAAGGGCAAACACCTGTTGAAGCTGCAGCGCTTTGTAAACCAATTGTTACTGGGCCTGGCACATCAAATTTTAAATCTATTATCAACGAACTTAAGGCAGAGCAGGGGGTAATCCAAATTCAAAAATCTGAAGCTTTATATGGCGTAATTAAAGAATTACTCCAGAATCCAGAAAAACGTACTAATTTGAGTGACGCCGCATTTCTCTGGTATAATCGTAACGGTGGTGCTGTAGACAGGACCCTTCAGATTATTAAAAACCAGCTCGTATAAAGATTATTTCAGGCTACCACAGGGCCTGATCCCTCTGCTAAAGGTAATTCTGTTTGTGGTTCGTCACTGCTGTTATCGTCTGTTAACGGATATTTTTTTAAAAATGCATTGTATTCGATCATCTCAAATGTTCCATCCATATGTTCTACAATTGCTGTAAGAGACTCCACCCAGTCACCCGAATTTAAATAGTGAATTTCTCCAATATATTTATCGGCAGGTGTATGAATGTGGCCACACATAACGCCAGAACATTTACGTTCGCGAGCAAGTTCAGCAATATGCGTTTCAAAATTTGAAACATGATTTACAGCTTCTTTGACTCTGGCTTTAATCGCTTTACTTAACGACCAATATTCTTTGCCTCTCCAAGCGCGCCAAATATTATAAGCACGGTTAAGTTTTAGTAAAACATTGTAGCCCCAATCGCCTAAGTGAGAAATGAATACAAAGTTCTTTGTTACTGAGTCAAAGATGTCGCCGTGTAATACTAGGTATTTACCTTTTGGGGATTCATGAATGTGTTCTTCTACAATTTGCAAGTTTTCAAAATCAAGGGGAAGAAATTTCGAAAGAATATCGTCATGGTTTCCTCTTAAATAAATAACGTGAGTGTCTCGTTTCTCTAACATTTTCAAAACGATACGTATGAAACGTGTATGAGCTTTTGTCCATTGGCCACTGCGTTTTAATTGCCAGCCATCGATGATGTCACCGTTTAGTATTAATTTTTCGCACCGAACATGACGTAAAAAATGATTAACTTCTGAGGCTTTACTTTCCACTGATCCTAAATGGATGTCCGAAAGAATAACAGTACGTACACGTAATTTAGACATAAATAAATTAAGTTAAAGCGTTAATGAAAATGACTCTTCGTGGTTTTTATCTCTCAAAATTTTAGTTTTAGATTTTCCAAGCATGAACTTACTTGAGCATGCAATACGAAGACTTCTGCTTATTATTTCTACTTTAACACATGCATCTGTTTCGTGGCTTTCACCGTCAGTATGAATTAATCCACGTTGTTTTCTTTGAATGCTGAAACGTCTTCCAGCTCTGCGATTAACAAATGTACTTTTGTCAATCGTACCAGTAAATAACTTAGTGGCCAGTGATAAAGCACCTAAAATACCTAGTGGTTTAATTGCTATAAAATCAAGTAGCCCATCATCTACCTCTGCATTGGGAGCGATAATAGCTCCGTTTCCATACTGATTTGAGTTAGCGATACTAATTAAAAGAACATCTAGTGAGTACGTGTCTCCCTCAGATGTGATAACGCAATGCTCTGTTTTACGCTCTAAAAATGCTTGTATTCCGGCTTTTGTATAGGAGGGAAGTCCGCGTTTAGGCAGCAAATTAAACCTGCAGCTTACGTCTGCATCGAGACCTAGACCCATTACATTAAAAAAGGGTAGTCCGTTGACCGTACCGGTGTCTATTGTTTTAATATATGAACTTCTTGCTGTAGCTATTTTTAAAGCTTCGATGGGAGAGGTCGGTAATTTAAGAAAACGGGCTAATCCATTTCCAGATCCACACGGCAAAAGCCCAAGTGCTGATTTTTCATGAAGAAGCGCTTGGGCAACTTCGTTCATGGTACCATCACCACCTACTGCAACAATACGTTCATATCCTTGCTTAACAGCAGTCTTTGCTAAGGCTGTGGCATGACCTGGTCCTTCAGTTAACGCAATTGTATGATTGAGTTTATGACTATTTGAAAATTCTTGAATGACTGGAAGAAGACGTAAGGCTCCTTTTCGTCCAGACTTTGGGTTTATTATGAAATGAATTTTCATTACTCTAATGGTATAATTAAATGAAGGCTAATTAATAACTGTTCAGATGTTTTACTATAGAGTAAGCTGCCCTAGGCTGTGAAATCTGCTTTAAAGCACTATTCCATTTTTCCCATACTGAACCTGAATTTGAAAATGCATGCTTAAGAGAAGCTATTACGGCATCGGGAGTTTGAGAAAGTGAACCAATATCTCGGCGACGTAATAACTCGTAGTTACCTTCCTCTTGGCCTGGTACTATCTGATTTACTATCATGGGACAACATGCAGCAATTGCTTCCTGAGTTGTAGCGCCTCCAGCTTTACTTAATACTACGTGGTGAGTCATGAGTAATTCTGGGATAGTATTCGTCCATCCAAGGATGGAAGCTGGCTTCAAGCGTTCCTTCGCTTTTTCAATAAGTTTGTTTTTTAATACATCGTCTCGACCTACGGCGCAGGTAATTTCCCAATCGGCTTCAGCTAGAAGTGCTGTTGCAGTTTCCTCAGCAAAACGGGTACCCGAATTAATGATATAAAGGACTTTAGGGGTAGCGCCGTGTGCTAGGCTTGTACGTGTAAAGTTAGTTGTATTACGCCAGAAAAACGGATTTACAGGAAATCCTAAGTTGTGAATTTTATCGGCTGGAACTCCATGTAAAACCATGCACTCGGCTGAGTCTTGATTTGGTACAAACCAGCCATCAGCTCCTGCTTTCCACCATAAAGAATTAATACTTATAGAGTCTGTAACTATACTAAAGTGGGGAACTGTTACTTTACCTTGTGCTCTAAGGTTTTCGATTAAGAAAGAGTATACGGGATAACTACTACAAATAACTTCAGGGTTTTCCTTATTTATTATTTTTAAAAGAGTTTCATGTTCTACTTTAAAAGTTTTAATTATTTTCGGAAGTAATGCAGAAGAATCCATCCAGCTATACGCTGCACTCCATAATTTAGGCGTTTTGTTAATCATATGAATGTATAGCTTTCGGGCTATATCATTCATTTTGGGTGAAACTATACTAAATAAATCAACAACGCGGGACGAACCTGGCGATAATTCTTCACTCGCAGCGGCTAATGCTCGTGCTGCCGCATTGTGTCCTTCCCCGTAACCAGCAGTTAAGATAAGTATTTTTTTATATTTCGAGGCTGATGTATCCGACTGTGAAGAAAGACTCATTTAATAGAATTAGCGCTTTGCTTATTGAAATTATCTACGAGGGTAATGAGCTGATCTTCGAAATGAGTAATTACTTTCTCCCATGACTGATTTATAACAGACGCATTAGCTTCGCTTGCTATTAGATTTTTAAATTCACTTTCTTTTACGAGCTTTTCTGCTGCTAGTATAAAACCTTCTGTATCGCTTATATTTACACAAAGCCCATTTTTTTCGTTCACCACAAATTTACGAGTGGCAGCGTAATCAAAAGAGACTGTTGCAAGTCCACTTGCCATTGCCTCCGTAAGCACATTCCCAAACGTCTCAGACAAACTCGCATGAATATAAATATCAGCAGATGCATAGTGGCGCGCTAAATCATCGCGAGGAACAAATCCTGTAAAAATTGCTTCTGGAAATTCTTTGCTGAGTTGTGATCTAAGCGGACCATCACCTACCATTACAAAGATGGTATTTGGTGCTATTTTTTTCATCCGCTCATAAGCCTTAAAAAGAAGCGGATAATTTTTTTCAGGTGCCATGCGTCCTACATGGACAACAACAGGATCTGTTGGATTAGCACCCCAACTTTTTCTTAACTCTTCAGACCTGCGCTGAATACCGAACTGAGTTGTATCTACACCACGAGACAATATTGCAAGATTGTTAAAGCCTTCATCTTTTAGCTCTTTAAGCAATTCTTCTGTTGGTACAAACGTAGCTAGAGTACGGTTATGAATACGGCGTAGCCACCATATAGCTAGACTTTTTAAAGCTCCAATTCCGTAGTGTTTTGTGTAAGTATGAAAATTTGTATGAAAGCTTGAAGTAACAGGAATGCCTAAATTGCGTGCCACAGTGATTGCTGATGCACCTAGAGGACCTTCGGTAGCTACGTGAACGAGATCAGGTCTTTCTTTTTTCCAAAATCGTTTAAGTTTTGAATGGGCAGGTAAGCCTAAACGTAATTCAGGATAGCGGGGAATAGGTAGGCCAGGGACAAAAATTTCGTTTATGCTAGTTTGTTTTTCCCTCGTGCCTAAGTCCGTTCTAGTAGGTCTGTAAACTGTTACTGTATGGCGCCGAGATAGCTCTCGTGTTATGACACCAAAGGTCATTGCTACTCCATTGATTTCTGGAGGAAAGGTTTCAGTTACAAAAGCGATTTTCACAAGCTTTGGATCAAAAAAAACTAGCTAAAATATGCTAACTTATTCACATAACAAATGCGTGACGTATATGTTACAATATTGCTACAATTAGTCGTAGATATAGCCTCATGTCTATTTACAGCATAATTGATTTTTATAAAGTTATTAACCGATATGAACTGCAACACATTCGTATAAAATACGAGCTCCTGGAAAGTTCTTCGAAGAGGTAACAATTATAGAAAAACCTGGTATGCTAAAAGTATGTCCAGATGCTAAGTTATGACTTAATTGAGCATCCTTTTCTAGGGTTCTAGTCCATTCACTATCAGGTCCCAGGACATACATAGAATTTGGTGTTACGAGAACACTAAAGTGGTTAACTGCAGAACCGTCTTTAGGCGCTGTAATTGTACCAATACTTGTAGGTTCCTGAGGTGCTTGAGCTGTACGTACTTCTAGCCTTATCATACGTGCGACTGATTCTGGACCTGCGTCTCCAAGTCCAGATCCTACCCAATCTAATAGTTGATTTCTAACGGCATTTAAATCTGTAGCTCCTGAAATGGGTTCTATACCACCACTTTTTTTTATTCCTTTAACTAAACTTGATATTTCTTTTAGGTATATATTTTTTTGTGCACCAGGTATGTAGTACATTACTACCAGATGAACTGGTTTGTCATCGGCTGCTTGATAATTAACACCTTGGGCTGACCAGCCAATAGCGCAAAAAAGCTCACCTTCTTCTTTTCTCCCGCGAACGTGTGGTACTGCAACACCTAATCCTACTGCAGTGTTACCTTCCTGTTCTCGTCTTACAACTTCATCGCCTGCATCTATACCAGATTCGATATTAGGATTTGCATCTAATATACGTGCTAAAAACGCAAGTACGCGTGCTTTGTCTGCCCCTTCGGGAAGTTCGAAAAGGCGACCATCTTGAAGTGCTGTTAGGATGCTACGCATAGTAAAGAAATTTTAAATTTATAAAGCTCTAATGATCAGTCCATGCCAAATCTTCTATAGAACCAAGACTTAACTAAATGGGTAAGCACACTATAAAGAACTGTAAATAGAGCAAGCCATGCAAAGAACACAGCGGGTAATGGGACAAGTCCTAGGAACGTAGCTAGGGGAGAAAAAGGTAACCATGCACCTATGGCCATGATCACGAGTGTTGTAAACATCATCGGAGTACTTGCGCGACTTTGGAAGAATGGTATTTTTCTCGTTCTAATAATATGAACAATCAAGGTTTGAGTGACTAATGATTCTACAAACCAAGCTGTATGAAATAATTTTTCGTAGTGCTCTTTGGCGAGTACACTTGTTCCAGGTAATTCCCACGCTTTGCAATTAAAATAATAAAGCATTAAGAAGAACGTAGCGTAATCAAAGATTGAGCTAATGGGACCAATAAAAAACATAAAGTTTTGAATACTCTTAATGTTCCAACGTCTTGGCCTTTCTGTATATTCAGAATCAACATTATCCAAAGGTATTCCTACTTGAGATACGTCGTACAGTAAATTATTAACTAATACTTGGATGGGTTCCATTGGTAAAAACTTTAACATAAAGCTACTGCCTAAATAGCTAAACATATTACCAAAATTTGAGCTGGCCCCCATTTTAATATATTTGATTATATTACCAAAGACTTTACGTCCTTCTAGTATTCCTTCTTCTAGGACAAGTAAACTTTTCTCAAGAAGAATTAAGTCTGCTGATTCTTTTGCGACGTCTACTGCTGTGTCTACCGATATACCTACGTCTGCGGCTTTCATAGCGAGCACGTCATTTATGCCATCACCCATAAATCCAACGACATGTCCCTTTGAGCGTAAAACTTTTATGACCTTTTCTTTTTGGTCGGGAGTTAAACGTGCGAGAACATTACAATGACTTACCTCTTCAGCAAAAGCTTCTTCAGAAAGTGTAGAAAGTTGAGGGCCTGTGATTATTTTAGAAATATCTAAATTTACATCTTCGCATACTTTACGAGTTACCAGTTCATTGTCTCCAGTAAGAATTTTAACCGTTACACCTGCTTTTTGAAGTGCCTCAATAGCGCGAGCAGACGTTTCTTTTGGAGGATCAAAAAAGGCAACGTAGCCTAAAAGGATAAGCTCCGATTCATCGTTAATATTAAAGTTCTGCTTGGTACGATCAAATTCACGGTATGCTATAGCTAGAACGCGATATCCTTGAGCGCTTAAACTACGGTATTCGTCTAAAATATCGTCACGAATAAGTTGTATGAGGGGATTAATATCTTCATCGACCTGATAATTTTCACAAGCATGTACAATTTCCTCTACAGCACCTTTACAGATTAATACATGTCGATCTTCGTAATCAATAACAACCGACATACGGCGGCGTTTAAAGTCAAAAGGTATTTCATCTACTTTTTTACAATTACGTTCTACATCTAGATCAGTATGGGATAAAATAGCACGGTCGAGAAGATTTCTAAGACCTGTTTGATAAAAACTATTCATGTATGCGTAACGTAGAACGTCCTCACTAATGCGATTAGTGACATCTACATAGCGTTCTAATACGACATGATCTTGTGTAAGTGTCCCTGTTTTATCCGTACAGAGAATATCCATAGCACCAAAGTTTTGTATCGCATGGAGGTGTTTAACGATAACCTTTTTACGAGACATCATCAGTGCTCCTTTAGAAAGGCAAACCGTCATAATCATAGGAAGCATTTCTGGGGTAAGTCCTACGGCAACTGATAGTGCAAACATCAGTGCATTTATCCAATGATGTTGAGAATGATCCTTTAGACCTATAATTAAAAAAACAACTGAAACCATCACGACCATGAAACGAATCATGAGCCAAGTGAAACTTTGTACTCCTTTATCAAAACTCGTTGACTCTCTCTTAGAGAGCATTTTTTCGGCAAGCGAACCAAAGTAAGTATTTGTTCCTGTTGCTAAGACTATAGTCTTTGCTGAACCACTCAAAACGTTACTTCCCATAAATACAGCATTTGTGCATTCGAATGAAACTCTATTTGCGGGTTGTGCGCTATCAGCAGATTTCTCAACAGGCATAGATTCTCCCGTCAAAGCAGATTGAGTAACGAAAAAGTCTTTAGCTGTTAATATTCTTAAATCTGCGGGTATAATACTGCCTGCAGCCAATATAACGATGTCTCCAGGAACGACTTCATCTAAAGGAATTTCGGTTTCTTTACCACTTCTCAGTACAATGGCGTTTGTTTTTACCATTTTCTGTAACTTCTCAACTGCTTGTGAGGATCTCCTTTCTTGAACGTATGATAATATGACACTTAATAGTACCATTCCAGACACTACAATTGTTGAGGGAATATCCCCTGTAGCGTAGCACAATACGGCTATTATTAATAATTGGATTACAAGAGGGTTTTTACACCTTTCAAATAGATCTTGAGCAATAGACTTCTTCTTTCCTGCTGCGACCGTATTAGGACCTACCTCCTTAAGTATATCCGCTGCTTGCTCAGGAGAGTGACCATTGAGGGAACTCTTTAACTGGCTAAACAGTTCAGCTTCACTTAAAGTGTATAAAGTAGTGTTTGTAGGAGAGCTTGGCATCGTGAATGGAATTGAATTGTTTTACTGCATATATCGTAAAACGATATTCCTAAACTACTAAGCAAAACGTTCTGGGAAATGCCGCAAGACGTAAAATATACTATGCTTAATTTTGAAACATTCTTTTAGTTATGTAACACAATTGTGTCAATGGAAGCTATGGATATAAAGTTTTTAAATCTTAGTTAAATTTGGGTTGCAGCATGAGTAGCGCGACCGCTAAGTTCTTCTATTTAGAGGATGCTTTCCCACGGTCCAAAACGTTTCTACACACCACACTCGCTTGAGTTCTGGTTTGAAAGGTTAGAGCATGACTGGGCGGATGCTTTCACTGCTGAACAACTAGAGGAGGGCCGTAAAATTTATAGGGAAGGTGGGGTACGAGAGTTAGAGTTATCCGATAAAGACGCTATCATTCACCGTAGAGTGGATAAGAAAGATGAATATGCAGTTATTGAGTGGCCATTGTCGGGAATATCCGTACGTTCTTCATCGACTGATAAAGAATTAGCATACGCCTTAGCAGTTGCAGGATTGCACGAAATCGAAGAATTGGTAGCTGATGAAATATCACCCCTTCCTGACGGTAGCCGTAGACCTGCCGGCTCCATTATAGCAGAACGAACGAATTCACGTTCAATCTCTATCTCAGCTGCTCAGCGTGCTGCTAGCTCGGGACCAAATAGGCCTTTAATGCTCGTTTTTAAAACAAAATCAGCAGGCCTTACCTTCGAGGCATTTTGGGTTGATCTTTCAAGTAAAACGCGAATACCTGCTTTAGGCCGCGAATCCCACGCTACTGGCAATGGCCATGTCACTACGGGTGAAAGAGCTAAGCTTATTGGTTTGGCCTCATACGCAAGAAAGGCTCATTTCCATTATGATCAAGAAACGGGTGTTTACCTTTTAGAATCGTTAGTAGAGATTCCTAATTTCCTTAAGGTAACTCTGGTAGCATGGCATAAAATATTTACGATTGAATTAGATGAGCGTTCCCAAAAATTACTGAAAGGAACTCGTGCCATAGAGTTAGAAGCAGTTGCTGAAAGAAGTGATTCATCAAGTTCTAAGTTGGGTAATGACGCGGGTCTTAATTTACGGTGGATATTTAGAGCGGGTGAACGCATGTTAACGGATACAGAAGTTGCGGTACTTTTAAAACGAAATGGTGGACCTGTTATTCTACCAAATTTAGGAATAGTTTCTTTGCCTGTTGATAAATGGAATTCTTACGTAGCTTGGAAAAAGAATCTTGACGAAGTTCCGTCGGGTGCAGGATTACCTCCCTACATTGTTTTTTCATTATTTAATGATGCTCGTTTAAAGGTTACTTTATCACCCGAAATCGCCTCTTGGAGAAATAATGTACTCAATTCTGATACTACGCCTCCCGTACTACAAGATTGGTTAAGACCTTATCAAAAAAGAGGAGTCGAATGGCTTTATCATCTATGCGATGTGGGCTGCCATGGTTTATTGGCTGACGAGATGGGTTTAGGTAAAACAGTTCAAATTCTATCTCTTTTAGCTGCACGTCCGGTCTTAGATAAACCTAGCTTGGTTGTTTGTCCTGCTAGCGTTGTTCCTGTCTGGAGAGAGGAAATAGCCAAATATTTTCCTTCGCTTTTAGTTGATACTTTAAAATCAGGTAATGATTTTAATACGCGTTCGGATTCTGTGATTTGGTTAGCGAGTTACACTCAATTAAGAAAACACCGATCTTTGTTAGAAAAGCATGAGTTTTCTTATGTTATTCTTGATGAAGGACAATTTATCAAGAATCCGGATGCCAAAGTAACACAGACATGTTTTTCTATTAAAGCAAAACACCGTATTGTTCTAACGGGTACTCCTTTAGAAAATAGACAACTAGACTTATGGAGTATTTTTAGATTTTTACTACCTGGTTTACTTGGTTCGCGAACGAGTTTTGAAACTACTTTAAATAGTGACCGTGAGGGTACATTGATTCGCTTAAGAGCACAGCTTGCGCCCTTTATTCTTAGAAGAACAAAACGTGAGGTAGCGCAAGAGCTACCTCAGAAAGTTGAGATGGATCTGATTTGCCCTCTTACCGACGTACAGAAAGCAGAATATGCACGTATTTGTTCTGAGGGATTATCACGTCTTGGTGATGACGTTGGTGCTGCTATGAGAGAAAAAGCTTTTGGCTTCTTAGCGCTACTTACTCGTTTAAGACAGACCTGTTGTGACCCAGATATGTTACCATGGCTTAATTCACCCTTAACTGACTCCGGTAAGATTAATCTATTAATGGAAAAATTGGCTGAAGTTGTAAGTAGCGGTCATAAAGTAGTGATATTCTCTCAATTTGTACTTTTATTAAATCGTGTTCGTACTGCACTAATTCAGCATTTTCCAGATTTAGCACGTTATGAACTCACGGGTATGACACTGGATAGGCAAAAACCTGTACATGATTTTCAATTAGCTGCAGGTTCGGCTGTTATGCTTGTTTCTCTCAAAGCAGCTGGCACTGGTATTACTCTTCATGCTGCTGATTATGTATTCTTACTCGATCCTTGGTGGAATCCCGCTGTTGAAGCACAGGCCATAGATCGTGTACATAGAATAGGACAAACTAATACAGTGTTCGTTTACCGCATGGTTACTGCAGGCACCGTTGAGGAACGTATCCAGGTATTGAAGCAATCCAAGCGAGATTTATTCGATCGTTTAATCGATGGTATTGGCGGAGACTTTGATCTTAGCAGACATTTTACTTCTTTAAAAAATTTAGTTCAATTAACTGAAAATTCAGATTCTGAATTAGTTAATTAGTAATTATTTATATTAGACCATATCTGCTTCCTGCGGCCTATCATAAAATATTCTTACCTCAGAATCTTTATTTGGTAGAAGCTCTTTTGCTCTTATTAAGGCAAGACGAGTAGCTGCAGTAGAGTTTTGTTGTGCCGGAAATAGATTCTCCTCTCCGATTTGTTCTAATAATCCGCTTCTGCGTAAAACTTTAGTAACATCTGGATTGCTTCCACTAATGATTAAATACCGCCCCGTTCTTCTTAAGTAATCGTGCAATGTCTCCATCGCCATCACGGTTGAAGCATCTAGATGACGAGCATTTTTCATTCGTAAAATAAATACCCTAATGTTTTGGTCATCTGCGAGTCGTCTTACTTGTTCTTGAAATAAATCTGCTGCACCAAAAAAAAGTTCTCCTTCAACGTGAATTATCGAAATCTGATTATCAGGTCTTTTGCTAGGATCTTCTAATTCGCTAAGAGCGCCTCCCTCATCAATCATATATTCTACTAATGTAGGAGTAGATGTCTGTTGTAAAAAAAGAGCTAAAGAAACACCAATTCCAAAATAGATAGCGGTATCTAGTTTAAAAATTAAGCATGAAATGAAAGTAACTAGAAATACTGCTAAGTCAGAGCGTGTTGAGCGACACGCAATCTTAATCTGATGGGTATTAATCATTTTAATTCCTACACGTATAAGATGCGCAGCAAGTGCTGCTACAGGAATATAATTAAAAATTGGTGTTATAAATAAAAGAACTACAAGGACTACAAAACTGCTCATCATTGAAGCAAGTTGTGTTGAGGCACCACTTTGGTAATTTACTGCTGAACGCGCAAATGAAGATGAGCCGGGAACTGCTCCAAATAAAGCACATCCTATATTGGCTACACCCATTCCAATCAGTTCTTGATTAGGTTCAATTCTTTGACCGCTACGAGCTGCTAGGCCTTTCGTTATTGAGGCAGCTTCTAGCATTCCTAAAATTGCAATAGCTACTGCCGTACCCGCGAGTTGAGTGAAAAGCTTACTATTATGTGTTTCAAAATGAAATCCGGCAAAAGCGGGTATTACTGCCGTTAAAGCACCCTCATCGCGTATAAGCCTAAAAGGAAGTGTTGAAGTAAAATTGGCATGAGGAAATATTTGTGGAAGATGGGCATAAAAAAACGATCCTAATGCGAGTGTAGTTAAGCCAATTAAAGCTTCAGGCCAGTTTGGCTTAATTCGTTTAACGATCATAAAAATAAAAAAGGTGATCGCTCCTATTAGAAGTGATGGGTACTCAACTCTAACATTTCTGATACTTTCTAATGCACGCCAGACGTCGGTTATAAAACGTTCATGAGGGTCTGCAGAATACCCGATAATATTGTGCAATTGACTCGCAAGCAGTAACACTCCAATTCCTGTACCATAACCAACCACTACTGATCGTGAAATAAATTTAGTTATTTCACCAAAATTCAAAAGTCCTGCCATCAATTGGATGAATCCGATCATTGCACCAAGGTAAATTGCTAATTGTAAAGGAGCTAAACCAGTTGAATTTGTGTATGATGATATCGTTGCAGCTACTATTAAGCTTATTGAACTAGTCGGGCCGAAAACATGATGGCGTGATGAGAAAAAGAGTGATCCAATAAAACCTCCAATAATGACAGCTGCGATAACAGGCGCAGGCGGTAGATTAAGTATTAATGAAAATCCTATTGCTTGGGGAATCGATATCAGGGTAAGTGTAGCAGCTGCAATTAGATCAGATTTAAATTTAGATATAGAATACGTTTTAAGTTCAGAAATGAACGGAAAGCGTAATTTAAACATGTTTGAACTCAGGGCCGCTACTTCGTCCGTGATTTGATTGAGCTCAGATAGAGGTTCTATTGCCATGAATGAGTAATGCGTTCCGGTGAACTGTATATATAAAGTAACTGAATTGCGTCTTATAGAAGA
>Ga0304728_1000069_pt1 | contig 78188 bp, 91 predicted proteins | sample C_130625_MF_Meta_FD_190476 | JGI IMG/M metagenome (GOLD analysis project Ga0304728, IMG submission 190476) | Freshwater microbial communities from Lake Croche, Canada to study carbon cycling - C_130625_MF_MetaG (v2) (version 2) | ecosystem: Environmental > Aquatic > Freshwater > Lake | place... | reverse complement strand
TAATATTGAAGCTGCTAAGATCGCCATCGAAGCAAAGATCAAAGCTCACTACGACAAAGCACCAGATTCTTGGTCACCAAAATTTGAACTGTGGGCTGAAGAGATGGATGAGTTGGTTCAAGAACAAGGGGATCTGGAAAGGGGTAATGACGATGATGATGAAGACTACCAGAGTTGCGACAATGACGAATACTTCGGATCAAATGATGATTAGGTGGTAATCAATTAGGACTGTCGAGAAAACCGACAGTCCTTTTTTTTGGTGTTCGTGTTTGTGTACTACCGTTTAATGCCTGTTGAGTTTTGGCCAAACCTTTTTACCTTATAGTTGTAACGGAAACCAAACCAAAGGAGATTTGACCATGGCAACTTGGACTAACTTGGATGGCGAATGGGTCGTTAAGCTTTCGGGTGCTGAAGGGCATCTAAACAGCGGTGACGAAGTCGTGGTCACACGATTCAAAAAGGCCAGCAGCAGGGTCGTATTGGGCGAACTGCTCGCATCCGCTAGGGTCACACGCACCTTCGCTGTGCAGGGCCAACAAGCTCGTAAGGTCTACGATCCAGACTATGTTTCGGAGATGCGAGCAATGGGTCGTGATCGGTATGGCGAAAGGTTGGATGCCCCATTGTTTGTCAATGACGATCCATCTGGTCTCTAATCTCTTTAAGGCTATCGGAAAATCCCGATAGCTTTTTTTATATGCCCACATCAAACGGTAGTACACAAAGTCAAAATATTTTTTCACTTTCTTTGAAATAAATCTTGAGTACTGACGAACAATATATGTAAGGGAAAAAGATCCGGTTGAGTTTTGGCCAAACCTTTTTACCTTATATGTGTGGGTTGTTCGGTTCGCTTACTCAAGGAGACTAGGCTATGGCTAAGTTAGTGTATTGGGTTGCGGTGCAGAACGAAGACAACGCTTGCTACAACATCGTAGCGAAGACGAAGAAGGAGTGTCTTCAACAGATTGCGTCTACCGATGCGTGGTGGGGTCCCTCTGGCTTTGAAGCACCAGTTAAAAAGGAAGTCCATTACAAGGATGCTTTCGATCTGTTAGACAAAGTGACAGGAGATAGTAGTTATCGATCCTAATCAACTGTGGTCGAGATAAAAAATATCTCGGCCTTTTTTTGCGAGTAATCAAAGATAAAGATAGTATAAATATATTTTTACAAAGAAAATAATACAAAAATTAATTAGGAAAAAGTCTACAAAAAATATCTTTAATAGATACCCCCCACCCCCCTATTACTCTTTATTTTTGTGTGTCTTTAAACTTTTTTCAAAACTAGGAATAGGTAAATTCCAAATTGTCCGCAATAGGCTTACAATTTCTGAAAATAGTTCGGCAAAAAAAATCGCCCGACATATTTTTCGTTTCATGGCATGGGTTTTCAAACATTTCTGGTTCGTTTGATAAACATTGCTGGAAAGAGTGGGGGATTGGAATAAAATTTATTTTTATTATCAAACCTAGAGAAGACCTCGTTGATATATTCTTTCGTATTATTATACACTTCTGATTTGAATGCAAAGATGATATATTCGCCAATTTTTGGGTTTTTGTTTTGATTTAAAAGTAAAGTTATACCTTCTTTCGAATTAATTTTGGATACTGCCACATGTTTAGAATTCCCAAAATATTTAGGTCTCCTGCAAAGAGGATCATTAACATCATAGTAATAATCAGGATCTGTTTTGTAATCATAATCATCTTCTCCATTATATTCAAAGTTCTCAGTGTCTACAAAATCATGAGATAAATCAGAGTTAGTATTTTGGCGATGATGATGTTTGCCATCAAGACCTTCCATAAAAGAAAACCATGCTAATTTTTTATAATTTTGACTAAATTTCAATACACCTTGGATTTGATCAAGTTCTTTTATATTTTTCTCAAGAGATTCAGAGAGAAATGGGTCAGTAGCAGAAGATTTAAATTTTCTTGATGTTTGGTTGTTGGATTTGTTTGTAAGTATAACATTTAAAAACAAGTCATTATAATTTTCTTTAATATGTTTTGAAATTTCGTTGATTGCTGTTTCGACATCTGAACATTGCTTTGCTAAGAACATATTTATCTCCTTGTGTTTATGGCTATGACAATAGTATAGTAATTTTTAAAAAATGCAATAGTTGTTATAGGGTTTTCAAATTTACATCTTATAAAATTAAGATTTTTTCTTACATTCACACCTTAATGAATTTCTTACAACAATCCAATAGCAATGAGCTTTTCTTAAATGTCTAACATTTTGCCATTTACTCGATTGTAGATTACCAGCATTTGGATCACATTTTATCATCATGTCACATGCTGTCATTTTTAGTTTTCGCACACTATTGACGAATTCTACTTGTTGCCATTGATAGCGATGATTATGAATTAAGTCAGCAATTTTGGCTAAGACAATTCCATCTTCTTTAAGAACTCGTTTTGCTTCCAATAAAAATGGTTCGAACATTCCTGTTACATTATCGCCATCTCGACCCACTCCTTCATCTGCTGTTATACCATAACTTGATTCCCAAATTTTAGAACTATTTATTGAAGCTGCATTAGTTGGAAGGTGAGGTGGATCGAATACAATTACATCAAATTCTTTATCACCAAATGGCATCTTAGTAAAATCGCCAACAGTATCCAATTCAAGTTGTGGGTTTATATCCATACGATGTGGTTTGAATGGTGAATCCTTCCACATTTTTCCATTATTATATGTGCAATCAAGAATCTTAGGTTCTGTTGTATTGCAATGAATATCTAATAGAATTGGAATGACTTCATTATCTTTACCCATCAATATTGTTTTGGCTCTCATTTACAAAATCCTTTTGTGAATTTAATTTATCACTTATGACATCCCCAATTCTTTTTTCTGCAATATCGCAGTAATCTTTTGATATTTCGCTACCTATAAAGTTCCGTTTGTTTAAGTTGGCCATTTTAGCTGTAGTTCCACTTCCAATGAAAGGGTCATAGACTAAATCGCCTTCATTGCTCCAAGACATGATATGGTCATGGGCTAGTTTTTCTGGAAATGGTGCTGGATGATTTGTGGTCTTTGTTAAATTGGTAATTTTCCAAATATTAAATCTCTTACCAAATGGTTTTGCGAGACAAATAGTTTTATCTTTTGAACCATCAGCCCTTCTTCTATTAGAAGACATAATGCCTTCTTTTATTTTATTTTCTCTATCAATTATTGGATTAAATGTTTTTAATTTACCCTTACTAAATACAAACATATATTCAAAATTCTGCCAATAACAATAATTACTACCAACAGCACCTTGTCCGTTTTTTTCATATATCATCGTATCGTGCAAATTAAATCCAATCTCTTTAAAGTAAAGAGCTTGCTTAAATGAAGTTCCTGTCTCATCACCCTTGATGGTAGCATCTCCTACTACCCAAACTACAACACCGCCTTGTTTTGTAATTCTAAATAAATCTTGAATTACTGCTTTCCAAATATGCTCTCCCCATTGTGCGATGTTTCCATCATATGTTCTAAGATTATCATAAGGAGGACTCGTTACAGTTAAATCGATAAAATCATCTGGCATTTTAGCCATAGTAAGGAGGCAACTTTCATTATGTATTTTATTTATCATTTACAATATCCCCAATTCTTTTTTCTGCGATATCGCAGTAATCCTTTGAGATTTCGCTACCTATAAAGTTCCGTTTGTTTAGGTTGGCCATTTTAGCAGTAGTTCCACTTCCAACGAAAGGGTCATAGACTAAATCCCCTTCATTGCTCCAGCTAATAATGTGGTCATTGGCGATTTGTTCTGGAAAGATGGCAGGGTGTCCATAGTTTTTTTTAGCGACAGGCACATTCCACACATTATCTCTTTTTTTATATTTGCCTACTTTGAAATCTGGAACTTTATCTCTATTGCCATTGGAGTGTTTTCTAGCACCTTTGACAATAAGTCCTTCAGTTTTAGTTTCTACATCTTTAAGCAGGTTTACAGTTTTGATTTTATTTTTAGAAAAGACAAACATATATTCGAATGAGCTTCTATATGCTAGATTAGATCCGAAGTTAAAGCAATTTGGTTTATGCCAGATCATAGTATCATGTAGATTGAATCCTAATTCTTTAAAGATTAGTGCTTGTTGGAAAGAAGATCCGCTTTCATTGCCATTTGAGGTTGAGTCTGCGACTATCCAGACTAATACTCCACCTTTTTTTGTAATGCGATATAATTCTTTGGCTGTTTTACAAAATTCAAATTTATATCCTTTATAGTTACGCATTTCATCATATGGTGGCGAAGTGACTGTTAAATCAACGAATTGATCTGGCATTCTAGTCATAGTAACGAGGCAATCTTCGTTATAGATTTGATTTACCATAATTTCTTTCTACTTTAATCCATTCTCCATTATCATGTATAAAATTATAAACAGGCCAAATATCACCACACACTTCTATTTTTTTTGTTTCGCAAGGATCTTTACTGTAAATTGTTATAATACCTTTATGCTCATAAACTGCCACGATTTTTTTATTGTCTTTCAATAGTTCTATTGCCATTAAAACTCTTTCATCCATATCTTCATCATAAATAAACCCTATACCGAACAAGGAGCCATGAGGGTTTTTTGGTAAAGTAGGAAGTGAGTGGTGATGTTTATATTCTGTGACTAAACATCTTAATTTTTTTATTTTTATGTCCATATTTTTTATAATTACACATTCTCTCAGCATTTCTTTCAATTCTTCTATTTGTTCCCATTTTTCCAACTCTTCTATATCTTCAATTTCATCTTTACAATCATATTCTTCAAGCAATTTTTTTAATTTTTCTATCAGTTCATCTTCTTTTTGACATGCATATTCTTCAAGTAGTTCTTTCAATTGTTCTATTTGTTCCCATTCTTCCAAGTCTTCTATATCTTCAAGTTCATCTTTACAATCATATTTTTCGAGTAAACTTTTCAATTCTTCTATTTTTTGGGCATCAAGCGGTTCAAAATCGGATGACATTTTTAACTCCATTTAGATTTTCATTATATTTGTTTATTCTATCTTGGGCGATTTTAACATATTCTGGATTTAGTTCAATGCCAAGATAATTCCTTTTATTTTTAATACAAACGATGCCAGTAGTACCAGCACCGAAGAATGGATCGAGTACAGTACCATTTTCTGGACAACCTGCAAGAATACAAGGTTCTATGAGATCTATAGGGAATGTAGCAAAATGAGCTTCTTTAAAAGGTTTGGTGTTAACAATCCATACAGATCTTTTGTTGCGAGTGTTATATCCCTTTTCTTCTAGTTCGGCAGCAAGTTTTTGTTTAGCTGCATTTAATCCTGAGTTACCGCCACCTAGTCCATGTGTTATTCTGGTATCTTTTTGTTTACTTCCAGCAGAATCACCTTTTGACATAACGCCTTTTTCTCTGATGGCTTCGTGATCGAAGTAGTATTTAGGAGATTTGGAGATAAGGAAAATATATTCGTGCGATTTGGTGCAACGATCTGTCACGCTTTCTGGCATTGGATTAAGTTTTTGCCATATGATATCTTGACGCAGATACCATCCATCTGAACGAAGTGCAAAGGCAACCATCCAAGGAATTCCAATTAGGTCTTTTGTTTTTATTCCTAAGCCTTCAAAATTACGATGTGGAGTCAAAAATTCTTTTGTTCCACGATTTGATGATTGCTTGTTACTTTTTGTGTTATGTTCTTTAACATTATGTGCATAACTATCCCCCAAGTTCAACCAGACCGTACCATCATCACGAAGAACTCTTTTGACTTCGGAGAATACTTCTAAGATTTTGCTTACATATTCTTCTGGATTTGTTTCGAGTCCAATCTGTCCTTTTACTCCATAATCTCTGAGACCGAAGTAAGGTGGGCTAGTTACGCAAGAGTGGATAGACTTTTCTTCTAATGTTTTGAGTATTTCGATACAACATCCATGTAGTATTGACATGATATTCCTTTTATTTTTTCAAATAATAATTTCAATTTTCACATGATAATTTCAATTATTGAATTTGTAAATAGGAATATTTTAATTTCATTTTTTAAACAGTAGTCCATTGACCATCTTTGAATACTTCGATTGATTTGACTGGGAAAGTTATATTTCATCGGCAGTTAAATAATAATTAGCTCCAGTTGCCCTATGCATTCCTTGGTTTTCGTAAAAATCATATGCTCCTTCAGTACTATTTAAATAAATTCCTGCATTGTGAGATTTGGCATAATCTTTAATCATTTGAAATAGTTTTTTGCCTAAACCTTTTTCTTTAACAGACATGTTTCTTATTTTAATGTAATTTCCTTCAGGAATACCTTCACTATTTGCTGTATCTGGTTCTTTCCAAACAGAAGCTATTCCCACAACTTCATCACTATCATCTTTTAGCAATATGTTTTTATCATACTTTGAAATAAGACTAGCTTGTATTGCGTATTTTTTTCTTGGCCCTTCAGGAAAGTTTTCAAAATTTTCTTTTAATAGCCAATTTTTAAATTTCATATTATACCTTTATTATTTTATTTAGGCACACATCGCAATTTTGTAAATAAGAATATTTTAATTTCATTTTTTAAACAGTAGTCCATTGACCATCTTTGAATACTTCGATTGATTTGACTGGGAAAGTTTGATTGCCTACATATTTGATGTATAGATCTTTTTTATTTTTAATTTTATTTTGAATAAACTTTGCTTCTTGAGCATGATGAAATTCTGGATTTTGTGTTTGATGGCTAAGATAAGCTGGAGAAAGAATTGCACCAGCATCGACATTTGACCAACTTTCATAATCATTAGGACCAGCCATAATTTTAAAAGGCCCAGTTGCAGGTAAATTTCCAGTTGCAGGTGCAATAGGTTCAACTTTTCCTCTATTAAAAATCTGCATAGATTGACCACCCCGTTTATTCTTAAAAACTAAATTTTTATTTCTCATTCCATGAGATGAGTCATAAGAATCAGCAGAAGTATCTTTATCTAAATAAGCATTATCTTCTGGACTTAGATTTGTATTAAATGCAGCGGTATCTGTTTTAGGAATACCTTTTTGAATTTGTTGTATGTTATTTAGTCTTATAAACTTTTGAATAAAGGCTATTATTTCGCCACCATGTTTTTCTTGATCTAAATCCCATTCTTTAGTATCTATGGATGGGAATTCAATAGATACAATCATAGGAAGACCTGCATGTTCAACATTTGAATCAATTTCTTTATTCGTAACTTTTATTGCATGTGTTGTCGCACCATCTTTATGTGACATCACATAGAGTCCACGACCTTGTCCATGTCCTCCGCCAATAGGTTTGGCACCTTCATTTCTAAAAGAATTTAATGTTTGATTATTTTCTCCTGTTGAAGTTCCATGATAGAGCAATATTGGTCCTTGAACAATATTTTTTGTTTCTTCTTCGTTCAGTAGTAGCCAATTTTTAAATTTCATTTTTTAAACAGTAGTCCATTGACCATCTTTGAATACTTCGATTGATTTGACTGGGAAAGTTTGATTGCCTACATATTTGATAGCAAGTTCTTTTTTATTACTTTTAAGTCTATTTCGGATAAATTTTGCTTCTTGAGCATGATGAAATTCTGGATTTTCCATTTGGTATTTAAGATACAGTGGCGAAAGAATTCCACCACTACCAGCATTATGTCCGTCTTCACCTTCATAGCCTTTTTTGTCATCATATTGATTTACAATTCCATCAATAGTTCGTGAATCTTTATCTAAAAACTGCATACTTTTGACTCCGGGATTCCATTTGATATTAACATCTTTATTCCTTGTGCCTATAGCAGTTGGATAATAACGACTATCAGTATCTGGAGTATCTTTAGCCAACACACTCTGATCTTTTGGTGCATTAGCTAGACTTGTATTAACTTTAATGGTATTCTTTGGAGCAAGACCTTTACTGCCTTGGTACATTATAATTTTTCGAATAAATTCAATTATCTCACCACCATGTATTTCTTGATCTAAATCCCATTCTTTAGTATCTATGAATGGGAATTCAATAGAAACGACCATAGGAAGACCTGCATGTTTAACATTTGCAATAACCTTATCTGCTGCGAGTTTTTTAGCATGACTGTAAGGACCGCCTTTCAATGACATCATATAGAGTCCACGACCTTGTCCATATCCTCCACCCATCATAGGTTTAGCACCTTCATTTTTAAAAGAATTTAATGTTTTATTATCTTCTCCTGTTGAGGTTGCATGATAAAGCAATATTGGTCCTTGAACAATATTCTTTGTTTCTTCTTCGTTCAGTAGTAGCCAATTTTTAAATTTCATAGAGGTATTTATAGGTTAGAATTTAATTTTAAGAAGTTTTAATATGTTCGACTGGTATTCCTTGTTCATTAGCTAATTTTTCTAAATATTCATATGATTTTCTTTCTTCTTCTGGCTCTTCTTGTTTTGTCATGTTCTTATGAAAATTAGAATCATATATTAACAACTTTATAATTTTATAATCTTGAATGATAAGTTCATTATGACCATCATTTAGGAACACAGGTTTTAAAGTCCAACCTCTACCTCCCATTTTTTCCATTGATTTTGACTTTACTATATCAAATACTCTAGAATTAGTTTGTGGATCATGAAAATTATCTGTTGCTCCATCCATGGAAAATCCAGAAGTTACATTTCCTTTTAGTTCAAATGCTACAAATCCACCAATAAAAGAATAATAGTTTCCGCCTATCTTTGACATATCTTGATTTGGAGGATAATAGGTTGCACTTAATTCTTTTTGTTTAAGTTTTCCAGTTATAATATCAATTGCATTACTTGTTCTAGCCCAATGAACTATTTTTAAGTTGTTCCATTCTTCTCTGTTAGCATTTTTTTGCCATGTTTTTTTCATCATGATCATTTTTTTATTAGGGTCTAATTTTTTGAATTCTTCAAAGTCTTGGTCGCTCATGTTGACCAATTCTTTCATTGTAAGTGTATGGTTTTTTTCTTTTTCTTTTTCTTCTTGTGCAGATTTTAATGAATTCGATTTTGATTTATTTTCAAATAGTTCCTTGTATTGATTTTGTTGTTCTAGAGTCATACTTTTGTAGGCATTGAAGATTATTTCGGCAATTTTTTCTTTAGTTTTGTTAAAAGCCTTAATATTTTCGCTATCCCTCGCAGCGGTTTCCTTATTGAATTCGCCTGAGCCTACAGTTGATGGAGGATAGAGTTTTGGGTTATCAGTAATGACATCTAAGATGAACTTCATGTCATTTGGATTAATGGCGTTTATATGGTTATCATGAAGGAAACCAAGGAAGTGTTGGACGATTCCTGATTGAAATTTTGCATGCCATATATCTGGATTTTCTAAATTAGTTTCTTCTTTTATTAGCCATTTTTTAAAGTTCATATTATACCTTTATCATTTCATTTAGGCACACATCGCAATAATGAAGCATTGTTCCAGTGCAACAAACAATATATTCTGTACATAGTATATTTTTCTCACAGTTCCAGCATTTAGCTAAAACTTTTTCAGATTGTTCTTGTGGTGGTGATGCGTTTTCGAAAGTATCCATATTTTATGTATTATTATTGTAAAAAAATTTATCATCAACTAAAGTGTATTTTTATTGAGAATATTTTTTCAAAAAAAGGTCTATGTCTGCAAGTAGATTTATATTTTGTTCAACTTTTTCTTTAGGCCAATCCCACCATTGTATTTGCATTAATTGATCTATTATTGGTTTTTCGAATCTATATCTGATAATTTTAGCGGGATTTCCAGCTACGATGGCGAAAGGAGGAACATCTTTGGTTACAACTGATCTGGCACCTACAATAGATCCATGTCCAATATTAGTACCTCCAAATATCATTGATTCTGTACCTATCCAACAATCAGATCCTATTTCGATTGGGCCTTTATCTCTTCCTATTGGGTAGTTGGAATTTGGGTAATGTGATTTGAATCGAAAGTTACTTACAGTTGGGTGGTGTATAGATGCATGGTCAATAGGCCCACCGCAAAGAAAGGTAACTCTTCGTGCTATTCCAGAATAGTTTCCAACAGTTATTTGTGCGTTTGGAAAATATACAATACAGTCTTGATTTATGGTAGAAAGAGTTCCGAGAGTTATTGGCATATTTTATTTTTCAAGATCGATGAAAGAAAAGCATATAAAGATTATCCCATAGATTCCTGAGACATAAGACGAGTATGATGATTGTAGTAATACTCCTTCTAGGAAAGCTGCGAAGTTTACGAATGGGAATGTCAAGAAAAGGAAGCACGATAAGAAGTAGAGAAATTTCTTTATTGTGCTTAGGTGTGATGTTTCATGTTTTGATTTTATGACATCAATCATGAGTGGTAGGGAGTAAAGTCCAATTAGCAAGCTAAAGCCAGAGTACAGGTATATCATTTTAAAATTCCTTTCTGGTGTTAGTGAAACATATTTTTTTTTGTTGTGCAAGATGTGTTGACAATAAATTTCAAGTTTGTTATTTTCACTTATCGCATTGGGATGAGGAATTACCATAAGGTGGGGATTCCGAATAGGCAATTTGTTATTGCTGCTCAATGCGATTTTAAAATTGATAAAATAATGAAAAAACTAAAATCCATAAAAGGTATACCTTTAAAATATATTCAATCTATTGTCAAAATAGATTCTAAAAGTCCTTCTGGTTTAACTTGGCTTCTTAGAAAAGATACTAAATGGAATGGCAGATTTGCAAATAAAATGGCTGGGTGGAAGCAAATTTCAAAAAAAGATGGATATAAATGCTTTAGATTAGCAATTATATACAACAAAAAATTGTATTATTTTATATCGAGCAGAGTCGTATTTTTTTTACATAATGGTTATTTGACCGAAGGAAAAGAAATAGATCATATAGATCGCAATTCGCTTAACAATAATCCTAGTAATCTAAGAGAATTGTTTTCTTGGGAAAATCAACAAAACAAGGGATTATCAAAGAAAAATAATTCTGGTCACGCAGATGTTGTTTGGAATAAAAGTTGTAAAAAATGGATGGTAAGAATATCAATAAACAAAAAAAGATATTATTTTGGCATTTATGAAAAACTAGAAGATGCAATCAAAGTTGCTGTAGAAAATAGAAAGAAACTTCATGGTGAATTTGGGAGAGATAAATGAAACTCCATTCCATACAAAGCATACCTTTAAAGTATCTTCAATCTATCCTTAAGATAGATCCAGATTCACCTTCTGGACTTACTTGGCTTCCTAGAAAAGATAAAAGATTTTTATTTAATAACAACCATGCTGGACATAAAAAGACAAATGCCAAAAGTGGATATCAAACATGGATTGCTGGTATTATGTATCTTGGAAAAGAATATAAGTTAAGATGCAGTAGAATTATTTTTTTTTTACACCATGGTTATCTTACAAAAGGTAAATGTATTGATCATGAAGATAACAATTCATTAAACAATAAAATTGAAAACCTTAGAGAATGTACTATTTCACAAAATGGTCAAAACTCCAAACTAAGAAAAAATAATACTTCTGGTCATAAAGGCGTTCATTGGCATAAAGGCAGTGGCAAATGGAAAGTTACGATAAGAGCAAATGGTAAATCCTATAACTTTGGCCTTTATGTCAATCTAGAAGATGCAATCAAGGTGGCTATAGAAGCAAGAAAGAAACTTCATGGTAAATTTGGGAGAGATGAATAATGATAACTTCTGAATCTTTAATTGAGAACTTTGCAATTACTCCTCATATAGTTTTAATATTACAACAAATTAAAAATGAAGATTATCCTCTCTACAAAGAGATAATGGAAACGATAGAACAAAAAATCCAGAACCTAAAAACAAAATGAAACTACATTCTATAAAAGGCATTCCTCTATCCTATATCCAATCTATCCTTAAAATAAATCCAACTTCACCTTCTGGTCTAACTTGGATAAGAAAATCCAAAATAGCTGGCACTTTGAAGGCTTATAAAGAAAATGGAATTCTTACTGGAAAAAAATATTGGGTCATCAAAGTTCCTTATAATGGCAAAAGATATGACCTGATAGTTCATCGCATTATATTGCTCCTTAAACAAAATGAATTAGATCCAGATAAAGAAGTTGATCATGAAGATGGCGATACATTAAACAATAACCCTGATAACCTTAGAGAATCTACCCATTCTCAAAATATGCACAACAGCAAAGTACCAAAAAATAACACTTCTGGTCACAAAGGAATCTTTTGGCATAAAGCAAGCGGTAAATGGGAAGTCAGAATAAGACTTAATGGAAAATTATGTAACTTTGGACTTCATGAAAAACTAGAAGATGCTATCAAAGTCTCTATAAAAGCACGAAAGAAAATCCATGGTGAATTCGGGAGAATTAAATGATTTACGAATTCAGAAATCCAATGCCTGTAGAAACTTCTTTAGGTTATGGAATGCTTGTTTATGTTAGGGATGGAGGTGTGTTTTCAAATGATGTATTTGCTATAGTTTCTAATGTTGATGGTAAACTTCGTCATTTTCGTAGTCTTCAGTTTAGATTTTTGCCAAATCCTACTTTTGATATTGAAAACACAGGCAACATTAAAGAAAAAAAAACTTAAGGTAAACAACATGTCACTATTAAATAAGAATATGCAAAATATAAATAAGTTTTTTTTAAATCATTTTTTGTAGATTCCCATGTACTTTGAAGTAGCTCAATATTAGGTTAGCTACAAATCTTTCTTTACTGCCCATTGATTCCATATTTGCATTTAACTTATCGATAAAGTTCTTGTCTGCTTCTCTGCTGCATTCAGATCCTTTGTTACCAATAAGTCCAGCAGTCCAATCATCTCCGCACTTACAATAATCTATATCATGTTTCATGCAAAGTGAATCAAGTTTATCTTTGGGTGGTTTTAATTTTTCTCCGTTGTCATGTATATTGCATGGCTTGGAAACGATATCTCCTATTTTATTAGGTCCACAATAGGTTCCATAGCTGAATTTTCTGGCTATGCCTTTGATCATATTCGATATGTCATATTCAAAGAATTCCTTGAATTTCATATTGTTTTGTAATTTAATGTCCAAAATTTTCTACTCCCAGTCTTGCCAAGCGGTAGTATCATAAGGTTTCACAGAATCATGAGGATCGTCATTCTGATCCAAAGTTTTTACATTCATTGTTGGTTTCGAAATCGAAGGTTTTTATTTCTTTGCATCAAACATACCAGACATTTGGCTGTTCGATTGTTGTTGTTGAGAAGAGTTTATTTCTTGTTTCGTTTTTTCTATTTCTATTTTAAGAGTTGGAATTAATTCAAACATGCCTTTAATATTAGAAAGTAAAGAAGACAAATCGTAAATATCTGTTGGCATAGTATTTTTTGATTTATTTAAAATTTTCATAATAGAAGCAGATTTTTCTGATAACGCTACAATAGGATCTGTTTTAGGCATAACATATCTTGGCTTCATTTTTTTTGGAGTATATTCTTGTGGCTCTATAGATCCTTGGTTTTGGTAAGGTGCTGGATCTTCATTTATTGTCTTGAATCCCATTTGACTCATGACGCTTTCCATCCATTCTTTTTCCGACAATTTAGTTTGATCTTTATAGTACATTGTAATCCTTATTGTGTTGCTTTAGGTTATATTATGTATTGAATGATCATATAAAATTTCAAGATATAATCTTAATGTCAAAATTGTTTGCAAATTGGAGAGATTATTTTCACAATTTTTACAGTTAGGCATGAATTTTTAATATTGGGGGGCTTATGCCTTAGACTTTTTACCAATCGTATATGGATTTTTTCTTTACTTCATCTTGTCTATTTTTATTTTCAATTATTGGTTTTTTACCTGATTTTTTTTCTGGTACATCGATATATTCTTTATGACCCATTTGTCTTTTTAGACTATTGAGCCAATTTTCGTCACTGATTTTTTTTTGATCTTCGTAAAACATAACACCTCTTATAAAAGATTAATGTATTATATATGAAATTAAAAATGTTTATAACCATAATATATAAATTAAATGTTTAAATGGAGATTATAATGGCGACATTATCTTTTATGGAATGGTTGAACAGAAAAGTTATAAGTGATGCAGTTTTACCAAAATTACCATACAAAATACATGATGTTTTTAAAGAGATTCCTAAAGATGCTGATCATGCCATAGAAATGGCAAAAGATAGATATATGAAATTTGAAGATATTCTTAATATGGTAAAAAAAAGGTTCGTTGGCGATAAAGGTGAAGTTATTATGGACATAAAGTCGAAAAGTTCAATTGAAAGAAAAATGAGAGACAAAGGAAGAGGAGTTGAAGGCATAGGTGATATTCTTCGTGCTACAATTGTAACGGATACCAAAGAACAATCTAAAGAAATTACAGCTTTTTTAAATAGTAAGTTTAAACATGATCCTTTATTTCCTAAAAACATAACTGCTGTTGGTTATGAGGCTAAAGATGATGTCGGAAATATTAAAAATCCAAAAACAGGTAAAATTGAAAAAGATAAAACTGGTTGGCGTGGATCGTATCATATTGATTTGAATATAGATGGTATGCAATGTGAGCTTCAAATAATGCCTAAAGATTTATGGAGATATAAAAATAAGGTTTTTCATCCTCTATTCGATTATCTTCGTACTGGGAAAGATATTCCCGATGATGCTGGACACCAAGCTCGTGGTTTAGCAGCTAAAGTATCCAAGCAAAATGATGAAAAAGATAAAAAGGGAAAATTTTATAATCGAAAAAGAATGCCTAATCCAGAAATTGAATAATAAAAAAAAAGATTATTTTTTAGGTGATTTGGTTATATCTTTTTTTTCTTTTTCAAATCCATAAGGACAATGCTTGCATCCATTTTTGCAGCAGTGTCCTCTTTTTTTTAGAAATGATTCAGTCAAAACCATAAGTCCATTTTCATCAAAATAAAAGTCTATATTTTTTTTCATGCAAATTGTTCTATGAGTTTTGTTATTTCTTCAGTGTTCATAGTAATGGCAGCATGTGCAAATGCTTGAACATTTAATGTTGGAGGAGAATCAAATATCATTTTGTGTGCTGAGTGAGAGCATTTCGTTTTAAAATTTCCAGTTACAACAGAATTTATCAGAGCGTGAGTAGGTGCTAGATATGTTTCTTCATGTGGAATATCCATATAGCTTTGAAGTCTTACTTTTTCCGACATAGCATCAGCAGTCCTTTTCGAGCGATCTTCATTTTTCAGATATTTTAAAATCCAATTTTTGAAAACTTTGTTTTTAACATAATTCATACAGAGTAGTGAAGCAAAGTTAAAGTATTGTTCGTCTGTTGGAATGTTTGATTCTTTTACTTCGATTCCTTTGCATGTTGAGTGATATTCTCTAAGGACATTTTTTTTAACAAGGTTTGATGTCTCAACTGCCCAAAATTTTGGATTTTCAATGTTTTCTAATGTTGGTTGGATAAACTTTGCGGTAAGAATATCTTTGTATGTAGCGAATATATAGTTTGGATTTTCTTCATGCATTGTAATTCCCGCAATAATTTTTTTATTTGGGAAAAACTCATCTTCTTGGTTTGTAACGAGGTATTGAATCATGTTAATTCGAGTCTTATATCTTGTGTTATGTTTATTACTATCTGGATGTGGCTTAAAAGAGTATCCTAATTCACATCAATTGAAAGATTTTTTAAAATTTGAAAAGCAACCTGACGATATTACTTGTGGCCCAACATGTGCCTCAATGGTTGTTGGTTATTACGGAAAAAATGTAAATTGTTCTGATTTAGAGGCTTATGTTTTATCTAAAGCGACATTAGCTGGTAAAAGATTTGGTTTTTCTCTTCCTGCTGGTGTCAGTAAGGGATTGCGTCATTACGATGTGAAAAACAGGATATTAAGAGGCAATATAGATGAGCTTAAATGTCATGTGAGTAACAATAAGCCTACGATTGTTTTGTTACGAAGTGCTAATGATTTATGGCATTATGTTGTTGTAATAGGATACACACAGGATGATATATGTGTAGCAGATCCAGACAGTGGTAAAAAAGAATGGATGTTACAAGATGTTTTTTTAAGATCTTGGTCATTTAAATCAGACATGGAAGGTAATCCTGTTGGTAATTTATGTTGGTTGTGCAAAGGTAGTGGTAGTTTTTTATATTTGCCTTGTGATATATGTCTTGGAAATGGTTACATGGATGGTTATAGAAGTGCGATATTATCTGCTGGCATTTACTCTTATACGATGATAGTTCCAAATAGTGGGAAATAAAGGGGTATAAATGCAAAAGCTAATATTTTTGTTAATTATAGGTTTTTTAGCTGGTTCTGCGATTGGCATATGTATGAAAGAGAGGCCAGAAGGAAAAGTAGTAGAAAATGAAATTAAAAAAGAAGAAAAGTATGAGCAACCAAAATGGATTATTTATCCTGCCATAAAAAAATCAAAATCTTATAGTGTTTTGTCTGACATTAGGTGTCACATAGATGATGGTGGTTACTATAATGATTCGGATTTAATTACTGCTGGTCATGAGACTACGCATGGTATAAATTCTTTTATTCGCAACAAGTATTATGATGGAACTCCAATTAATGCATTTTATTGTTTGGAGGATCGTGCGATTATTTTGAATGAGCCAAAGACTAGAATTGAAACTGTTGCTTCTAAAGTTCCAAGAAGTTTGCGAGGAAGTGTTTATAATCTTTATTTGGTGGAACAGGCATCTAGTTGGGGCGATAGATCTTTATATCTTTTGGATGAATGGGTAAGTTACACAAATGGAAGTAAAGTGCGAAAGGATTTACAGATTAAGAGTAGGGCAGAAACTGTAAGGTACATGTTAGAGTTTGATATATATGTTCTAACATTGCTTATGGTTTTAGATTCTAATGAGTCGAGTTATAATTCTGAAAATTTATCTGTTTTTGTTCGTTGGAATATAGAAAGAGGAATGTTGATTTACAATAACGAACAAGAGGCGACAGAATATTTGGAAAAATTCAAGACTGCTTCTGATGCGGAACCATTGCGTACATTCGTCAAAAAGAAATATGGTAATGATTGGGTAAAAAAAATATTTGGAATTTAAATTTTTATAAATTTTTTAAGCCTTTTATATTCTTCTATTTTTTCTAGATTTACGATTCGATTAAAGTCAGAATAATTTTTATCATCAAATTTATACTTAAAGTATTCGATATCTTTATTAAAGATAAATGCGACTTTCTCGGCCAATTTATCTGTGTAATATTTTCTGTAATCATCGTGTGATGATTTATTAGAATGGAGCAAAATTTTCTTTGTGCCTAAAATATCAATAACGAATTGAAAGTCTTCTTTGAATGTATGGATATTGCAAAAATAATCTACAGACACTTGATCGTCTATAGTAATCCAATCCCATACTGGATTGGGGTGAGACCAATGTCGATTGTTTTTATTATGATTTATACTGGTATTATTTACCATAAGCCATTCGACATATTCTTCAAAGTTACAATCTTTACCTTCTATATTTTTAGGTAATCTTCCTTCCTCATTTTTTACCAGCCAAAAATATGCTGATACAATTCTATCCCAAGGGTTTCTTGTTGTTGCAAAAATGAAGTAATTATTTAGATTAAAATTAAAGTTTTTATAAAATCTTATTGAATGATGTACTGGAAGTGATTCGTATTTTCCTTGTTCTTCTGGTATGGGTGATTTTTCTCCCCAAAGATCAACAATAGAAGATCCACCAGTTTTTGGAGGATGGATATAAATTAATTTTTTATAATAATTTATCATGAAAATATATATTGGCATCCATGCCAAAATAAAACATCCTTGTTATATTATTTACTATCCACAATAAAAACTAAAATTTTATTTCGCAATATTATTGATTAGTTTTAAAGTTCTTGTGCTATTTTTTGTGCCTTTTTATAATTGCCTTTCACAAGGGCTTTTCTCATTTTCTTTTTGCTTAGAATATTTGAGATAGCAATTATAATTTCTGGTGTCATTGGCTTATGGAAGAAGATAACATCTTTCTCATCTTTCTTTCCGATATAGCAGATCACATCATCGCTATCCTTTTCAATGAATTTTACAACTTCATTGCCAATGCCAAGTATTTCGTTCGATTCTTGTTCCTTAAACATTAAAGTATCCTTTACTTCTTTGGTGTGTTAATTGGGTTATTTACTGGTATAGATTCTTGTATGATCCATTTGGTATTTCCATCTTTTGTATAGCCAAATTGTTTGATTGCCGTGTGATATCCTTCTGAATAGGTGCTAGATCCTACGACTTTAAAAGCTGCATCCCATCCATCTTGATAGCTTCCAGCACTTTGTGGTCCGCCAATTTTAACAATTGCGTCTCTATATCCATCGTCATAATTTGGCATAGATTCCATTGTTCTGATTTGATTTAAAGCCATACTATTTTCAAAGCGAATAGTAGTATTTTCATATCGCAATTGGTTTAACTCAAGTTGTTTATACACACTAAATCCAAAAGCTGCTATGAAAGCTGCACCTACAACCAATAAAGGTTTTTTCGATTCCATGATAAGACTCCAAGTGATTGTTGTTGACCTCTGAGAAAGATACCACAAAGAAAAACTATTTCAACCTTAAATTAAATCTTTTCTAATTTGTATGAAAGATCGACATTTATGGTGAGTTGTGGTATTCCTATTTCGGTACAGAGATTAATTCTTTTGGCTTCTTTTGCACTGAAGTAGCAATCTGCATGACTTCTATCGTGAACAAGACTTAGAAAAAAGTCAGATTTTTTTTTGCAATTTTCTGCCATGATTTTAAAGATTAATTTGTTAAGTCTATCTGTTTCTTTTGCATCTGCTTTAATTTCTTCTGTTTTGCCTGTAGATGCGGAGGATACTTCATGAAGCATAATAGTTGCATTTGGTGCCATGAATCTTTTTTGGCCCATTCCAAAAAGAATAGCTCCACAAGACATAGCTTTGCTTTCAACGACAGTGTAACAAGGGATGCAGCATGTTTGTATTTTGTTAATCATTTCCATGAGGCTATAGACTTGACCTCCATAGGAATCTATAACTATTGGTATAAATGGTTGGCCTGTATTTATTGCTTTGTTTAATTGATTTGTAAAATCGGCACATGCTGATTCTGTAAATCTTCTAACACGAACAATTACTGGTTGTTCTATAATGTCTTCCACTTTTATTTTAATTTTTGGATCTATATTTACTTTTTTATACATTTTTGTTTTTCTTTAGATATTTTTGTGCAATTCCACTGGTATAAGCGAACGCAAGTGTTGGTGCGTTGTATGCTAGTATTTCAATTGGGTTGCCGAAAGAAATCGGGTTGAATAGAAACATATTTTTGTTAAATATTGGATAGTATCCACTTTCGTAATGAATAAAGTTATTTACTTTGTTGGATGATAGATTACATGTCATTTCACTTGTTTGTAATGATGAATATTTTCCAAGATACTTTTTAAGTTCTACATTTAATGCGATTTGAACTGTTTTGTTCCAAGGTTCTAGTTTGTTTTTAATTTGATTAAACACATATTCTTCACTTATTATTCCAAGTTCATTGAAGAAATCTATTGAAAAATTTCTGAAGTGAAAAACGCTACTAGCATATGGCCAAGAATCTGATGATATCTCAGAAACATTTAAGTCAAAGTTTTTAAGATCTATTTCTTTATTGATTAGTTCTGGTGTAAACAATGGATCTGTTTGGAACTTACAAAAAGATATATTATCAACTTCTTCAATTTCTTCAAGTTCTTTATAAATGATGCAATCGGTAGGAAGTAACACGAATTCATCTTGAATGATTCCATCGTTTATTGCATTAACGATACTAAAAACCGTATTTAATGGTTCGAATCCTTTTTTTCTTCCATAATTAATATGTTTTATAAGATTCTTATGAGATTTGATATTTTTCGAATAATTATCGAGGTAATTTGGTGTTCCATCTACTGCCAAATAAATAAATAATTTATCTTCAATTCCAAGTGATTTGAAGCTCTCTATCATAAGTTCTAATTGCCATTGCACTTGTGGCGAAAGCGTAGCACTAACAAAGTATTTCATTAATTCTCCTTTTATTACTTTAAATTAGTGATAAGTGCAGTAAATTAAATATAAGAAAGGATTGATTTCCATGAAAAAAATTATGTTTATTTTATTGGTAGGCCTATATCTTGGTTTAAATGCCAAAATTTACGCTGGCTGACCTCCATTACCCCCGCCTAAATCTCCTCCAGTTGGTGGAATGAGTAGGCTTCCTTCGAATGAGCAGCAAAAGATAATAGCTGATTGGCAATATGTTTTGTTTTTAGCCAATCAATTATGTCGTTGCGATGAAGTCATGCTTACTGCATCTCTTGGGCGTTCCGACAAAAGGGTTAAGGCTGCCGCTGCTTTGGCTGCACATAAGTATCAAGAAAAGTATGTGACTGAATTAGTTGAACTTGTCAGCGATGAAGATGCATTAGTTAGTCAATGTGCTAGATATAGTCTTGTTCAGATTAGTAACTTGTATTTAGGTGGTAAAAACTTCGTTGATTTTGGCCCTTTGGTTATTCACGAGGAAGAAACGAAGAACTCTATTGGGTTGTTGTGGAAGGTATGGTTTGATAAGGCTATGCTTGAAAAAAAGAAGATAATTATCAAGCCACAGATCAGTCAATCTAAATCTAACAAATAAGGAAATTTGAAATGTTCATACGCAAACAAGATCTTGTGATTATGCTATCTGTTCATGATAATGATATCGATGAATTGGTGTCTAGTGATGGTTTTCCTAAACCTATATATGTTTTGGAGAAATATCGTAAATTAACAGATATGGAAATGTATCATGTCAAAGATATCAACAACTGGCTTTTGAGCAAGATGCAAACTGTTCCTGCTGATGCAATAAATGAAGTCATGAATATGTCGATTGAGACGCTTTGTTTTTCAACTAGGGCTAGGAAAGCTTTGAGAAGGTCTGGATTGGCTACTGTTGGCGAAATAACTAAAAAAACTGAAAATGAAATCAGAGCATTAAGAAATTGCGGTAATGCGACCATCATGGAAATAAAAGAAAAGCTTTTAAGTATTGGCATTAGTTTCCGCAAACTTATTTAGATTTCAAAGACAAGGATGAATTTAATCGTGAATATATTTGCATTAGATAAAAATCCAAAGCAAGCTGCTCAATGGCATATGGACAAACATGTTGTTAAGATGTCATTAGAGACTGCACAAATTCTTTGTACTGTATTAAATCAAAAGGATATAAAGACTCCATATAAATCTACTCATATCAATCATCCATGTACAATTTGGGCTGGTAAAAGTATGGGTAATTTCATTTGGCTTTGTGAATTGGGCATGGAGCTTTGCAAGGAATATTCATATAGATATGAAAAAGATCATAAGTGCAGATCTATTATAGAGGAATGTCTAAAAAACGCTTGTAGCATACTCAATATAGAAATGACTGAATTTGTCCAAGCGATGCCAGAAGAATTAAAGCTTAAAGATCCAATTGAAGGTTATAAAAACTATTACATAAAAGGAAAATCTCACATAGCCACTTGGAAAAAAAGAAATATTCCAATTTGGTATAAATTATGTTAAAGAATCAAAAAAAGATAAAATATCTTGTTGCTTCAAATTCAATATATTATTTAAAAACTTTGCCTGTGATCATAAAAAGTTTAAGCAATTGTGGAGTTTTAGATAATGAAATAATAATTGTAATTTGCAAATGTAATGAAGTTATTCAATATCAAAACATTGAGACTTATTGCGTTCCTTATAACGCATATGAATATTCTGCCTTAATTCATTTATCTGAAATTGAATATCGAGGATCTGAATATGTTTTTCTGTTACATGATACAATGTCATGTGGAAGTAACTTCAAAAAGCTGTCTCAAAAAATAGTATCAGGACATAAAGTTATTTTGGCTCATGAGAAGAGATGGACAAACATGGGTGCATATCAAACCAATCATTTGATATGTATAAAAGAAAAGCTTCGTGATATTAAATTTATAAGTAAATTACAAGGAATTAGAATAGAAGGATATTTTTTTGATTGCGTTCCTTCGTTTTATCCCAACGCAACATCATTTAATATAACTAGAAAAATGGATGTATATGGAACAGGATTTCAGAGAATTGTCGATTATTATAAAAGTGTCGATGTGACAAAATATGGTGCGAATGGCCCAAAAGAGTTGGAGAATAAACAATTTTTTTATGAACCATAATTATAGATCTATTGAATTAAATTTAAGAATTGGATGTCCAATAAATTGCAGTTATTGTCCTCAATCAAAGTTTTTAAAATCAGATTACGGAAAAAATAAAACTTTATCGGTTGATTACTTAAAAAGAATTATCGATAACGCCACAGAAGACAAACACTTAATTGAAGTTTATTTTGCTGGTTTTAGTGAGCCGTTAGCTTTGAAGGATTGGAGAAATTTAGTTTCCTTGTGCGAAGCCACAGAATTGGTTTATAGATATGTGATTTTTACAACTGGTTATCAAATTACAGAAGACGATTTAATCTTTTTGGCCAATTGCAAGAAAGTTCATGTCAATTTCCATGTTGGAGAAAAAACAATGATGCCAAATTTCGATGAGAGTATTTGGCAAAAGTTGGGTTTAATAAAAAAGTATTTACCTAATTCATGTTTTTTAGAAGTTGGATTTAATGAAAAAGATTTTGAAAGCATAAATGAAAAATTAAACAAACATAAACTTAATCATAAGTTTCAAGAAATTATTTCTAGGTCTGGTAATTTGCAAAGTGTCGGATTAATACAATTGAATATAAAAAAATCATTACATCCTGTTACTTGCGATAAGCTTCATGAGAAAAAAAGGCCAGTAGTGCTTCCAGATGGCACCGCTTTGGCTTGTACTAATGATTATGGATGTGAAATGAAGATAGGAAATTTATACGAAAGCAAATGGTCATCTCTTGATTTTGAAAGAATTATAAATTTACAAAAAGATTGTTCATCTGACTTGCCTTGCTTTCGTGATTGTCATTTTGCAGTTAAAGGTTTTAAAAAACTTTTATAACTTTATTCTTATCTAGTTGAGTCCACATTCCAACTGGTATGTTTTTTCCATGTATGTTTTGAAACCTTGCATTTGCATGAGATATGTAATATGCTTCTTCATCATTTAATTTATTGGTATCATTGTACCAAGGCATATGTCTTGCTTCGTATGGTATTTTTGTTCTTAGGCATGGCGATAAAATATGGTTTTCAGATGCCAAGCTTTTTGTTTCATAGATGGCAAATGTAGTGTCTACTGGGCAAATATAAAAATCATTTAAGTTTTTTTTCTTGAAATCGTTTTCCCATTTTAAAACTAATTTTTTATGTTGGTAGTGATCTGGTATGTCGTCAGTTTTAAGTGAAAGTCCTATTTTGTGATAATCTCTATATTTGCTTTTATTTTCTACAAGATAATCAAGAACATTCAATGGGCATAGATCGGTTGGAACAACATCGGAATCGGTGTATATGAAAAACTTTTCATTAAATTTTTGATGTAATTTCCAACTATACAAAGCTTGATGTCCTAAGTTTTGTCCGAGAAAACAAATCTCAACATCATTGGATATATTTGAATAATATTCAATTAATGGTTCATATGTAGAATCATTATCGAGAACAATAATTCTACAATTTATTTTTTGAAGCCAATTTATAAGACTTTTAAAATGAGTCAATCTGTTTCTATTATTTATTATAACTGGTATCATAGTTTTAATTGGTGATATATTTTATTTCCAACAAAAAGGTAATCAAGATTACATTGTTGCAATAGTTCTATTGGGTTTTCTATTTTGGATTTTATTGGTTTTCCCATAACATTTAAAGAAGTATTTAAAACTAATGGAATTCCTGTCAATTTGTAGTATTGATAAATAAGCTCTGCGAATATTCCACCTTTAACGGTTTGCATTCTGCAAGTGTTGTCAACATGTGTTACCGCTGGTATGTTCCCATTTGTGACATTACAGGCATATAACATATATTCACTTTTATCCATGTCGAAATATTGTGTGGTAAAGTCTGAGAGTATTGAACCAGCATATGGTCTCCACATTTCTCTTTTTTTAACTCTATCGTTTAATATATCTTTGTTTTTTGGATTTATAGCATTCATTAAAATCGATCTATTTCCTAAAGATCTAGGGCCGAGTTCGCCAGATCCTTGCATCCAACCTATTATTTTGCCTCTGGAGATGCATTCTGCTGCATATTTTATTGTTTTTAATGTTGGTTGTTCATCTATTGAATCGTCTTGCCAAAATGGAAAATCAGTATTTTCAAATTGATTTAAATCATATTTTATTCTTAAGAATTCCAAACATCCTAAAGAAAGTCCACCATCATAAGCATGTGGTGGTATATGTATATTTTCAAACATTTTTTTTAATCTATAGTTATAAACAGAATTTTGTGCGCATCCTCCAGTATATGAAATGATAGAATCTTTAGGAAAATCAAATACATTTTTTACATAATTCCACCAATACTCATGCCATTCTTTGTAGGTAGAATAAGCATTGTTATCTCCATACAGAAGGCTTGTTTTATAACTTGTATTTTTCAATTTTGGCAAACCAAATTTAACAATATCATCTTCTGAATATGATTGTAATCCCATAAGTTTACCAGCAAAGTCATATTCCATTCCTGTAAACCCAAGCATTTTACCCATTAGATAAAACTCATATCCCATGCCAAGGGAATCTTGCGACTTTACTATTGTTGGATTTCTAGCTGGGTTTTTTATTACCATCATGCTTCTATTCCAATCTCCTCTTCCATCGATTGATACGGAATAGTTTATTTTTTCTGTGTCAATTACAGGCCAAAGACTTAAAGCATGAGCATAATGATGATCTAGACAATAGCTTTTAAATTGTTTCAATGATCCATCGCAAAAAAATTCATTTTTTTGACATATACCTAAATTTTGTCTATTTCCATCTGTGTATGCACAATAGTCAACTTTATCAATTCCCCAATCATTCAAAGTGTCAAATACGAATTGTAAATTTGCTTTATGGTGTTTTTTTTGAAAATATCTTTCTGACTTTCTATATTTTATTTTTCCATTTATAGAAACTGCGATATTGCTGTCATGACCAAGATAAAATCCTAATAGTACTGTCATATTAAATTTTCTTTATTTTGATTATTACGCATGAGACTTGAAATAAATTCTTCTGGATGGTTTATAAGTTTTTCATATAGAGCGTTTTCATGTTTATTGATTCTATTTAAACTATTGAGCATTCCATAATAATTTAAATCATTACATCTAGATGATTTTGTAATTCTACTTCCACAGCCATGATGATAAAACATATCTTTATATATTCCACACATAATTGGGTCTGGGTTATTGTAATTTGATCTAATCAATGGATAAAAATTATCAATATTTGGGATGCATTCGTTAAGTTTTTGTCCAACCAAAGTGGTTATTTCTTGGAATAAAAAAAATACATTGCTATCAGTAATGTTTTTTATAAAAAAGCAACATGGATGTGGGAAATTATCAAGATTTTCAAATCTAATGGGAGCAGCATAATGTACATCTTTTGTTAGCCACAATAGTTCATTAAACCATTTTTCTTTAATAGGAAAGCAATCACTATCTAGCAAAAGCAAATTCTTATATTTATTTTCTTTTGCATATTTTATGATATGGTTTAATCCATTTTTATGATTTTCAGATAAGTAATAACCATTTAATCCTCTTGCTATAATGTTTTTTTCAAATATTTGTTCTTCTTCGTATTCTTCTTTTTTACAATTAAAAAAAATAGAAAAATCATATTCTACATTTGTTGTGTTTTTTTTTATAAAATCTGTTTGTAGTTTATACCAATAGTTGTTTCTATCGCTTGTTGAATAAACAGAACCTATCAATAAATCCTTCATGAATTTAATAGATTAAACATTTGCAATTATCATATATAAAAACATGAATATTATTATTATTATCGCAGATGACTTGGGTTATGGTGATGTTGGATATAAAAATGCAGATGCTATAACTCCAAACATTGACAAGTTGGCTTTAGAAGGAACAAGATTAGAAAATTTTTATGTTCAGAGTAGTTGTTCTCCTACTAGAGCAGCACTCATGACTGGGATGTACTGTTATCGATTGGGAATGCAAAGGGTTATTTGGCCATGGAATACAAATTCTATAAATTCAGATGCAAAGTTTTTGCCACAATATTTCAAAGATGCAAATTATACGACAAAAATGTTTGGAAAGTGGAATTTAGGTCATTCAGATGTCAAATACATACCAATTAATCGTGGCTTTGATTATCATTATGGAAATTATTATGGAAATATAGATCATTGGACAAATAAAAACGGAGCAATTCATGATTTGTTAGAAAATAATGAACCAACATATTGCGAGGGTCATAATGCTGATTGTCTTACGAATAAGATTGTAGAAAATTTAAAAACCGAAACAAAACCTTTCTTTTATTATATAGCATACAATTCCCCTCACACTCCATTGCAATACCCATCAAAATACAAAGAAGTTTATAAAGATAAGCTAAATGGTAAAAGGCTAGATTTGTTGTCTATGGTCACACATTTAGATGATTGCATAGGGAAAATATTGGTTGCTTTAGATGACAATAATCTTAGGGAAGATACACTAATATGGTTTACAAGTGATAATGGTGGCTTTTTAAATGCTGGTAGTGATAATGGCATATATCGTGGAGGAAAAACCACTAACTATGAGGGTGGCATTAAAGCAATAAATTTTATAAATTATAAACCTTGGAATAATGGATTGATAAATAATGGCTTGTATCATGCCGTTGATTTTGTTCCGACATTATGCAAATTAATTGGCGTAAATCATGATGATAAAATAGATGGTTCTGATATATCTAAATTTATTGAGTACCAACAAAGTCCTAAAGGAAAAACAATCATTTATGATTTGTTTTTTGGTAATTTTGAAAGATATATTGACGGTAAGAGAAAAATAGCAGCATATGCTGTTATAAGAAAAGATAATTACAAAATACATTTAAAAAATAATATTGTTGAATTGTACGATATTGAAAAAGATCCAAAAGAAGAGAAAAACTTAGCTTTAGAAAATAATATCGAATATTCATTAGTTATATCTGATTTTTACCAATTGATGAACCAACTAGAAAAAAATTCAGTAAAAGATCCTCAAACTTGGTGGAAACCAAGCGGTCATCCACAAAGTTGGGTTACTCCAAAAGATTCATCTGCAAAGCAAAATCTAATTTTATTGCAAGTCGATGAAAAAAACGATAAACCATATGTTGATACAGAAGAATTTAATACCGATGAAATAAAACATATCTTGGGATATTATAATTTGTAGTAAAATTTTAATATTATTCATAAATACTTTTAAGTTTATGAGTAAAATTAATTTAAAAAATGTCACATGTATTTCTGTATCTTCTAGTAAAATAGTAGAAAGCATATATGCATTAAAAATGTGCAATAAGTATTGTGATTTTTATGATACGATTATATTCACTCACAAACCAGTTGACATGAATTACAAGTTAATCGAAAAAATAAATTCAAAAAGAGATTATGATAATTTCATTGTGAAGAATTTGCCATATGAAATAGATTCTGATTTTTGTCTTACTGTTCAATGGGATGGTTTTGTTGTAAATCCAAATGCTTGGGATGATACATTTTTTGATTATGATTATATTGGTGCGCCATGGCCTTGGTTAAACGATCTTGTTGGAAATGGTGGATTCTGTTTAAAAAGTAAAAAGTTTTTAGAAGCACAAAAAATAATTACAAAAGATCTAGAAGTAGACAACCCAGATGATGTTATGCTTTCTGATATTTTGCGTAAGGAATTTGAGAATCATGGTTGTAAGTATGCTCCTTCTGATATTGCTTATAGGTTTTCAACAGAACATGGCAATTACGAAGACAATAAATCATTTGGATTCCACGATTTAAAACTAAACTCTAAAAAAATTAAAAAAAACATTTTGACTATTTTATAGTTTGAAATTTTTGAAGTGTTTTGTCCAATATTTATTGTCATTTATATTCAAACCAACAAAATGTATTCCATATTGACCAAATTTTAATTCATCGAAACATACGAAAATATCATTAATTGATATTATTTTAAAGTTATTTTCTTTAAATAATATTGATGCTATTAATCCTTGTTCGTCATACCAATTATTCCATCCGTCTTTTAACATTTCATTTATTTTACTTTTAATGTCAAAATAAGGAGGCAAACCAAATACACCTGTATTTATAAGTGTTTTTTCTGGTATGGCTTTATCAAAACTTCCATAATTTCTTTTTTTTGCTTCTGTAGCAAATGTTATTTTTTTGCTTTTAAGAAACTCATCGATTAAGGGAATTTTTTTATAAATAACAACATCATTATCTAAAAATATTTCATGTTGTGTAAGTCTTATTCTTGGAGGATATAACTTCCAAGAGGTCGAAAATGGTAAAACTTTTAAAGTTTCCATATATTTTGTTTGATCTATTGTTATTAGATCGATATCCATTTTTATTTTTTCAACATTACATTTATTGTAACAAACCGCATAATCAAATGTGTCGCCATAAAGTTTATAAAAATTAGAAATTGATAATTTTAAAATTTTATAAGAATCTTCTTTGTCAAATCCAATTGTCCATCTTACTAAAGGTTTCATAATAGATTAAAAATATTTTAATTGTTATAGATATATAAGTTTAAGTTTACACAATTTAAAAAAAGAAAAATGAAATATAGCATTTTAATTTTATATTCTACTGACAGAAAAAGAAACCTTTTGCAAACATTAGATTTTTTAAAAGAGATGGATGGATTTGAATCATGTCAAATTATAATAAGTGTTGATGGTAAAATTAATTTTAATTGTGATTATGAATATGTAGAGGTCAAAAGAAATCATAATTTTTATTGTTGGAAAAATTCTATTGAGGCTGGTATAGAAAAATCAAATAATGATAAAATCATTTATATTGATTCAGATAGAATTTTGCCTAAAAACTACTTTGAATTAATTTATTCAAAAGTTGATGACAAATCATTTGTTTTTCCAAAGTATCTATATCAATTTTTGAAAGATCATGATTTTAAAACAATAAAAAGTGTGCGTGATAATTTTAAAGAAAATAAACATTTTGTAATAGAAGATCAAAGAGTATATTCAAATCCTATAGATGCCATAAGAAGAAAAAATCCTATGTCTGGTTGTGTTGCTTTTACCAAAAAAGGATATTACAAGAGTGGTGGATTTGATGGTAGTTTTGTTGGTTGGGGATTTCCAGACATTGATTTTTACATGAGTGCTTACAATCAAAAATATAATTTTATTCCAATTGAGTGCAACGAGCTTCATTTGCATCACAATTATATTGATTATAATTATTCCGATTCAAGAAGCTTAGTTAGGTTGATGGGATTATACAATGGTGTAAAATTTTGCAAAAAATGGAATTTACCAATACACGATTCTATTTTGAGTTCGGCAGAAGAATTAAATATAAGCAATTTATCAAACCAAGTAAGCTTAAAAGAGTTTTTAAACAAACATGGAAAAAATTATATTAATTTGTTATAATTTAGCATATGTTGAAATATAAAAATATAAAAGTAAAATTTAATTTGGAAGAAAGAAAAGAAGCAATAGATCAAATAATTCCTTTACTAAGATGTAAAGAAAAATTTGCACAATATGGAATTACTATTAGCGACTTTAATTATGACATACTTATATCACATCATAAAAAAGCATTATCAGTAAAAAAACCTACGATTATTTTAGAAAGAGCAGATTCTTGCATAGTGCATAATGAATGTGTAAGAGAAATGGCCGAAGAAAAAAATGTTTTGGGAATATTTAAAACATCTATATGTGATCCAAAAAAAATAAATAATTGCGGAACAGATAGATATCATTTTGAATTAATCAAAAATGCTTTTAAATTGAATGATTCATTGGTTTTTACTAATTCGATGTCTGAAAAAGCATTAAATAAAATAAAATGTATGGTTCCTCTTTGTTGTCAAGAATTATTCAATGAAGTAAGAAGACAAAAAATAAATTACAAACAAGAAAGAAAAATAGATGTAAATTATCTTTGCAATATGTGGCAAGATTCCCCTGTAATTTTTTGTCATAGAAAATCTATAAGTCAAAAATTAGAACAATTAAATTGTAGTAAACTTGTAAATAAAATTTTAAAAAGAAAAGATTGGATAAATTCTTTGTTGAATTCGAAAATTTGTATTTCTCCTTGGGGATGGGGAGAAATGTGTTATAGAGATTTTGATGCAATTTATTGTGGTGCAATTCTTCTAAAGCCAAATAGTGACCATGTTGTTTCATTACCAAATATTTTTAAAAATAATTATTATGTTCCTTTTAATGTTGATTGTTCAGATTTAATGGATAAAATTTATTATATTTTAAATAATTGGAAAAATTTAGAATTCATGAGAGTCCAAGCTAGAAATAAAATTTTATCTTCATGGAATGAAAATTGGTTGGCTGAAATTTGGGCAAAAGAAATTATAGAGTCATACAATCAATATTTACAAAAAAATTAATATAATGTTTATGTGTTTTAAAATGGAGATATTTTAAATATATGTTGACTTAATTCTTTAGTCTCTTTATCGAATATAGATTTGAACCAAGAACAGTTTGAGTATTCCTTATATCTTTCATGTATTTTCATATTTTGTGCATTACCATTGTATTTCATGAAATCAAAACTACTTCCATTGCCAAAAACTGGTACCTCTCTAAATCCTTCATCTGTAAAATAAATTCCAATTTTTTTAGCTAATTTTTGTCTATATTTTTTACATGATGACCATAAATTATAATTTACACATATTTTGTTTTTAAGTATGGATTTATTATCTAAATATTCATAGGCTAATTCTTTCCACAATTCAATTGCTTCGGAAGTTAAATTTCCAACCATAGAAGTTGTATTCTTGCCAACACTTTTAAGATCTTCTTCTTTTTTTGCTCTACTTGCAAATAAATTATATGGATCTCTAATTACTACTATATATTTATAGTTTTCTTCTAAGTCATAAAAAAACTTAATTCTTGATATTGCCTCAATAACCTGTTCAATTTTTTCATCTTCAAAATTGTAGATAAAATAGTCTGGTTTCCAAAAGGTAAAATCTATATTTGTATAGTGAATTTTCTTTCCTTGAATCCTATTTATAAAAAAAACAGTTTCCTTGGCTTGATTGAAAATCCAGTTTGCAATTGCATGATGTCCAGATCGCATCATGCCTATTATTCTAATTTCTTTCATATTAATTTAATTTCATTTTTCTTAATGCACCAACTAGGATATTTCGATAAGGTTAAAGCATATAGATTTTTTTTATTTAATTTTAAAAAGTTATTAACTGCCAATTCAACATCGACCCAATAATCTGTAAAATAATCATGTCCACATATGTACCCATTATTTTTAATCAGTGGCCACCAATTATTTATATCGTTAAAAATTGCATCATAAGTATGATTGGCATCAATATAAACCCAATCAAAAAAGTTATTTTCAAAGCATTTGCAAGCATTATGCGAATAATCTTTTATGATTATTGCGTTTTTATATTTACCAAAATGATTTAATACATCTTTATAGCACTTTTCATGATTTTGATTATTTGTAGAATCAATTTCGTAAGATCCTTTCTGACTTTCCCAACAATCTATCAAAAATATTTTTTTGGGTTGTGAAATCTCATAAATGTGCTTGGCAAACAGACCACTTTTAACTCCTATTTCAGCAACTATGCCATTTTTAGGTAAAATGTTTAAAAGTTCAATTCTATTTTTTGGTTTTATAATCATAAATAATCAAATCATGGCATATAAAAATATCAATGTTTATACTTATGTAAGCAATAAAGTGAATTATAAAGAATTAAATTATGAAAATTTCTTACAACAAAATAGACCATGGGATATGAAAATAATTCTAGACTTGATAAAAGAATGGGATAAAAAATTATTATATAAGTACTTTGAATTTAGACAAAAAATAGTTGATATAGCATTAGATAATTGGAAAAAGATTCCATCTAAACAATTATTTACTTGGTCTGAAGTATTAGATTGTGACTCAAATTCTATTTTTTTATTTACAGACGATGATGATTTATATTCACCAGATTTAATTGATAGTTTGTTGAATGTGAAAGATATTTTTTCCTACGATTTGATATATTGGGATTCTTGTGAGTTTATTACAAGTGTCATGTATCCAAACGAAGAATTGCCTAGTCAGCCATGGTTCAATTTCAAACAAAAAAGAAAACTTCATTCAAATAATTTTGCCATGACTAAAAAAGGTGTTCTTAAGCTACAGGAAGAAGTTTTCAAAACAAGCCAATCAGTAAATGATCATATTGATTTTCTAAATTTTATACATATAAAAAAAAATTTAAATGTGGGAAATAAAACAATATGTTCTATATCATGTTTAAGGAATATAAAAAATATAAAAAATATATTATATATTCACAAAAACATAAAAAAAGTCAATATACCTTTTTGCATTTTTTGGGCAAAGCCATTTATAGAAAAAACTATTGGATTGTATTATGAAAACAAAAATAAGCATTATATACTTTGATGAAAAGTTAGACACTAAAAGAAAACATCACTCTGTTTCGGAAAATCTTTTAAATATATGGTTAGATTTTTATAAAAGAAGCGAAACAAAAATGGAACCAATATTATTGACCGATGAGACTACAAAAATTCCCAAAATATGGAAATATGATGTGGTAAAGATAATTGATCATGAACCACCTTACAAAAGTGATGTATTGCATAAGGTTGGTTGGATGAAATCTCAATCCTTTGATTATCTAGGGAGATGCCTAGTTCTTGATCTAGATTGTTTAATTATTAGGAATATAGATGAAATAGATGATTTAGAAACCTGCATGGCTATGCCAAAAGAATTAGGCCAAAAGACTTTTGCAGCATGGCCAGAAATAGGAGAAAAGTTAAATGGAGGATGTATTTTTCAAAACTCAAATTTGATTTCTTCTCTTTTTAAAGAATATTGGGAAAAAAAGAAAAACTTATTGAGTATTACATTTTTAGATGAATTAATTTTTACATTTATATGTATAAAATTAAATGGATTGATTTTAAATAAAGAATATAATACAAGTTGGAGCATAGGTAATACTTATGCTCCAATATGTGAATATTTTAATTCAAAAACAAAAATAATACATTTTCATGGATATAGAAAAAATGAGCTTAATTTGTTTTTAAAAAATAGGATAAAATTATGATTCGAATAAATCCTATTTTGGGTGATATTGGAACAGAAAAAACGGAGCCTTCGCCAATACTTAAATATAATTTAGAGGACTATGGAATAAGCTTTACAAAAAATAATGCAGACATTTTACTAATACATAGCAGATTATATCCTGAATATATTGAAAACAAACAACCTAAAATTATTATAGAGAGAGCAGATTCTTCGATATTATATCATAAACATGTTAGGGAGGCAATTGATAGAAATGATGTTTTATCTATAATAAAAACAACAACTTTAAGAGATGAAAAGTTGCATAATTCAGATGTGTATTCTGGAAGATACCATTGCAAATTACTAAATAATTATGCAAAATTAGGTGAAAATGAAGAGCAAAATATAAAAATATCTTGTGACAATTTAAAAAAAATTAAATGTCTAATACCAACATCAATACAAGATAGATTTTTATCTTATAAAAATTTGCCATCATGTAAAAAAGAATATGATGTGATGTTTGTTGGAAATATTTGTTATGATGGTATAAGTAAACCAAATATATTGAATTGGCATCGTAATATAGTTGTAAAAAAATTAAACGAATTGAAATCAAAATATAATGTTTTTTTGTATGCAGAAAAAAATGGAAAAATAACACTTGATCAAAAAACATATCAAGACATATTAAATAAATCTAAAATTTGCTTATCTCCATGGGGTATGGGGGAATGGAATTATAGAGATTTTCAATCTATGTATACCAAAACAGTTTTGATTAAACCAAATAGTAATCATGTTTTTTGCTATCCTATTGATATATTTGAAAATGGAAAAAGATATATTCCATGTTCGCCAGATTTTTGCGACTTGGAGCAAAAAATAGAAATGGTTTTATCAAATTATGAAAATATTCATGAAACTTTAGAAGACAATAAAAATAAATTAATAGAATCTTGGAATATAAATAAATTAACATATGATTTTGCAAAATTTATAAAGAATTTATAAAATGATTATATTAACTGCTGCTAATAAAAAATTTAAAAAAATTGTTGAATTGTCTATTAAAAATACAATCAAATTAAATTACACACCAGTTATTTATGATCTTGGAAATCTTGGTTATGGAAAGTCATATATTGTTAAAAATCAAACATTTCAAAAAGATGGGTTTTATTGCCATGTAAACAACACATGGAAATCTAAGGCTATACATAAACCACAAATTATTTTTGATGCTTTGCTGGAATATAAAAAAACAATAGTCTATCTTGATGCAGACGCAGTTCTATATCAACCTTTGAACGAAATAAAAGAAAAAGATTTTGACATAGGTTTAACAATTCGTAGAGAATCAGAATTAAAAAATGAACCTGTAAAAGATCATAGATTCGTTATGGGAAAAATAAATGCAGGAGTTATGTTTTTCAAATACACACAACAAACCATAAACTTCTTATCTAAATGGATAAAAATGTCTGAAACACATAAAAATGATCAATTAGCATTAAATATTATTTTAAATTTAGATTTTCAGAGAAATGATTTAATTTATTATAATGAATTGAAAATTTTAACAGTACCAACTGATATTTATAATTTTTACTATTTTAAAGAAGTTTTTCCATCTAATGTAAAAATTATTCATTATAAAAATGATATATGGCTTAAAGGCCAACAATATAAAGATATTCTTTTATAAGTCAAAGAGAAAAAATGCTAAAGTCTAACAATAATTTAAATCAGATGGAATTCGATGGCAATGCTAGAAAAATCAAAAAGGCTCATTGGAATCAAAGTGCCAATCAAATAGAAGATTTAAACAAAAAATATAAAAATGTAATTTTTGGATTAGTCGAACCATGGAGTCTTATTGAAAAACTTTCATTGTGCATCGATCCTACCGATAAGGAACTTTATTGTACGAATCAATGGATACATACTTTACAAGTTGTAGAAAGTATGGAAAATAAAAAAGTTATTGATGAAGAATTCATTGTGGCAGGAATTCTTCATGATTTTGGAAAAATATTACTTCTTACGGATGAATTACCAGAAAATATTGTTTGCGACAACGGAATAGTTGGTGAGCATAAAGAAAATATTGGTTGGAAAAATTGTATAACGAATTGGAATCATGATGAGTTTGCATACATGAAATTAAAACCATATTTATCAGAAAATTATTTATGGCTTATAAGATATCATAGCATAAATTTAAAAAATTCTTATAAATACGCAGATTCATATGATAAAAAAATGATAGATAAATACATTTTACCATTCACAGAACATGATAAACTTACAAAGTCTATTTACAATATTCCAAAATTGAATTTAGATAAATATAAAAAAATTATAGAAAAACATTTGCCCAAAAAAATAGAGATATAATGGCAATTACAAATAAATATGATGATTTACATGAAAATTGGATGGTTGAAGAACATGAAAATGTAATTAGTGAATTGTTAGCCTCATACAATCTTCAATCAACTATAGTAGAAATTGGAAGTTGGAAAGGAAGATCTGCCATATTTATGCTTAAAAAAAACGAATATATAAAATTGAATTGTTTTGATATATGGCCAAATAAAACAAAACAATATTTTAAAAATAATTTATTTAAATATGATTTTTTGAATAGAGTAAATATCATAGAAGATAAATCTATAAATATAAAAAAATATTTTAAAAAAGAAAGTATTGATTTTATTTATTTGGATGCTTGCCACAAAGAGGAAAGCGTGTATTGGGATTTACTAGAATGTTTTCCGCTATTGAAAAAAGACGGTTTATTACTTGGAGATGACTGGCAAAAAAAACAAGTACAAAAAGCTGTCATGCGTGTAATTCAACAAAACATTTATGATTTATTGTGGACAAAAGATTATACTTTTTTACTAAAGATTAAAAGTAAAAAAAGTTTTTTAAATTTATTATTATAAAAGTTTTGTTTCAAAAGTAGAAATAAGTCTTTCATACAAAGTTTTTTTATCATATACTTTATTTTTATATATTTTTTTTCTTCTCCACATTTCATTCCAAAAATGAATCGTATAAGAACTTGGAATATTTATCGGTTTAAAAAACATTTCAATCTCATCATAATTTATAGGAAAAAATTCTTGTACTTTAAAAGTTTCTAATTTCATTTGTTTGGCAACCTCAGTAACCAATAATGGTCCAGTCTCTCCCCATTTTAAATTATCTTTATTTTTCTCTTTGCATTTTTCAAAACAAATCTTACTAAATTTATGTTTTGGAGGAAATTTTAATATACATGAAGAAATTTTATTTTCATTTTCTTTTGCCAAAACATATTCATTTAAAGGCAAATGTCTCAAAGCATAAACATCAGTATCAACCCACCAGCCACCTTTTTCATAAAGTAATTTGTATCTAAAAAAATTAGAAAATGCAGAAAAGCTATTGCCCCCTAGATGATCTGGAAGATTATAAGTAAAAATTTCAGATCTATCTATAATTTCATTTCCATCTAAAATTTTTACGCCTTTGGGAACATTATTTATATGTGAATAAGAATACAAATGATAAGTATATCCTAAAGATAAAAATGACTTTATGGATGAAACCTCCATTCTGCTTAAATTATTTCCTATCCATAAAGATTGTATTATCATAATTGATTTTTATTAAAAATAAGTTTTATTGATAAATATTTAAATTATTGATTAATACAAAAATATTAAATTTATATAATTTATTTACCACAATATTATCAATAGCTATCCATAAATCTTTTTGTTGATAAATGTCTTTTTGTTTTTTCAAAATCATCACCTTGTGGAGTGCGACCAAGAGAATTTATATATTCTGGGTTAATCTTTTTGCCCATGCTGGTATCAACATATGGTTTTAAATCAGAATCATCATGCATAAAGAAGGCGGCTACTTGAGGATCTTTGAAATTGCTCATCTTCATCCATTCTTTGACTTTATTTGATGTCATACCATGCTTGTGATTCTTTAAATCATAAAACATATTAGGATCATATTTATTTTTTGCCCATTGATGCATTTTAACAAGATGTGAAATATCAGAAGCTTCTTGTTTGCTCCAACCATGATCTATAAGCATATCTTTAAGGCTTTCTGCATCTTCATCTTTTGCCAACCAAGCTGGAGTTAACCAACGATCACCAACTAGATTTGGTGGCATATCATCTAAATTTGAAGCTGGATGAATGTGATGTAGAATACCAAGACCATCAAGTAACTTTAAATACTTTCTTGTATCGATATCTGGATCTTCGAGATTAGATAAAAATTCTTTTTTCAAAACATCTTTTGGAAGATCAAATAATTTATCATTTTTCTTGATGATACTTATATGTTTTTTGGAAGGTCTATCAGAATCTCCAAATTTTGATATCATTCGAATATATCGAAGTGCAGTACTTGGATCTTCGTTTACTCTGGATTCGAAATCATCATTTACGCTAACAATCTGATTGTTTTTAAGGTGATGTGCGCCACCATACATATCAATTAAGTCTGTATTATCTCCATCTGAGTTATTCAAAGGCAAGTAAAGAGAATTAATTGTAAAGTCTCTATTGTGAGCATCATCTTCAATAGAATCAGTACTATCTGCCGATTCTGGTTCTACCATTCCACTTTTAGATGCCTTGCTCATGGTTGCCAAATTAAACTTTTCATCATTGATTACAATTGTGAATTCAATTTCTTTTCCGCTTTTATCCCATCTCGAAGCATAAAACATTTTATTTTTTTCAGATGCTTCTGGTAATCGATTGTACTTTTCAAGTGATGCTTTTTCTGGTTTTTGTGGTGCTATTTCAATAAATCTATTATCTGGGTGCTTTAATATTAATTTAATTTCACTAGCCGTAGCATTGGTGACGAGATTGTAGTTTTTTGGAGTTTTATTTTTCAAGTGATCTCTTACGGCACCACCAGTAAGATAAATAACTTTCTTTTTAAGAGTTGGCTCTACTTCGCCTTTATTTTTTTCAATAGTTGTATAGCCAAGAGAAACTTGATCGCTTATATCAAAAGCCTTAAGCAAAATCCTAAGATTTGGCCTTGATGATTTCGATACTGAGAATGGTAAAAAGTCATTAGAACCATCATTCTTTTTAAGTTTTATTTTAGACAATACATTGTTATTTGGCTTGTCTTCATTCTGTTCTCTATACGCAATATAATTAGCAAATTTATTTTTCATCATTTACCCCAAAAAAGTTTATCATAATATTTACTGTTCTATCTCTATTTTTTTTAATTTAGTCCAAGTTTATATGCTGCAAATGTCGAAATTGCTGTCAATGCTATTTTAAAAGTCCAGTCTAATAGCTTTGACCACTTGTCAGAATGGCTTTCTATTTTAGAAGAATGGCTTTCCATTTTAAGTGCCAAATTAGAAGTTTTTATATCAAGTTCATGTAATTTGTTTTTCATTTCCTTAATATCCGAAGCAAATTCGCTGCTATCATCAAATAAAACTTGTATTCTTTCATCAAGTCTTGTTGTTATTTCAATACACTTCTGTAATGAATCAGTTATTTGGATTTGAAAATATTCAATCTCTCTCGAATTTTGTTTTTGTTGTGTCATATTAGTTCATTTCTTCCATGGATAAACTATATATTATATGATGACCAAAGACATTACTGAAGAAATTGAAAATTTGGAAGAATTATCGACAATTGACATTATTGAAGAACAAAATCTTCAACACCTTATGCCAAAAATGAATGTAAGTGTCGGCAATCAACTTCCTGAAATGGAACCAAGTAATATTGTTTCCGATGATCAGCTTGTTGATATATACTCTGAAATTTTAGGATGTATCAGAGAAGATAGACAACAGGTTGCTGGATTTATAGATACTATGGCAGAAATGGTTATCAATGAGGGAGACGCAACAAGCTCAAGCAAAGAGGCACTTGTAAATCTTGTTAAAATAAAATCAGATATGACAGACAAAATGTCAAAAGTTGCGGATTTAATGACAAGAGTAAAGTTAAAAGATAAAGACACATTCCCTAAATACTTAGCAGCTAATCAAAATAACACAATTAACATTAGTGAAACTGGTTCCCGTAGAGCATTGATTGAGGCTGTGAATAAGGCGAAGAATAAAAAGGAACAAAATGTATAATATCGCAATCGAAGAATGGTTGAATGAAGTTGGTGATCCAAATGTTAATCCATCAGGTGGCCCTCCACAAGTAGGATTAGGAGTTCCACCTGCCCAAGAGCAACCAACTACAAATAATGCCACAGATCCTAATAATCCTCCAGCAGATAATGTTAGTATGGCTAAAGATTCCCCAACTCAGGGAAAAGGAATTGAAAAAGATACGGAAATCCCAGATGTATCGCAAGATCCCCAATCTCCCGATATGCCAAAAGAAGAAAAAGATATGGCATTTGAAGAATGGCAAGATACATTCTTCAGAGAATCAACCAAGAATGATGTAAACAAGCTAATTGATCTGATTCATCAAATTCGTGATCGTGATCTTGAATCATATCCTCGTAAATTTGTTGAAGACAATCTTCAAATTTTGTTTTTAAGACAAAATGCAAACATTGATAAGGCTGCTAAAGAAATAAGAAAATTAACCAAGGGCGAATTAGATCAAAATAGTCCAGCAAGTTCTTTGGCTGCTCACATTAATTCTACATTGCAAACAATGCCAGAATTAAACAATGTATTTATAAAAATAAAAGGTTTGCTTGGTGCTAAAGGTGATATGCATAGAAAATTTATATCATCACTCATTGGTGCGGTTCAAGTTGGAAGTGGAGCAAATACAGAAGATCTTATCTACAACGAAAAAGATTATTCCATTAGAATTTCAACAAGATTTAATGACAAATGGGGAAGAGTTGAAATTGGAAAATGGTGCTTAAAAGAAGAAGATCCAGAAAAGTACTTATCCGAACCAGAAATTAAGAGACTAGAAGAAGGTAGTCCAGAAGAAAGAGATGTTCTAAGAAGAAGAATTGTTATGGAAAGTATTAGCAATACATTTAAGAAAAGAGCATTTATAATTCATGTTGTTTCTAAAGATGGAACTATAAATTCTATTGGCTGGGATTTAGGCACATCACTTCGAAATGCTTATACCGAAGGAAAGCTATTGGTAAAAACCATACTTTCTCAAAATTCAGAAGCCATGATTGATGATGATGGTAAGATTCTTCCAGCAGTTGATATGAAAGTTGTCTATTTGAAGAATACAGGATCATTAGACAAAGATGGAAAGCCTGTCATAGAAGAAAATGATTTCATGGAAAGAATTGATGGTATTTTGTACCTGACAGCATCGCAACAAATACTAAAAGAAGCATCATCTTCATTTACTGGGTTGTTGTGGCAAGAAATTCCATATAACGGAAATCCAAGCGACCTAAGAGTCTTAATGAGATGTGTTCCTAGTGCAAGCGAATGTCTCTTGCGTGTTTGCTAACCAAATTATGGAGAATGATATGTTGTTATTCAATGAATTTATAAATCACAAAGAGAGAGAAGATAGAGAACATCTAAGCTTGATATCTAAAATTTTAACATCTGGCAGTCAAAAGTTAGAAGTTAAAGAATTGTTTAATGATGGAGATCCTTATTTGTTTGTCAAAGCACCAAATGAGAACTTTTCATTTGAAGGCATAAGAATATATCCAAGAGGAAAGATTATGGCATTCCGAATTCAAAATGCAGAAGAGACACAGCCTTTTGGAAAAGCTTATGGACTCAATATAGACAAAATGTTTGCCGATTTCATGGGCGAAACCATGGATGCAGATGAAGCAGCTAAAAAAGTTTCTGAAAGTGTCAGAAGAGAAATAAATCGCTTTTTTGAACTGACAGGAAAAGCAGAAGAAGATATGGCTGGAACCTTACCAGATAAAGGATACATTCTTAAAACTGGTGGAAGCGATTACAGCAGCCTAGTATTCAACAAGCTTTAAACTACACAAGAAAAAAAAGATGTGATTTTTTTCATTAAACCATTATCTTTTTTTTCTTGTTGAATTTTAAGACTCCACTCAAAGAATTCTTCAATGTCTTTTTTAAGGCATGATTCATTTTCTACAACTTGTTGCATCTCACATTTATTTTCTGCAACTTGTTGTGTCTCATATTCACATTCATTTTTTACGAATGGCTCTAAAATCACATGCTCTCCAACAAAATCGACACGAGCATTATTTACCTTGCTTTGAGTACGATCAATTTCTTTCGAAGTATCGATTACACTTTTAGAAGTTCCAACCATTTTGTTTGAATTGTTGTTTGGAACATTAAACACTTCAGTTGAAACATTAGTTTCTTCTTCGCCATTATAAATTTTTAAAAAAGACAAGACATTCTCCTTATGTTACCAGTTTCTTTTTAATGTTGCTGTCAAATCAATGTATTCAACAGCTTGAGGTCTATCTGTCCAAATTCTTGTATTAGATTGAACAGAACTTTCCCACTTCGACTCTTCTGTTACTCTACAACCAAAAACACACAAAGTAAGAACAAATATTAAATATTTCATGACTTTACCTTTATTTTTCCAAGTAGACATTCTTCAATTCCTAGTTCATTAGCAACATCTTTGACCCAATTTCCAGTGCCGTTTTGCACATCAAATAAAATTGTTTCTAAAATATTACATTTTCGACCACGAATCTTGTAAATTTTATCTTTAACACTAAATTTAAAGTTCTTAGATTCAGTCGATATATCTTTTTCGACTTTAATCCCAAGTTTTAAAGCAAGGAATTCATTTTCTAAGAGTCTTTTTTCAATCGTTTCTTCATCCATTGTGAAAAACCTTTCTTTTTGTCATGATCAGTAGATTCCCCATAATCAAAAGGATCTGGTAATCCTTCTTCTTTCGCCTTTTGTCTCCAATGTTGTCTTTTCCATGGATATTCTTGTATTTCCTCTGGCGACATTTTACTCACATCTGGATACTGTACTCCACTATCATTAGAAAATAACTTTTTTCTTAAAGCTTCTTTTTCAATTCCAGTGGCAGTATGATATTTTATAAGATCCAAAGCCTTTTGTTTATCATCAGCCTTTTTATCTACTATCACCTTTGATTGTTTTTTAAAGTGCTTTTTTTTAACACTTGCAACCGAACCAACTTCGCTAGTTCCAACAGTGATAATATCGTCATCAGAAACATCAAGTTGATCTAATGCCTCTAAAGCCATGGCCCAGTTTTTAACATACCAGAACATAATAACTTTATGACCTTGATAGTATCCAGTTCTTCCATAAACATTATCATCTATGGTTTTTGATCTGATCGCATAACCATCAAGTGTGACTTTGCCATTAATTTTTTCTGTAATTTCTGGCATCACAGTATCAAGTTTAGGGCCAAATAAAGCCTTTAATATATCAGGATTTTTTTCAATCAAACTCACATGCGAAACACTAGCTGGTGCTACAAATATTCTTTTGCCTTTGGGGTCGGCATACTTGGTATAAATAAATGTTTGAGAACCAACTCCACGATGAGTCATTTGAGTTCTTGAGCCAGGGTAAAATAAATCTGGCCCTTTTTGTAATGCTATGCTTGGTATTTTCTTTGCCATGAATTCTCCTTTGATCATATGTATAAAATTATGCTCTTCTTTTTACAAAATCAACATCGTAAAATAAATCTTCACAATCATTACATTTGCTAACTATGCCATAATAGGAACGAGTAAATACAGCTTGAGGTCTTGTATTATTTTTAAAATCTATATAAGCAAAATCAGTTTCCCATCTCTGTTCCGATTCAAGTAATTTCTTCTCAACTTGTTGAGTGTCATACGATCCGCATTTGTCACACTTCTTTTTTCCAGTAACCCAATTCCAAACTCCTAATAAACCACCCATGTTATTCTCCTTTGTTTATGAATATCAAAACTTCTATTTAACTATATTACAATTTTTGCGTAAGTAAGACATAAATAATAAAATGGTTGCAAATTTATTTAAACCAGCACAATTAGACGCAAGTGCTTATGGAAAAGGTATTTATGGAAAAGCTATAACTGCAAATCAGTATGGCCCATCCGTAGTTAAAATGAATCAGATTGTCCAAAAAGGCAGTCTTGTTACATTTAATTATACATTTCACAAGCCAAATCATGATCCTTACCCATTAGTTTTAATTACAGATATTGGTTTTCCAACAAAAGGAAGAATGGATATTCGTGGAGTAAATCTACACTATCTTACTTTCAATGACATTAAAAAGCTTTTACAACCAAACTGTAATAATACTGGTTTTTCTTACAATACTTTAAAGCAGGGAGAATATATAGGATTGATTAAGGCTTTTAGGCAATATAAGCGTAATGGTATAAGACAAATAAAAGTTTTAGATTGTGCATTTCTTTTAAATGTTCTTGCATCAGTAAGGGCGATTAGCCCATCAGAAGTTGAAGCTATAAGACAATCTGTGCGAGAGCAAATATCAAGGATGACAAATCCTGCTGCATCTGCAACATAATTTGTAGATACTGACATAAATAAAGTAAATAACAGTCTATTAAAATATATTTTTAAAATAAGGTAATTGATGGCTGATGTATCTGATAGTTTAGGTCGGTTTATACAAGGGCAAAACATTGCTAATTTAACATTAAGCGAAATCAAAGGCCTATTGTCAGAAGGCTTAAATAAACCTGTCGGAGCAGCAAAACCAGTTGGAAAGTCTGCTTCACAAGACCCAGCAATAAATAAAATAACTGAATTATTCCAAAAGTTTTCAAACAGTTTTGGAAAAGATGTTGATGAACAAAAAAAATACCTTAATGAAATGATTAAGGTTCTAAATGATAAAAAAGAAAAAAAATCAGATAAAGAAGAAAAGAAATCTCCTAAAGAAGAAAAAGTTACATCTTTGATGGAAAAGTTTACGCAAGCTGGTTTGAAAAAAGGTTCGATTTACACTCATGATACGAAAGCGGGAATTCTGTTAGCCGCTATAGCAAATACTTTAGATGCTATCGCAAAACATTTTAGTGTAGTTGTAAAACACGAAACTATCACACCGCCAGCACCGCCAGCAGCACCAGCAGACACAGGAGGTGATTGCCCAACAAAAGCTAAAGATGCCTTTGAAGCTGGAAAAATAGAAGCACAAGTTCAAGCTAGAAAAGAAAAGGCTGATGAAGAACTTCGAAAAGCAAATAGAAAATTTTTAGTACTGAGGGCAAAGCTAGTAAGTGATTCTATGCAAGAGTTTAGCAGTAGTCTTATAGGAATAGAAGAACCTTTGAAGGTAATGTTTGACGGAGTTATAAAAAAAGAAAGACAAGTAATTCAAGACACAAGAGCCATATCTTATGAAATTGAAGGTGCGACTAAAAATAGCTATGGATTAAATCGATCTTTTGAAAATTTGGGAAAAACAGTTCAATTAACAGGTGCTGATCGAGATGAGTTTTCTAAAGAATATTTAAAAACTCTTAAAATTGGAATAAAAGATGCTAAAGCTGCGAACAAATTAACTGTAAGTCAATTAAACACAGAAAAACAATTAGGCATGGAAGCTGGAGCATTAAGTGATGATTTTCAAAATATGTTTATGCATATGAAAATGAATAACAATCAAATTAGTGATATGGGAAGAGGAATGCGAGATGTAGCCAGATATACAGGATTAACTGGATCATCATTAACCGATGTTGTAAAATCAAGTGCAAAATTTGCAAATATCATGCGTAATGCTGGAACTCTTACAACAGGTGCTTATAAAAATATCATAGAATTACAAGCCAACTTCAAAAAGGTAGGGGTTGAAGGCGATGGCATAATTGAAGCTCTTTCAAGCACAAATAAACTTCTTGCAGCAGATAGCAAAATGTTCAGCTTACTTGCAATTGCTGCTGGAAGAGCAGGTCTGCAATCTGAATTGTTGAGAGGAAGTATTTTAAAAAATAAGAAAAGTATAAAAGGAATGTCGGATGGTATTAAGAGTATTGCAAATCAATTTGGAATTGCTGGTGATAGTGCAGAAGAAATGCGAGCAAGCTTAGAAGGATTGAGTGATGAAAGAAAAATGCAAATAAATCTTGCTTTGGAATCATCAATGGGAATTGAGTCTGGCCAATTGATTAGTCAATTCGAAGCAATAGATGCATCAAGTAAAACTCTTTCAGATAGGCTTAGAGATTTAAACTCAAAGAAAAAAACAAATATAACTTTAGAAGAAAAAGCAGGTATTGCAGAAGAAGAAAGAAAATTAAAACTTTCTAAATCCATGGAAGTTTTAACATCTATAGACAAAGCCGCTTCATCCGCCAAGAACATGGGAGAAGCCCTTGGTAAGTTTAGTAAAAAAAGAGGAGAATTTGAAGAAGATCTAAATGCCTTGGGAATAGCTTGGACAAATGAAACGGATGTGGCTAGAGGAGCAATAACAAATGCATTGTCGAGTGTAAACAAACAACTTAAAGATACTGGTAAAAAAGAATTAAAAATAGATGCATCTTCAATTGAAAAGGCATTAAAAGATCCAGTTGCTTTCAGAGAATTAACGGCACAAATAAATAAAGCAGAACAAGAGGCTTCAACTGCTGCGAAATCACAATTAGATCCAGCAACTGCTGCTGCACAATCATTAAAAGAAATTAATGATACACTTAGAAATTTATCTAATTCTGGTTTAAGTTCCATATTCAATTCTGCTCTTGGTTCAATTTTAGTTCCACTTATTGTTCTTGGAACTATGTTTTCAAGTGCATACCAAACTTGGAAATATTGGAGCATTAAATGGGAAGATTGGAATACTGGGATCAACGAAGACAGAAAAGAGGCATTGAAATGGAAAAATCAATATACAGCCTATATGGATGAAGTCGAGAAAGGCAATGTTGGTAGAGATGCCATGATGCGATCACAAGTAAAAGCCAACGAAGCTACGCAGATGGGGGTTGAATTGGTTGGCAAATCATCAGGAAAACTTACAGACGAAGCCACCGAACCTGGTTCGATCTATACTCATGACATTCATATGGAAAAAATAGCCAATGAAATGTTGAAACATTTTGCAGCCAAACCAACAGTCGATCCAATGATGGCAAAATTAAGCCAAAGTTCATCCAATACTGAAAAGGTAATTGCAAAAACATCTGAGATACAAACTTCTCAAGCCAATGAAATGTTGAAGAAACTTGGAGCCAAACCAGAAGCAGTAAAAACAGATGCAACGGCTGCATTGAAGCAAGTCAAACCAGTAGAATCTAGTGCGATGGACATGAAAGCATTAAGTGCATCTAGTATTGTTCCTCCTCCAAAAACTAGTGCGATGGACATGAAAGCATTAAGTGCATCTAGCATTGTTCCTCCAAAAGCTAGTGCAATGGACACGACAAAATTAAGTGCATCTAATATTGCTCCTCCAGCAGAACCGATTGCTGACAATTCAAATATGATCTCAGACATGATTAATTCATTTTTAGACAAATTCGCTGGCGGCTTCGCAGCACCAATTAAAGCTTTTCTTGCAACGATTGGAGCATCTTCCACAAATATAATTGGATCATTTATGTCAAAGGTTACTGGAGCTTCATCCAAAGCTTTTGATGTTATGGAAGATAAATTTGAGAAAACTGCATCTAGCACAGAAGCAATAATTGGAAAATCATCTGAGATACAAACTTCTAAAACTGATGCAATGCTGAAACAAATTGGAGCTAAATCAACAGTTGATCCAATGAATCTTAAGCCAGTGATAGCAACAGAGAAGCCAGACGCAATGGCTTCATTGACACAAGCCAAACCAGCAGTTGATCCAATGAATCTTAAACCTGTGATGGCAACAGAGAAGCCAGATGCAATGGCTTCATTGACACAAGCTAAACCAACAGTTGATCCAATCATAGCAAAGTTAAGTCAAACTGCATCTAGTACAGAAGCATTACTTGCAAAAACATCTGAGGTACAAACTTCTCAAGCCGATCAGATGTTGAAACAATTTGCAACCAAACCAGCAGTTGATCCAACTAATTTAAAACCAGTAATATCAGGAAGTACATCTGAAGCGACAACCGATAAGGCTGATCAGATGTTGAAAAACCAAGCATTAAAAGAAAAGTTACTGGCAAAAAGAGCAGAAAGAGAAGGGGCAGTAGTTAAAGCTCCAACAGAAGCACTTCGTGGTGGAATGACAGAAGATCAGATGAAGGCAATTAAAAGTGGAATACAGCCAAGCTCAGATGGTGATAAATTAAAAGAGGCCATGATCGAAGCTAGAAAAATGTCTGATGATAGAGTTGCAAAAGGTGGAAAGGCGATACCAGAAAATAAAATGGAAGAAGTTGGTAAAGGCCTAATGGTAAAAAAACAAACCATGGATTTAGGCATTGATCCAAAATTGAAAAAAGGATATGACAAAAAAATAAAATCAGAAATAAAACATGAGAAATGGTTACAAAAACAAGAAAAGCAAATAGTTAAAGAAGAAAAAAAGACAATCAAGGTAGAAACTCCAGAAACAGAAGACAATATAATTCAAAAATTATTGAAACAAGTAGAAGGAATAAATCCCAAAGAATTAGCAAAATTAGGTGGAATTATAGCAGCACTAGCAGGTGGTCTATTGATATTGGGATTCGGAATTATGTTCATAGGAAGTAAGCTAGTATCTAAATTAAATCTTGATTTGGGTAAGGTGACAGAAACTGCTGCAATAATAGCTGCCGTAGGAGCAGCAGCAGCAGCTATTTCTATAGGAGCAATGGAATTAGCAGAACAACTTCAAAGTGATGATACTCAAAAATTTGTAGATGAATTTAGTTGGAAAAAATTATTTAAGGCTGCAAAAGTAATTGCACTTCTTGGCCCAGCAATGGTTTTATTTGGTGCTGTAATTATTGCATTGGCACAACTAATTACATCTAAATTAAATTTAAATCTTGCAACAATTACTGAAACAGCAGCAATAGTAGCAGCATTAGGTGCAGCAGCAACTGCAATTACTATTGCTGGAATGGAGTTTGTAAAACAAATACAAGGACCAGAAGTAAAAGATTTTATTGAGAACTTTAATTATCAAGACATTATAACACCAATTGCTGTTTTGATGGTAGTTGGCCCAGCTATGGTATTACTTGGTGCCACTATTATCAAATTGTCGCAACTTATATTATCTGCTTTTAATTTAGATCCATCAACTATTGGTGAAACCGCTGCAACAATTGCTGCCATAGCTGCTGCTGTTACCGCTATTGCTTTTGGCATATATGGAGCCATGAAAGGATTGAAAGTTTTAGGCGATTTTGTAAAAGAATCCGCTAAATTTATTCCTAATATGTTGCTAGGAGCAGCAGCACTACTATTTGTCACTCCTGTAATTTTATTATTAGGTTCAGTAGTATTACAAATGAGTCAAGCAATACTTGGTGCATTTAATCTGGATTCTAAAACAGCTATGGAAGTAGGACTTACTGTTACTGCAATATTGTTAAGTGCCGCCATGATAGCTGTTGCTTGTATAGGTGCAATGGCTGGTTTATGGGGTCTTGGATTATTAGCTTATGGAGCATTTGCTGATGGCGGATTGACCATGCTTGTTGGAGCAGCAGCTTTGGCATTTCTTACTCCTATTATTTTATTATTAGGTGCAACAATATTAGAAATGAGTCAGATGATACTTGGATCATTTGATTTAGATGCTAAAAAAGCCATGGATGTAGGACTTACTGTTGCTGCTGTGTTAATTAGTGCCGCATTTATAGCAGGTGCAATTATAGGTGCAATGTATGGTCTTGCTGGCTTAGGTCTGATGGCTCCAATGATATGGGCAAACCTATGGCTAATATTAGGTGGGGCAGCAGCTTTGATAGGTCTTACTCCAGCAGTTCTTTTATTGGCCTCAGCAATTTTATTTGTATCAGATGGAATCATAGGTGGATTTGGTTTGTCTTATGATAAAGCTATAGAAATTGGAGAAACAGTAGGTGCTGTGTTGCTTAGTGCAGCAGCAATATCTGCTGGTGTATTAGCTGCTGCATGGGGCTTAACATCATTAGGAACATTAATCGCTGGTTTTGGGTGGGGCTTGCCAGTATTGATAGGCCTTATGATATTGGGCGGTGTGGCATTATTGGCCTTAACTCCAGCAATTCTAACACTTGGAAATGCAATTTTAGCAATGTCAGCAGAATTAACAGATGGATTTGATAAATCAGAAGCAGATAAAATTGTCGAAGCAGTTGATGGAATATTATTTGCAACAGCAAGAATATCACTTAGTATTATTTCGGCAGCAGCAGCACTTTCAGTTTTAGGTTTTATGGCTATTGCTGCCGTTCTTCTTTCTCCTCTTTTATTATTGGGATATTGGGCATTAAAGTTTTTAATGACACCTATTTATTTATATGCAGAAGCAATAGCTACTTTTCACAAAGTTCTTTCTTCAGTAATAGATCCATCTTCGGCAAAGGAAATGGGTCAAGGAATTGCAGATATACTTGGGGCTTGTGGAATTGTTACAGATGAAATAATGAAAGCAAAAGATAAGCTTTTAAATATACCTCTTTATGGTGGATTTTGGGGTTGGAGTTATAATATTCCAAAGGCAATGTGGGCTGGCATATTTGCTTTGGAAGATATGATGAGTCCAGTTATTTATTTTATATACACAGTTGTTGATTTTGCAAAAAGAATTGGTTCTTTAATAGATCCTAAAAAAGCAGCAGAAATGGGAAGAGATGTTGGAGAAGTTCTTGCTAGTTGTGGAATTGTTACAGATGAAATAATGAAAGCCAAAGATAGGCTTGTAAATATACCTCTTTATGGAGGATTCTGGGTTTGGAGTTATAATATTCCAGAGGCAATGTGGGATGGCGTATTTGCTTTGAAAAAAATGATGGAACCAGTTATTTATTTTATATACACAGTTGTTGATTTTGCAAAAAGAATCGGAAGAACAGTAGATCCCAAAAAAGCAGTTCAAATGGGAAGAGATGTTGCTGAGATTTTATCTGCTTGTGGATCTGTTTCAGACGAGATAATGAAAATAAAAGATAAGCTTATAAAAATTGAGGACTCTAAAAAGTATTGGTTCCTTGGTTCGAGAGTAAGCAAGAGAATGGAAGAGGGAAATCGTGCTTTGAGAAAAATGATGGAACCAACAGTTGAATATGTTGGTCTTATAGTTGAATTCTCCAAACAAATCGGAACTATTGTCGAACCTAAAAAGGCAGCAGAAATGGGTAAAGGTGTAGCTGCGGTTTTGGGAGCTAGTGGTTCTGTTACTGAAGAGATAATGAAAACTAGAGATAAGCTTAAAAATATTGATAATTCTAAGTCTTATTGGGGCTTAGGAAAATCTGTTAGCGAACAGATGATAAATGGAACAAAAGCATTGTCTCAATTAATGGGACCAGTATATGGATTTATAAAAATAGTTGTTGAATTTTCTAAGAAAATAGGAACTATGGTAGAACCAAGCAAAGCCATACAAATGGGTAAAGGTGCTGCTGAAATTCTTGGAGCTTGTGGTTCTGTAACAGATGAGATTTTAAAATCTAGAGATAGACTTACTGGTGTCACAAATAAAACATGGGGTGGATGGGGAAAAAATGTCAGCGATAACATGACAAGTGGAGCAGAAGCACTTAAAAAATTAATAGAGCCAATAAAAACATTTGTTTCAGTAATTGTTGAATTTTCCAAAGCAATTGGAACAATAATAAATCCAAGTCAAGCTGTAAGTATGGGAAAAGGTATAGCTTCTATATTTACCGCTACTGGTCAAGTTGCAGATGATATAAAAAAGACTAAAGATAAATTAATTTCATTTGGCGATATAAAATCATCAGAAAAAGAAGTTAAATCTATATCACAAGCTACAACTTCATTTTCAAAGCTTAAACCTCCTTTGATTGGTTTTATGAATGAATTAGTAACTATAGCTAAAGATTTAGAAGGTAAAACTAGTGTCAAACAATCGGCAAAACTTGTAACAGTTATGACAAATATTGGCAAATTGGTTCAAGAAGTAGTTAAAGTTGTTGATGTAATGATAAAACAAATTATGCCACTTACCGATGTAAAGATAGTTGGTGGTGCATCAATGATTTCAAGACTTGAAGAATCGCAAAATAGCTTCAAAGGTTTCTTTGGCAAATTAGCAGACTTTATAAAGACTGGTATTGTGGACGAGGTAAGAGAAAAATTCAAGAAAGGAAGTGAATTGAGAGATGCGTCAAATAAATTAAAAAATATGGCGAGCATCATTCAATATGTCGGCCCAGTTCTTACACAAATGAAAACTGTTATTCTTCCTTTGACAAGTGCAGATGTAGTTGGCAACCAGAAGACTATGGCACAAAACATTGAAGCTTCCATGAAGACTCTTAAGGATTTCTTTGGAAGTATTGCAATGTTTATCATGGAAGGTATTGTAAATCCAGTATCTAAACAAATAGCAGATCCAAAGTCTTTATCTGATGCTGCTAGAAAATTAGCTGCTATGGCAGTCATTATTACGCAAACAGGAACAGTATTAAAGAGTTTAGGCGTTGTGATGCAGACCATGGATCCCGGCTTCTTTAAAGAAGGAATGGATTTAGGTAAAATAGTAAAATATAAGGATCAATTTGCTGAATGGTTTGGTTCTATAGCAGAATTTATAAATGTTGGAATTGTTGGTGGTGCTAAGAAGGCAGGTAACCCAGAGGAACTAAAACAAGCTGCCCAACAAGCATGCTTAATTTCTGGTGCATTGAGAGGAACTGCTGGAGTATTGACAAGTCTTGGAACTGTGATGCAATTCTTGGAGACTAAAGCTCCTTGGGAAATATCACCTATGAAAAAGATATATCAAAATAAAGAATTATTTGCCACTTATTTTGCTGCTATAGCTGCATTTGTAAGAAGTGGCATTGTAGAGCCAATAAATAATGTATTTGGTAATGAAAAAGATATAGTTAAAGCTAGTACAATTATGATTGCATTGGCAAAAACAATTTCTTCTGTTCCTCCTGTTTTGACAAATCTTGGAACAGCTATAAATATGTTGTTCGCAGGATCTGATTTTTTTGGCGAAGCTCCGATACCAAAAATAGATAAGAATAAAGAAGTATTTGGAAGTTATTTCAAATCTATTTCTGAATTTATTCGTGATGGAATAGTAAACAAAATAAGAGAAGTTTTTGCAGATACTCCTCCAAAGAAAATAACTGAAGCTGCAACCATTATGAGGAGTTTGGAAATAATACTGACTTCTATACCAAAAGTAATAAAAGGAATGGTTACATCTATAGATTTACTGGGAGAAGAAGGAGATTTCGATGATTCTTCTATCGGTATAATCATGAAGAATAAAGAAAGGTTTGGAAGTTATTTCAGACAAGTCGCAGCATTTTTAAGAGATGGCGTTGTTAATCCTATAGTAACAGAATTACAGGACATAAAGGCAATTAGAAATGCATCAACGATATTAAGTGCAATGAATAACATTATAAGAACTCTGCCACAAGTTATAAATGGAACTGCTACTGGTTTAATCCCATTGGTTGAAAGTCAAGATTTAGCTCCATTGCCTAAAATCATGGCAGCAAAAGATGAGTTTACCAAATATCTTACTCAAGTTGCAATATTTATGAGAGATGGAATAGTTAAACCAATAATAACTGAACTTCCTGATGTTAAAACAATTAGACAAGCAGCTACAACTTTGTCTGCTATGAATACAATTATAAATTTGATACCAACGATCATAAACAATTTGTCTAAATCTTTTGGATTGATGACACCAGACAAGTGTTTCAAAGATTCTCCAATAGCCGTACTAGCTTCAAATGTTGAATTGTTCTCTTCTTGGTTTTATACTGTTGCTACATTCATGAGAAATGGAATTATAAATCCTATATTCGAAGGAATGATTACAAAAGAAGAAATTGAAATGGCATATTTGGCCATAGATCAAATAGCTATTGCAATGAAGGAAGTTCCTAAATTCATTGCCAAATTCTCAGTTGCAATTTACGAACTAATATCATCTCCATCTTTTGATCCTTCACTTTTAAGTGCAGCAGTAACGGTTGGATCATGGTTTTATGGAATTGCTCATGCCATTATAGATGGCATTATAAATCCAATTAAGGAAATGCCAGATTCTGTAATGCTTGAAGAAGTAAATAAAAGATTGGGATTAGTTGCAGATTCAATAGTTGGTGTAAAAAATGTTTGTGATAAATTTTCGCAAAATCTAACACCTCTATTAAGTCGTGGATGGGTTTCAGAATCACCAATAGAAAAAATTGATAGACAAGCAGAACTGTTTAAAGGCTGGTGGAATAGCATAACTGGACTTCTAACTGAAGGGATAATAAATCCTATTATAAATAATCTTCCTTCCACTTCAGTTTTAGAAGATACAAATAAAAAGATAATATTTACATCAAGTATAATTTCTGAAGTAGGTAATACTTTGACAGCTTTCTCAGAAAAAATAAGTCCTTTGTTGAGTAAGATGCCTTTTGGAAAAGCACCAGTGCAAACAATTGATAGCCAAGCAGAATTGTTTAAGGGTTGGTGGAATAGCATAACTGTATTTTTAAAAGATGGCATTATAAATCCAATTATGAATAATCTTCCCAACACAACAGAGTTGACCGAAGCTTTGTTGAGAATACAGTTGATTACGCAAGTAATGGAATCAATTCAAAAAGCAATGTCTGGTTTGTCTGGAACAATGGACTTCAAGAGTGTTGATTTTGGCAAGATGAGTGAACTTATAAAGAATGTAAATTCTGTAGGTGCAAAAGATACTACTTATAGTGGCAGTGGCGGTTCTTTTGCTACGAGCGAAGCCAAACCAGCAGCAAGCGTATCAGTTGTTCCTCCTATGGCTGGATCAACTGAAGATAAAGTAAAGAAGGATAAAACAACATCCGAACCATCTTCATCTGTGGTATCTTCTCCAGAACTTGCCAATATAGCAAAAGAAAGTCATGAGCAAACTGTTTTAAATCAACAAATGGTAGAACTTCTTACTAAGTTAGTTGCAGCGATGGGAAAGTCAAGTAATGTGACTCAGACAGGAACAGGCCCACAACCAGATACATCGAATAAAAAAGTAGGAAATAAGCCTTTAATGAATCCAAAATGGCCTTATGGTGGGTTCTTCCAAGGAGCCAATAAGCAAGTTGGCAATATTGGATCTGGTACTATCTAAAATAAAAGGATGACATGAAAGCAACACTTAAAGGTGGCAATTTACAACCAATAGAAAACTGCTATATAGAAAGCGATTTACAATCAAATGGACCAATGTATTCGATGGGTAATAACACTAAATTAATTTTTGATAATATCCCAGATATAAGTGATTCTAAATCAGCAAATTATACAGATGAATCAGCAATAGGAAGAACTGCACCATTTAAAAACTATGCTTATTCTGAAAATAGATCTATAAATGTAGATTTACATATGTTTGTACAAGAAGAAAGTGGAAATCAATCTGCCCAAGCCATTTTAGAAACATTAAGATGGCTAGAGGCTCATGTCTATCCAGAAAAAGGAACTGGTGGCTTTTATTCTCCTCCTCCAATAATGAAATTAAAATGTTTTGATCTATTGGAAAAAAACGATTTGTGCGTAGTTTTAAAAAGTTATAATGTTAAGTTTGATCCAGGCGTTCCATGGGATGAAGATACTGGAATACCTTATAAATTAGATGTTTCTTTGACTTTTGAAGCTGTATATAAATCTAGTAAATTACCATATGCAGATGATGTTGTAAGGGGAGAAACCGAATAATGGCAAACAATATAGAGTATACAAAAATAAAAGCTAAAAAATTTGTTCCTTCTGGTAGTAGGTATTATGACTCAGAAGTAATTTACTATGGTGCGCAAAAGTACATAACATTTCCAACATATAAAAAAAGTGACATAGAATCAAGTAGTCAAGACAAATACACAGTAATAAATAAATCATATGAATATAGACCAGATTTAGTATCTGCTGATTTCTATGGAACAACCATATTTTGGTGGAAAATTATGGAAGCAAATAACATAAAAGACATATATGATTTCAAATCTGGTATTAGCATATACATACCAAATTCAATTTTCTAATGAGGCGATATGGCTTGTACTGTAGGAAAAGAAGCAGCTAAATATCTTAAATGTTTGCCACCAGAAAAACCAATGGCTGGACATGTTTTTGCTCCTTTTTTTGAATTATATTTAAAAGGAATGTTATTTAAATGTGGAAATGAATCATATGATAAAGATCCTCATAAAGTTGCATTAAAGTCAATGCAATATGGTCTTGCTCAAGGTCAGGGTGGAATAACTTGTGAATTCGAACTTATTGCAGAGGGTGCAACTGGATATAAAGAGCTTTTAGATGTAATAAACAAATCAATTAAAGAAGCTCCCGAAGATATAAATCAATGTTGGTTTAAATTTGGATGGATTAAAAGAAATTGTGGAGAAGCAGCCCAGATTGGTTCGGAGTCACCACATATAAAAATTTTGCCAACAAAGTTAAGTACAAATATTGATTCTGGTGTTACGAAAATAAAATTAACATGTACTGATTTGCTCATCAGAAGTTTTAGTAGAAGAGTGGAAAAAGACGAGGGAAGCGAAGATAATCTTATTGATTTAAAACAAGCAGTAAAACAGCTTTGTGATAACAATGATCCAGTTATTGATGTTGAATTTAGGAGTGCTGATGGTGGTAACTTAGAATTTGAATTGAGCGAAGACAAAGAAGGAAAAGGACCAAAGTCAGCATGGCAAGCGAATGAACTTCCACTTCTTTCAACAATAAGAAATTGGGTAAGTGTTGTTAAAACACTATCAGGTAAAGGCGTTTATTTTAAATATGACCCAGTAGATGTAAAATTAATCATACAAGAAGATGATGCTTGTACTGGCGATGGTGAAAATTGTGGATGTTCTGGTATTAAAGCAAGCTACATAGTAAATGGGGGAAATTGCTCTAATGTATTATCATTTACCCCAGATATAGAATGGGTTTTAGATGCTGGTGGTCATGGCGGTGTAGCTGGTGGATCTTCAAGTGGTAATCTTATAAAAGCAAAACCACCATTAGACTCACTTCCAATTGAACCAAGCGGTTCTGGTAACACTATATCAATACCTGCCGAAGCAAATACTATACCACCAGAAGTTCGTGCTGCAAATGCCGAAGAAGCTAATGCTGCTAACATTACGGCAAATAAATCCCTTGAATTAAAAAAGACTATAGAAGCAGAATTGACAATAATTGGTGATCCGAGTTGGTTTACTCTTGCTGATGTTGCAGGAAGATATGTTTCAATAGCAGTAGTAAGTCCATTTGCAATTACTGGTGGATCTGGCGAATGTGTATGGTTGGCAGATCCACCATTGAATCCAGTTTTGTCTAATAAAAGATGGATGGTTCAAGGTGTAGATCATCAAATAGAAGCTGGGAAATTTGTTACAAAATTAAAAGTCACTCTCCCAGCAGGAAACGCAGAACTTTCTTCCAATGCTCCACTTGGAAATAATGATAGTGGCTATAATCCAGATGGTCAGGGTGATGGTAATTTTGCTGGGGAAAGTGCTTTTTTATAAGGATGTTTTATGGGATTACAAGAAAAAATTGATTTATTAGAAAGAAAATTGCAAGCTTTAGAGAGTCAAGTTGGAGACTCAGACTTTACAAAGATGGCAATAGGAAGATCGGAACAAAGAAATAAATTTCCAGATACGAAAGATATGCTTTTTGGAATGCATATTGGATTGGTATTAGAAACTATAGACATATGGAAGCAAAACAGAGTTAGATTTTTCAGTCCAATTCTACATCATCCAAATGCAACAGTAAAAGAATTGCCATGGGCAAATCCAATATCTGCGATGGGAGGATTTGATGATTCTGGATTAAGTTGGGTTCCTCCTGCTGGTTCATTTGTTGCTATAGTTTTTGAAAATGGTCATAGGGCTGCTGCGTATTATATAGGAACAATTTGGTATAGAAATAGAGGCCCAGAAGGGCAGCATACATGGGGTTGTGAACAACTCATGGATGAATATTATAAAGTTTCAGAAGGTCATAGAAAAGGTTATTTGGTAGGACCAAATGATGAATCTCAAGTATTGCCTCCTTGGAACACAGAAAGTTACAATGGTTTTGACTTAACCTCAGTTCAAGACTTTGCAGATAAGCCAGAAGCTCAAAAACTTATCACATATCCAAACATTTATGGATTTAAAACTCCAGAAAAGCATATGTTAAAAATGGTAGATGGTGATCCAAAATGTAATCGAAAATGGAAAAGATTAGAGTTGATGAGTAGTACCGGAAATTGGCTTATGATGAAAGATGATCATCTTCATTATTGTGGTCAATGGTCGCATCCAGAATGCGGATTAATAGATGCCGATGTTAGTTGTGTTGATGGTGTTTCAGAACAACCATATCCAGACTTGGCACGACAATTAGGAATAGATAGAGGAATTATAGCTACAGATGCACAATTCAACAAAGATAATAAAGATTTATCACAACAAGCTATAGCTTTGTCAGAACAATCTGCGAAGTCACATAATATTGCCCCAATTATAACAGGAGCAAAAGAAATTCCTGTCTGTGGTGATAAAATCATTGGTGGTCATCCAAGTACAGGTCATCCAAAATCCAAATATTACAATAAGCAAATTGGTGCAAATGCTTATTTCAAAAATCAAAATGAATGTCGTCCATACAAAGGAACAGGCACACCTCAAAATAATAAATGTGATTTGCCACAATCTGGAATACAATTAATGTCTGTTGCTGGCCATACGATAGTGATGGATGATTCAGTAGAAGATCCAACTGGAAAACCAGAGTGGGAAAGGAGCATGAAGCCATTTGATTTTGGATGCACAGATCACTTTGATGGCAGAATGTATATGAAATCTGCAACTGGGCATATGATTGAAATGAGTGATTTGGAGAAAGAGGGAACTCCAAATGTAAGAAGTGAATACAATGCAATAAAACTTTTATCTGCTCATGGAAATAGAATTGAATTAAATGATCATGATGAAACCAAATGTGTGGCTGGAGAAAAGCGTGGAATTACGATGGAATCAACCAGCACTCATCGTTTTGAAATGATTGATCATACAAATGAACAATGTGGGCCAGATAGAAGAGAAGGTGGAGTTCCAACACCATTTGCTAAAAAGGCTTATGTAAAGATAAGGTCTGGTTATGGTTTGGAATTTTTGATGAAAGATGATAATTCTCAATTAGAGACACAAACTCAACATATTCAAATTTATTGTCCACATTATGACAATCCAAGAGGTCCACACATTCATAGATATCAGGAGTCTGCTAGTGGTGCTGGATTAGTTCTTTTAAGGGTTGCTGGCAACTATATAATTCTAACTACAGATAATAAAATTGAGGTAATTGGAGATATAGGGGAATCTTCTCCTAAATCAAATAAAATTGAAATTATAAGCAAGTTTAAACTTGTATATACTAAAAGTTACTATGTAAATATAACTGAAAAGTCTCATTTATTTATAGCAGAAGACAATATTTTGTTATTAGCTGGTAAAGATGCGACAGGTGCTGATGGAAAACCAGCACCGAATATTGGATTAATATTAATGTATGATACATCTAGTGGTGCAATTAAAGCAAGTACTAGGGTGATGGGAACTTGCAGGAAGAGTGATCCCTGTGTAAGTATATTCCAGTTGCTTCCTTTCGCTAAAAAGAAGTGTAAATAATAAAAAGTGAATAAAAAATGGTAATATCAAGAGATTTTAAAGGCATTCCATATCCAATTACAAAAAATCCTAAAGGATTTTTTTATATTGAGAACAATGTTGATTTGATTAAAGCAGATTTGCTTATTTTGCTTTTAACAAATCCAAGAGAAAGAGTTATGTTACCAGAATATGGAACTCCATTAAGAAAATTGTTTTTTGATCCAAGCGACCCAGTTGTTGTAAGAAAAGCAAAGGATATGATTGCTTTGTCTTTACAAACTTGGGAGCCAAGAGTTGCTATTGAAAATATTTATATTCAAGCAAAATTAGATTCAAGCAGTGCAAACGAATTAGAAGAAGACAAAAACAATCAGCAAGTTCTTCTTATAAGAATCACATTCTTTGATAGAATGGAAATCACAAAAATAAACGAATTAAAGTTAGAAATACCATTAGGAGTGTAAAATATGATAAATAATTGTCCTTTTGACATAAAGCCGTATGCTGTATCGGAACTCCTTAAAAAACCAAATGTATTTAATTTAAATTATACTAATCAAGATTTTTGGAGCATGAAAACAAGATTAGTAGAATTTACTCAACAGAGATTTGGAAATGAATTCACAGATTTTGTCGAATCATCTTTAGCGGTTATGTTGCTTGAAAATTGGGCATTTGTCGCTGATACTCTTTCATTTAAAATGGATCAGATAGCAAATGAAATATTTATAGATACAGTTACTGAAATAGATAATGCTTTTAGATTGTGCAAATTAGTTGGTTACAATCCACTTCCTCCTATTGCTGCAAAAAGTTATTGGACAGCATCACTAACAAATGCAATAACCACTGATGTTTCAATTGTCACGCCACAAAAAGTTGTAGTAAATGGTGGCGGAGAATCTGTTACGATGGAATTGTTTGCAGCAGATTCAGAGGGTAATCCTCTTTTCAATGAAGACATAATAATACCAGCAAATTCTTTGGTAAATGCTAGTATAATTGGATTGCAAGGACAAACCAGAAAAGAAAATATTTCTGGAACTGGTTCTAGAAATCAAGTATTGCAATCAAGATATCAAGGTGTAATATTTGATTCTTCAAGTGTAGAAATAGATGGTTCTTTGTGGAATAAGGTTGATTTCTTTTCTGAGGGTAAGCCACTCAAGGAATATAGAATTGAATATGACTCAAACTATTCTGCATATTTTATTTTTGGAAATGGAGTTGCTGGTATGGTTCCTTCTTTGGGTTCTATTATCAATTTGAAATATAGAATTGGTGGAGGAACAATAGGTAATTTAGTATCTAATTCTGTTCAACAATCGATACTTGTTACAGTCCCTGGATTAGGCTATCAAGTTCCAATATTTTTTAACAATTACACAAAAGCACAATATGGATATGATGGAGATACCATTGAAGATATCCGTAGAAAGTTACCTTTTTATTTAAGAACTCAAGACAGGGCAGTAACTGGATTAGACTATAAGACTATTACAGATCAATTTGTAACTCCATATCAAGGGCAAATAGGAAAGTCTGTAGCTGTTTTAAGAAATCATGGTTGTGCTGCCAATATAATAGATCTTTATGTTCTTGCCAAAAAAAATGTAGATGGTTTAGAAATCGCAAGTGATCAATTGAAAACAGAATTATATAATTATCTAGAAACAAAGAAAATGATAACCGACTTTATTTGTATAAAAGATGGAGTTATATTAAATGTAGATGTTAATATATCTGTAACAATTGACAAATTTTATAAAAAGTTCGAAGACGAGATTAGAGTGAAAATATTAAATAGAATTTCATCATTCTTTAGTATTTATCGTTGGGAATACGGACAAGCCCTTAAAGACAATGATGTAACAAAAGAATTGTCTGATATTAAAGAACTTAAAAAAGTTGATGTAACATTTAATACGGATATTGCAGCAGAAGCATCTAATATAATAACTGTTAAATTCTTTGAAATCATAAGACCTGATATTATTGATTTAGGATTTGTATATGAGTAAGGTAAAAAATGAACATTAAAAAAATAGATCAAAATCCAACAATAGCAGATCAAATACTATTTGAGTTTACATGCCCAGATAGTAAAAATTGTCTTCTTCAAGATCCATACAAAGTAGATAAAGTTATAATATATTTTATTGAAAGAAGTTTTATAGATTCTACTTTCAATCAATATTTAGAAAATTTCTATGACAAGGGTAAATTTGCTGCCTATACTGTGGCAGAAAAATTAGCTTGTGAAAATCCAACTGAATTAAATATTTTTGCTGCCAAAAAAGCCAAAGCAGAACTCGATAGTTCTACTTTAGAGCAAAAATTTTACTACAAAGAAGCTGTTCCAGCACTTATTATAGGTAGTCCAGAATATCCAGCTTGGTTATCAACAGATCAAAATAATGCTCTTATAAAGCATGAAACAGAAGATCCCAATGGTAATACCATATATGGTAGTTTTACATATCTTTGGGATACGAATGGTTATAGAGAGGGAGATTATTTCGTATGTATCACTTGGACTCCAATGATTGCTGGGGATTCATTGTCAAGTCATCAAAAATTCTATGTTGCTGGTGATACATCAATAAATACTGTAATACCAAGTCATTTTACTAAACCAGAAAAGTATAAAACAATCCTTGAAAAGTATACTCCAGAAATTTTCAAAATGAGAATGAGTCCATCTGATGTTACTCCAGAAACTTTAGAAAAATTGAACCTTTCTGTTGCTGATGGATTTACTGTTTTGGAAAATTATGCGAATCAAATTATTGATCTATTTGATGCTAATGTTTTAACCGAATCATTTTTGCCATATTTGTCAAATTTGTTTTCATTAAAGTTAAAATCAAATGATCCATATCTTTGGAGAAGACAAATAAAGAGGGCAATACCATTATTTAAAAAAAATGGAACTATTGGTGGATTGAAAGAATCATTGGAACAATCTGGGATAAAGTTTATAAAATACACAAGATTATGGCAAGTCATATCAAATCATACTTGGCAAGAAGTATTTGATTATTCCGGTGATAGCAACACATGGTTTTTAGAAAAAATTGCTTTGCCTTTAGATTTAGATAATTTCGAATTATATTACAGGGCAGTAGATTCAGATGAATGGATTGAATTAACTTCTGATTATGTTGAATTTGGTTTTTCCGAAGGATTTTCTACTGTTACATGGATTGGAGAATCACTATCGATATCTCCAATTTCTTTAAAAGTTGGAGATGCAATAAGAGTTATATATAAATACAAAGAAATTATGTCTGGTGGTGAGCAGTCTATAGAAAATTATATTAGAAGCTTACAATTATCTGATTTGAGAGATGAAAGGCAACAAGAATATCCTTTGAAAAATTGGAATATAAGATTAATCGAAGAAGGAGATCCTTTGTTTGATGTTGTTCTTCCAACAAGAAATTTATTTCATGATGATGTTATATTTGGAAAGGTAAGAACTGAATTTCCTTATAGTGAAAATATTTACAACATGGATGAGTACAATGGTTCTATTAGAAATTCAAAAAATCCATGCGATATAGACAAAGATTTCTTAGATCCATGCTTTAGTAGTTTGAGTAGTAAATACAATATTGATTTGGAAATAGAATCATTAAGCGATGATAGAATAATAGAAGCGTCTGAAGTTTTGAAAGAAAGTCTTCCATTTCATGCTGTGTTAAATGTTATGAATGTTTATGGTGGATTCACAGAATTAATTGAATCTCCTCAAGAAAATATAGAAGCTCTTGTTAGTTATTCTGTATATGATTTTATCATTAGTGGACAGGCTCAAAGCTATTTTAATAGAGCCATGAAAAAAGGATTGACAGACGCAAAAGTTTTAAGAAATGAATTAGCAAGTTCTGTTGCTGTACATACTAGTTCTGGGGTCGCATATAACGACAAAATAGTTCTTTATTGCGGAGATGTTTTCTTTGACTCTTTAGGCATGAGCAATGATGGATCTACAATTTTAAATATTTTAACTGGCTCTTTGTCTGGTGAATATTTTGTTGAAAACCCATTTAAAAATTCAGTAGAATTAATTTCTGTAACTGAGCCAATATCTGAAACAAACACTTATTTTTCTTCAATGCTTTCTTTAAGCCCAAAAGTATTTTCTTTTAATCTTTCAAGTCCGATTATAGAATCTGTTGGGAATTGTAATATTTATCAAGATAATTTTTATGAATTTTCCGACAAAGGAAATAGTTTTAAATCATTTAAATCATTATGGGATGTGAATCAAGGATATACTACAGGATCTTGGAAAATACTAATACCTTTGTATTCTCCTACTGCATATGGCATCGTAAATATATTGCCAAATGGAAATATACAATTACAGGATAATGGAACTTTACCATCATCTAACGCTAGTGGTTTATCTTATACTGCATATGATAAAGATAATAATGTCATATTCGCAAGTAATTCTGGGGTTATATCTGTTATTTCAAGAGGTAGAACTAAGGTTTTGAATAGTGACTTACAAGATATCAGAAAAGTATTTAAAGTTGGTAATTATCAAAAAATATCATTAACTGAATATAAAATAATGGGATTTGTTCCAGAAACACTAGATCAATTTTATATAGAAAATTACACTGGTGGTGATTCAATTGGAGTTTTATTAGATGTGTATTTTAGATTGGTGAATAATCAAATAGGATATCTGAGTCACAAAGGATTGAAATTACAAGCTTCTAGTAACTTGGAATTGTCGTTAGAAATTGCAAATGGGTTTAATAATTTGGTTGCAGTTCCATTAGAAGACAATCATTTTAAAGAAAATTATTTAATTGATATAAATGATAAATTGTATTTTATGGCAGAAATTAATGGAAATTTGATAACATTAAATGGTCCAGATACTTATTGGGAAACTATTTCTGGTGGTGGAACTTCAGTATCTTTTACAATATATAGATATTTAAAGACAGAGGACATAACTATTCCAACACAGCAATTTAGTCTTCCACAGGCTACATTTAAAACTTTAGATCGTAGAGGTTCAGAAGTAACTTACACAGAAGAAGAAGTGGTTACTCCTTTAAATTATATGTCTACAAAAAAACCTGATAATTTTGTAGAATATTTAAATCAAGATGAAAGCATTGAATTTACAATAGAATATAAAGATGGCAAAGAAGAAAAAGGAAAATTATGAACAATATACATGAACCAGTGAAAGTTATTGGTACAGTCCAACGAATCATTGAGTATAAAGATGGAACTAAAGAAGTATTTGAATATAAAAATACAGTTCTTCGCAATGGTCGTGAGGCATTGGCAAGAAGTCTAGCAAACGATGTTTCAGATATTTACGAATACTATATCAACCGAATGTTGTTTGGTGATGGTGGAACATCTGGCGGATCTTTGAAAACGGTTGAAACTCAAAGAAATGGATTGTTTGGCATTACAAGAGCAAGCAAGCCAGTTATTAGTACTGTTGATCCTAACATTCAAACACAGGTCGTATTCACATCAGTTCTTACATTTGATGACGCTAATGGTTTTGCGTTAAACGAAATGGCACTTCAAATGGCAAATGGTAATCTTTATAGTATGGTTACATTTGCAGATCTCAACAAAACTTCGAATATACAAGTCACATTCAACTGGCGTTTATCATTCGTCTAAAACATGGATATAAGATTTAAAAATGGAAAAAAAATTACGAATTTTAAAAATTAAAGACACAGAAAAAAACAAAGATGTTAATTTTTTAGTTCTAAACAACGAAGTATTTGATTGGGGTTTAGATCAAGAGTCTTTAAATAGAGCCAAAAAATTAATTGAACAAAAGCCAGACATGAAAGAATCTGTAATCATGTCTATTTTAAATCATTTCTCAGAATGTTTTTCAGATTTTTTAGGAAGAAAAACTAATTTAGAAGAAATTATAAATTCAATAGAAAAAGGAATCATACAATGAGTTCTAATTTTTTATATCATGAAAATGATACTAGATTTTACATCAATGATTCTAAAATGAAAAATGCTGGAAAAGGTCTTTTTGCAAAAGAAAAAGTTTTTAAAGGTGATAAATTAATGATATCTGGGGCTTTAGTTGAAAAAAAAAGCTCCTCTGACATATGCACAACATATGCTAATTGTTATAAATTTGCAGCCAGCATTAGCAATCTTAGGGATGGAAAAATTGATTGTGGTCAATTTTTTATAATTCCTCTAGGATATGCAGCTTTGGTCAATCATAGTGAAGAAAATTATAATAATGTCGAAATAATATATCTTGCCAATAACGAAGCTGCATATGTATTTTTAAAAGATGTAGAAAAAGATGAAGAGATATTGGGAAATTATGGAGAAACTTGGAATGCTATGATCGAATGGTCCAATGATCAGCTTAAAAGTGAAAAAGTAAAAAAGTTAATTTGGGAAAGATTTTTAGATTTGAATTTATATGAATTAGGAGAGTTGCGATGAATCATTGGCTTGAAGAAGATAAGAAAAGTAAAATAAAACATAAAAAAGAGTACAAAAAAAATATCAAAGCTTGGAGATATCAAGTTATCTTGTGGAAATCTTTAAAAAATTTGTCTGCCAAAAAGCCTATATAATTTTATGCCAGATTTATCAAAACTACCTGTTCCACAATATAGTCCATTACAACCATATCATTGGGAATTTGACAATGTGCCTATCAACAACTTGGCACTAAGAGATGAACTAATAAATGGTGAGTTAGAAAAAAATTCAAGAATATTACGCTTAGGTGCTGGAACACAGGGTAATATGGCTAATAGGATGGATCAGTCAATTGATGCTGATGGTAATCTTAAAGGCACATCTATAGACGAAGCATTGCATTCAATTGCCCAACATACTGATGCATCTAAAGAAGTTGACAATACCGAATTAGATTACATCAATAATACACTAGGGTTTGAAAGTGTTGTGAATCCAGTATCTTTTGTGAGAATGCTTGATGCAGAAAGATCAAAGCTTTCTTTGGTTGCATCTAATGCGACTGACATTAGGTTTCAAGTTCAGACTCCAAGTGTAATTGTAGCTATAAATGAAGGAATTATTTCGCTCGAACAATCCAATTCTATAGCTTGGGATTTAACCCCTCCAATTAGCCCAGCAGCACCATATATTTTAAAACCAGTTTTGAATATATCTACAGATTTTGCTCATAATCATTATTATGATTTAGAGCCTATAACTATTGATTATCAAAATTATTTAGTAACATCAGTAAATACTCCTTATATTGAAGGAAGTTTAAGGGTTTATATTAATGGAATTAGAATCAATAGCGAATATGATATTTATGCTCCAAGTTATTTGCCAAGTTCAAGCTGGCAATTAAATCGTTTTACGCCTAATCATTTAAATGGCACTTTTTCTCTTGCAAATTCTCTAATTTCAAGCGATATTGTTAGAATAGATTTTAATATATCACTGATTTAGAGATTCAAATGTACAATTATAAAAATTTAAATTATGGTTATGTAATAATAGCCCCAGAAAATGACCCTAAATTGGTCAAAATAACTGTTTCTTCTATAAAAGCGAAGGAATCAGATGCTTCGATAATTTGCATCACAAGACATGATATTGATTCGGATTCTGAGAAAGAAATAAGAAGCATTTGTGCGTGTTTCAAAGGACAAAACACATATACATCATTATTGACAAAAGGTATGGAAAATTGTCCTTCTGAGTGGAATCTTTATGTTCTATCTGGTACTTTTTTTGAAAATAAAATTCAAAAAAAATATTCACATTTTGTAGAAAGCGATAAAGATATACTTTTCCCTGTAGTTAATAGAAAGATTAATTTTGTTGAAGGTACACTCAATGGAATTCTTATGCACAGGAACGCATTTAAAAATATTGGTTGTTTTTTAGAATCAAATTCTCTTGAGAAATCAAAGACGATTTGGTCTCATAATGCTGTTTGTTCTGGATATAGATTTAAGGCTATTGTAGGAACAAAATTTTAAATTCTGCCCCTAATAAAATCCCAACGAATATCATCTAAATGTTTTTCTTCAGAATTTATTTCTTTTAAGTAATAAAAAAGACTTTCCCAAGATCCAAACATATATTCTAATGGTATAAATCCAAAGTACCATATAGGTAAAAACTTAACTCCTTCTGGACATATCAAAAGTGTTGGCTTGTTAAATTCAAAGTTTTTTATGATTTCATGGTGTGTTCCTATAGTTGGAACTTTATATGGCAAATATGCTATTAAAGCATCACATTTTTGAACCATATTCATGTCTTTCATAAAGAATGACTTAGCTATTTTGGCTATTTTTTCATAATCTCCTATGTTTTTTGCTTTATCAATTTCATCTTTCCATTGTTGTTTTGGATCTAAATAAGGATCAAATACATTAATTTCAAATTCTTTTTTTAATACTGATTTTGGCTTTTCTCTCCAATCTCCTTGATTAAATTCAATTGGTCCACTCAAATAAAAATGCTTATTATTTAAAATCACACTAGCCCCCTATGATAAAAATTAGATTATAATTCAAAATAAAATAAAAGCAATGCTTACAATTTACTCTTTTAAATAGAGGTGAAAAATGGAAAATTTATTGTCCGAAATGCAAAGCATATTAAGTAACGAAATAGCTGAAAGACATAGCTATTTTCAGATGAAATACTTTATTGTAAACAAAGAGCCGACTACACAGGCGAAAATGTGGCAATGTTTACGAGAAATTAAAGCAAGATATGAGTCTCTAGAAGCCATAGATATGGAAATAGAAGATAGTAAAGATAATTTAGAATTGATCGATTTAGACATAAATAAGTTAAATCGTATATTTGAAAAAAAATCTAAAGATTTTAATGTTGAAAAATTGCGTAGATTTGAAATACATTTGAAAAAAATAAATAGAAAAAGGTTTATTGCAGATAAAAATTTGCAGATATTACAAAAAAAGAAAAAATACATAAAAGAAGAGGCTGAATTTTTTGTAGTTTTATTTAAAGGATTAGAACAAGTTGAGCCACTAAAAAATTATGATGATATAAATGTTCAAAAAGAATATTGGGGAGAAAAACTACTACAGAAAATAAATTTGAAAATGCTTATGCAATCACATGTTGATACCGAATTAATCGAAACCGTTCTTTCTCTTCCTGATGATGTGCCTATTAAAATGCAAACAATCAAAAATTTAGACAATAGGCATCAACAAATGCTAGAAATGAAAAATCAAACAGAAAAAGAAATACAAAAAAAACAGGGGAAAAATGGCAACTAGAATATCAACACTCGATAATGGATATGCAATAGGAAATCTATCTGTTTTTCCATTAGGTATTGATAATAGAGAAACTCTTTATGAGGTTAAGAATAATGCCGAAACAAATCTTAAACAGTCATTATCTTATAATGGAAAATACATTATTGTCGAAAATAACGATCTTTTTCCAAGTCAAGGATGCATAAGAATAAATCTACCTAATGATAAATTAGGTAATTACGAAATAATTTATTATGCACAAAAAAATAAAGGTATTTTTAAAGATCTAGTTCGTGGTTTTGCAGGATCTAGACAAACTGTATGGCCTATAAATTCACATGTTGGAAACGCAGTAATTTCTGAGCATCATAACGCATTACGAGATTCCATATTCAATATAGAAACAGATCTTGGAACAGATGTCAGTCCTACAGAAATTTCATTGAATGGTATTCTTAAAAAACAAGAAAATATATTTTTATCTCCGAAAGCAATATTTCGTGCGCATAAAATTATAGGAACTCCACCATTAGCAATAAAATTTCAAAACTTTAGCACAGGGCCATTAATTAGACATCTTTGGGATTTTGGAGATGGCACTACATCTATAGAAAAAAATCCAACTCATATATATCAAAGTGAAGGAATTTATTCTGTTCAATTAAATGTTGTTTCTAGCCTTGGAGGACAAGCAGTTGCGACTAAAAGGAACTACATAACTGTAAGTAAACAAGAAATAACAACATTCTTTTATATAACGCCAATACAAGGAATATCTTTGCAAACAGCCACAGAACAATCAATACAACCAACTGAATTCACACTTGTTGATCAAACAGATGGTGATATCACACAAAGATATTGGATATTTTCTGGTAGTGGTACTGTTAGTGGAATTCCTGTTGTAAATCAAAGTTATCAACAATTAAATCCAAATAAACATTCAATTAAGTTCATATATGATAAGCCAGGAACTTATATTCCTTCACTGTTGACAATTCTGGAAAACGCTGCAAGCAAAAGAGCATTCTTATCTGAAAGTATTATGGTGCAATAATGACTATTCCAATAACATCTAATTATCCTACCAGCATAGATGGCGATAATACATTATTTCTAGTTCATGATGGACTCAGAGTTAAACTTGGAAGAGATTATAATGTTGGGGATAAAACTATAACTATATATGGTGATACAGAAATCATAAATAGATTTCCACCAACTGGTATTATTACATTAACAGAGCAATGCAGTGACGCTGATGTAAGGGCAATATCTTTTTATTATGGAAGTCGTACAGTAATTTCTTTTGATCAGCTTGAATTATTGAATGGATTTACCGATACTGCCAAACCAAAAGATATTACAAATGTTACTCAAAATGTGATGGCACAACATCATAATATGTTAAAAGATGCAATTGTAAATGTCCAAAACATGACTGGAAAAAAAGGTGATATTGCAAATCAACCATTGGTTGGAACAATGGAAGAAAGAATAAATTATTTGCGTAAAATTACACTAGTTCCAAAAGGATGGTTCACTTCAAACAAAAAAATTGGTCTTATTCCTCTTACTGTTAAATTTACTGATCTGAGTTTTAGATTAGGAACAGATGGAACTACTGGAACAATCAGTTATATTTGGGATTTTGGCGATAATACTGGCCCATCAATCGTAACGATAAGCACAACCGAAGGCCCAGTAACTCAAGACAATGTTATAGTTGAAGATCTTAATGGCGGAACAATAACTAAGATTTATACCAAACCTGGAATCTATGATGTTAAGCTTACAATTAAAAATAACTTTGGATATGATGAAGTTGTTTTTCCCCAATATATAAACGCAAGAGTTCAAGCCCCAGAAGAAGCAATTATAAATTTTAATGTAAGGGCTGGACAATTTTTAATTCGAAGTGGAGTTCCAACAAATGGCCCATACACTACAACTCCAATCATAAGAACATCTATAAATACATTTGTAGATATGGAAATACCATTTGGGGTAAATCCAAATACAGCAAGATCTTATGCTGGTGAAGAACTTTCTGGTGGAAGTCCAATTGATCCGATTAGTAATTATACATGGTATTTATCTGATGATTTAATCCACTCAAATTCTACAAATGCAAGGGCTGCATATAGTATTGGTGGATTGTATGATCTTATTCTTAGAGTTGATACTTCATATGGATCATATCGAATAACAAGCTATGAAAATGCTGTCAATGTTATTGAAAGATATAATTTGTGGCTATGGAATTATACAAGCCTAAATCAAGTAAGTAGCTACGAATTTGGTCTTATTAGCGAGACATTTAAAACAAATTTTACAAATCCATTAACGGTTAGTATTAATGATAGTTTTTTAACTGGACAACCAAATGAAGTTCAACAAAAAATGGAATTCAATAGAAATAATGGATTTTCACCTCGTTCGGCAGCAACATCTGGAAATGGTGGAGTTGGCTTATTATTTTACGCATCAGGAAGAGGTATAGGAGATCCATCATCTAACGAAAGTATTCATTTGAATGAATTTAATGGATTCACACAAACATATGTTAACCAACCTTCATTGTCGAGGCCATGGAATTGGGTAAGTATGAGTAGCGGAACAAATTTGTATTTTATATTGGGCGGAATCACAACACCACAATTGCCCAATAACAGTTTAACCAATCAAAATAAAATTACTTATAATTTACAAAATCTTAGCTCTTCAAACTCTACAATTGCATCATCAAATTATAAAAATGGAGCAGATGAATTACTTAAAAATGAAGTCACTTATGATATAAGCGGAAACTCCAATCAAGGTAACATGAGTGTCTATAGATCATGTTGGAAAGATTCTGCTGGTTTCCTTATGAGAAATCAAGGTGTAGGAGATTTTTTCCGAATCAAGAGTTTTTACAAGACAAGTGGCACAACAACTGATTATTTTATCGATATTAGAAAATTAAATGATATGTCTGGACCGACAAAAGTAGAAGGCCAGCTTGTTACTTTAAGTCAAGGAGTTTATTTCTTCAACAATAGCGGTTCTATTTCTGCCTATAATCCAACATCTAATGTTTGGGAAACTGGCGGAACTGGGGTGAATTCATCTTCATTTAGATTGTTGCAAGATAATACGGTTTCTGGTTATGATAATGCAGCACAAACTCTTGTTGCAACATCAGATAATGATAAAATTGCTTATTTAAGTTTTGATTATAGCAATAAAGCATATATAAAATTTAATGAAACAACACTTACATTTAGCAATGTTTCCAATAGGCCTAGTGGCAATCAATGGATTATGAGTATTTTCTAAAAACCAAACAATAAATAATACAATGTCTAATTACTTTCCTCCTACACCTGTGTACCCTAAAAACTACGATAACAATCGTACATTGTTTTTAGTTTATAATACTTCCGAATCAATTACTACATCTGAAAACAATCCTTGGCAAGATTCAATTGAAATAAAACCAGTTGCAATAAACAAAAATGAAATATGGTCAGATAATGGCTATGCCAATATAAATGGAGAACTTTTCTATTACAATAATGTTGAAAAAAATGAAAATGGAAAAATATTCAAATTTACAAATTGCATAAGAAATATTGCTGGTTCTAAAACAAAATTTAATCATGTTGGTGCTGAAGTTAGAGGATTTGTAATTGCAGAACATCACAATCAACTTGCCACAGCAATAATCAATATGGAAAATTTTATTGGTTATAATTTTACAGGTGACAAAGCAAGTTTAGACTGGAGAATTAGAAATCTTGCCGAATTACCAATTATTCTCGATGATTTTACATGTCCTGATGTTACTTTCTTTTTTACCATTGCATCATCCAATCCAACTAGAGGAACAATAGCAAATTATAGCGTTGAAATTAATGGATCTTATATAAACTTCAGAATAGATTTTGGCGATGGATCATTTACAACTACAAGTTTGGCTGGAACACATACTTATTCAGCAAATGGAAAAATAGATCCAGTCATTCAAGTAAATACAAATAATTGCACTATAGTTCAAAGTCCTAAAGAAAGAGAAGTTGCAACGCAACCAAGTATCAAAACTGTTAATCCTCCTTTAGAAATCATAATTCCAAACATACCAGATATTCCACAACTTATTATTCCGCAATTAAATTTGCCATCAGTTAATGTTCAGCCTCCACCTATTTTATTTCCATGTTTAGATATTGGACCTTTAGGGCCAATCAATATTCCTTCTGTAATTGTAATTGACCCTCCAATACCATCGACTATTAATTTTGGGCCACTTAATATACCAAGTGTAATTTCGATAACTTCACCGAATGTACCAAGTGTAATTTCAATAACCTCACCTAGTTTCCCGACTGTAATTTCATTTACACCACCTAATATTCCAAGTGTAATTTCGATAACTTCACCTAATATTCCAAGTGTAATTTCGATAACTTCACCTAATATTCCAAGTGTAATTTCAATAACTTCACCTAATATTCCGACCATGATTTCGATAACGCCACCGAATATTCCGACCATGATTTCGATAACACCACCGAATATTCCGACCATGATTTCATTTACTCCACCGAATATTCCAACTATGATTTCATTTACTCCACCGAATATTCCGACTATGATTTCATTTACTCCACCGAATATTCCGACTATGATTTCATTTACTCCACCGAATATTCCTACCATGATTTCGATAACTCCACCGAATATTCCTACCATGATTTCGTTTACACCACCGAATGTTCCAACTGTAATTTCATTTACACCACCGAATGTTCCGACCATGATTTCGTTCACACCACCGAATGTTCCGACTATGATTTCATTTACGCCACCGAATGTTCCGACTATGATTTCATTTACGCCACCGAATATTCCGACTATGATTTCATTTACTCCACCGAATATTCCAACTGAAATATTTGTTACTGGTTGTAGTATGCCAACTTTGATTTCGATAACTACACCGAATATTCCGACCATGATTTCATTTACTCCACCGAATATTCCGACCATGATTTCATTTACGCCACCGAATGTTCCGACCATGATTTCATTTACTCCACCGAATGTTCCGACTATGATTTCATTTACTCCACCGAATGTTCCGACCATGATTTCGTTCACACCACCGAATGTTCCGACTATGATTTCATTTACGCCACCGAATGTTCCGACTATGATTTCATTTACGCCACCGAATGTTCCGACTATGATTTCATTTACGCCACCGAATGTTCCGACTATGATTTCATTTACGCCACCGAATGTTCCGACCATGATTTCATTTACTCCACCGAATATTCCGACTATGATTTCATTTACTCCACCGAATATTCCGACTATGATTTCATTTACTCCACCGAATATTCCGACCATGATTTCATTTACGCCACCGAATATTCCGACCATGATTTCGTTTACGCCACCGAATATTCCAACTATGATTTCATTTACTCCACCGAATGTTCCGACCATGATTTCGTTTACGCCACCGAATATTCCAACTATGATTTCATTTACGCCACCACCAAGTTTAACAGTAGATTGGGGAACTCCACCAAGTTTAAACTGTACCGTTACAGTCGCTTGTCCACCTGGTGGCACTCCATTTAATTACAGATCAATGGATGGAATAAACGATCTTGACGATCCATCTTTGAGCGTTGAGATCAATGACATTGGAATTCCATCGATAATAAAAGTGATTGCACCAATAATACCAGATATAAAAATATTACATGACATTCCAGCATTGATTCGCATAGAATCATTTAAAATACCAGATAAAATAACACTTGTATCTGATTTTGATATTCCGAAAGAAATTAAAATTACTTCTGATAATATTATTTCTGAAATAAAATTAGTAGCTGAAAATTTACCATCAACAATTAAATTAGAATCTGATTTGCCGAAATTCATAAGACTGGACATTCCAGAAGATTTCCCAAGATCAATCAAAATTGACGCAAGTGGAATACCAGATAAAATTCAAGTTGTTGGAATTCCTCCTTCTATTGAAATTGTAGGAAATATACCTTCTGAAATTAAATTGGTAATGCCAGAAAAACCAGAAATAGAACTAGTTTATAAAGGTTCTCCAATTGATGTCAAAATACAATTAGACATAAGCAAGTTAAATGGAGAAAACAATAGTAAGCAGCAATGTGTGGCAATAGTTCCTTGCGGGGATTAATCTAATTGTGTTAGAAGAAATTGAAAAATTATCTTACGAAATAGATAAATTTTTTGACAATAGTTGCAGTGCTTTTATGGTCGCTGGTGGAGTTGGCGATCTTTTATTATTACTCGCAACTGCATATGATCAACATGATCCAAGAATATTGTTCTTGTCAAATGATGATAAAAACATATTTGCAAAATGTTTTTGTGATTTTTTTAATGTAAAATGTTTATTTTACAAAAATATCGTATTTAGTGATGGCTATGATTTCATTTATAAAAAATTTACAAGCATGCCATGTTTTAAGCAATCTGCACATTTACCAGATATAATTACATTTCCGTATAAGGATTGGCACGATACTTCAAAATATATTCCAAGAATAAAAACCAAAACTAATTGGAATAAAGTTATAGGAACAAGTAATATAGTTCCATCAAAATATATAATTATTGCACCTTCAGGTGGTTTGAGAGATATTTCAAAAAAGAAATTCCTAACTCACGATGAATATAATGTTTTAATAGAAACGCTTCTTGAATTAAAATATTATATTGTGACAACTGGGAGCGTAGACGATTATGATTACTATAAACTATATAAAAACAAAAATTGCTATTGGCTAACAAACAGTTTTTTATACAGTTTGAATGAAAAAAAAGATATTAAATTTTTAGATTTTTTACAAATAATTAATTCATCCACTGATTGCATAAGTGTTGACACATACTTAAAAACATTAATTTTACTTTTACAAAAAAAAACCAAAGTAATTAGAACTACATTTGATGGCAAATATAAAGATTTTGGAATAGATGTTTCAGACCAAATATTTTTAAATAAAAGCATATGGAAAAATATAAAATGTTACACATTTGAAGAATTGATATTAGATCTAAATACTAAAAACAAAATACTCTTTTAGAACATGAAAACATCAAAAAGAATTAAAATTTACCAATATGGAAATGAATATATAAAAACCGATAGCAATATGTGGGTAAGGAACTTTACAAAAACAAACTGCCCACAAATTGATTTAAATAAAACATACAATCCAAGTGATTATTTTGTTTTTTTGAAAAATGAAATTCAAAATAGTATGCAAAAACACATGTGGGTTAATCATGAAAATTTAAATCATGATAAGATTTTAATTATTAGTGATGGATTTAATTTTGAAAAAAAACAAAAAATTTTAGCATCTATTCCAAAAGACATAACAGTAATTGGGGTGTTAGGTTCTTTAGCTAAATGGAATACAAACAATAGAAATATGGATTATTATGTTGTTAACAATCCTTATAAAGATTGTGTTAAATATTTTGGAAAAAGACACATCAGAAACTTCCCAAAATGTATAGCATCGTTAAAAACCAATTCCGATTTCATAGCGAATTATAGAGGCAGAATTTTAAAATATCTTCCCGTATACGAAGGTGGATATACTTCTAAATATGCCAAGGAAACAGACGCACAAATTGACGACTACAGAAATCCAATTTGTGCAGCCATTCAACTGGCATTTATGTTCAATGCATATAAAATATTTTTATATTGTTGCGATGACAGTTTTGAAGGCGAAAGACCAGGTGCAGAAAAATTAGAAAATGGATTGTATCAATACCCGCAACAAAGAATAGCTCATGAAATAATTGATGCAAAATTGTTTTGGCTAAAGATGTTGCCTTATCAAGAAATTAAAATATTTTATAACTCGAATGGTTTAAAGTTTGAAAATGCAACATATATAGAAGAAGATGAAATACTTAATGTTATGAAGTGAAAATATGAACAACCCATTTAATTTTTTTAATTTATCTGATTTCAAAAAATGGATAAAAAACCATGATGATAACAATCAAGAAAAAGAATCATTTATCGGAAAAAGAATAAAACCAAAAAGCAATATAGAAAATTTCGAAGAGAAAATACAAATCGAAATAGGAGATGAAAAAGAAATAGTTGAAGAGTTTAGCAAAAATGGTGGAAAAATAATTGAACAAGATGGCAATAAATTCATGATTGAAGTTAAATCTGGGAATTTCATTTGTCATAAAAGATTTTTGAAAAAAATCAACTAGACTTTCTTACCATGACTTTAATTTGATTTATATTTTTCGTGTATATCTCTGGGGAAATTGTAGAAGTAATTGATCCATATTCTTGAATGTTGGATAAAGGAATATTCGAATACCCTCTTAATTTCAATTGCGATCTTAATGCCAGATAATCATTTGCCGATTCAATCCATGGTTCAAACAATAATCTGTTTTCATAAATTGATTTTTTTATAAAGTCTTTATAATCCAAAGGAAGTCTTAAATCGTCTACACTTTCAAGGTGAGATGCAAGTATTTTTTTGCCTCTTAATTGAGTAAGCAATTTGACACCAGTCTTATCTCTTCTTGCTATGTAAATCCAAATAATTGAATCATTCACTGCCATGATGCGTATCCTTTTTTGAATTTTTAAATAATTCTTCGAAAATAACCTCTAAAAGTATTCTCTTATAAATATCATCTTGTCCTAAATTAGTTGATAATATGCCAAAAGCCTCAATAAATTCTTGTGTTTTTTGAAGATCTGAACTCATGTTTTTACCTTTTCATCAATTTAAGCGTGTGCAAAACAAATATTGTTGTTCATATTTTGGAAGCAATAATGATTATCTAATATTACTTAAAAATCTTAGACCATATATTGAACAAAAATTTAATGGCATACAAATATATATCGCCTGTAAAGACGAATCATATTATTTATTACATGACGAACCAAGAGTTATAAGAAAAAGTGAATTTGTAAAACAAGATTTTTGTTATGTAAGAGAAATAAAAGTTAATTTACAAAAAAAAAGTCACCCAATACATGAACTTATCACGGAATCAGACATAAAAATTCCATGTTTTGAATTCAATAAATGCGTAAATTCAAATAGAGTAAGTGTATTTACTGAAGGCATATATCCAACAAAATCATTAGATTTTAATCAAATAGAAAAATTAAAAAAAACAATACAGCAAAAAGGCCTTACATATGTTGATAAATTAGAAGATGCAAATCAAATATATTCTGTAGAAAATGAAGTATTTGCTGCTTCTATTTTCAAAGGAATCAAATGTACTTTAATAGAAAGTGGATTGGGAACTTCTTTCTATAAGTCCTTATTTCCTGAATTAAATTTAATTTCGCTATGATCGGTGAAAATTTTTATATTTTATAAAAAATAAGATGACTTCAAAAAGCTATATAACTGAGAATTTATTTTTTCATAATAGGAGCAATATGAGCGAATTTAGAGTTAAGTTGAACAATAGTAAGCAAGGAATGATGGATGTAAACCCTTCCACACAGGCTCAATTCTCTACTTCTGTTCAAAGAACTATCTTTGTTCAAGGGCCGAGGAGAAAATATCGAAAATTATTTGATGGTCAAACATTTATTGATTGCAATTACTGGAAAAAATTTGCATATCCCCAAATAGAACAAGAACAGGCTTTCATCGAAGTCGTTTCTGATGATGGTTCTATTTATAGTGAAAACCCAGCAGAAAATAATTTTCCTTCAGTTTACACCTTGACAGTAAATC
>Ga0304728_1000066_pt1 | contig 79421 bp, 112 predicted proteins | sample C_130625_MF_Meta_FD_190476 | JGI IMG/M metagenome (GOLD analysis project Ga0304728, IMG submission 190476) | Freshwater microbial communities from Lake Croche, Canada to study carbon cycling - C_130625_MF_MetaG (v2) (version 2) | ecosystem: Environmental > Aquatic > Freshwater > Lake | place... | reverse complement strand
TCTATGCTTGGGAACACAGGCAGATATATTACTTCAGGTACTACCGGCAAATTAGTATTTACAGGTACTGGCACACTTTTAAATGGTTCCATCAGTTTTAATGGTGGTTCAGTTAGTAATCCTGGTATAGTATTACTTAGTAATACGGCTGACACTGCTTTAAGATATATTGTTCTTCCCCTTGGCAGTTCTAATAACTTTTCAATAGAAGTTCCCAGTGGAGGAGCTGCTGTACAGTGCAATATTACAGGCCAAACTTACGCTACTATTGCAATACCTTCGCTAAATTCACCAAACTGGACAGGTTCATTTACTTATGCTATGGCAGCTAGTTATAGTTCATGTAGTTTAACTAGTCCTTCTTTTATAGCTCCAAATGTTACTGTATACTGGACTAATACACCACTAGCAGATTCAATAACATATACAGGTAATAATCAATTTGGCCCATACTCACAGTATATATGGAGTGTTGCAAAACGTGTATTTTTTGGAGCTAATAATACTTTTAATAATACTGCAATTGTTGCAAAGTACATGAGTGCATCAAATATAGATTTGGGCGCAAGCGGTTATATTACTATAACCGGTGCAGCAACGACTAGCGACCCTGGTGGAATTAATCTATTTGGTACATATGCAGGTAATAAAACAATATATTTAAATGCTCCGTATCTTGCAGGAAACACAGCCTATCAAAATAATTGCTATGTGGGTTTTAGTGATAGTACCAAACTTGATATAGTTGTAAATGGTAATGGAAATATAGTATTTGGTCCTCCTATAATTGGTTATGGTTGTTGCTGCACGGCAATTTATGGAGTACAAACTCCATTAAATAGCTTAGATTTAACAACTAATGCTTATACTGGTAGACTAAAAGGTAGTTTATTACTTGCCGGTGATTTAAATATTCCAAGCGCAGTAACCCTTGCTACTTATAATGGTAGTTATTATGAAAATAGTTGTGACATTACTTTAGTAAATACCACACCTATTAATGTTAATGTAGGCCCTACTGTTATACCCAGAATTAATATTTCAGGAACTAGCACTGTTAATTTAACAGCACCACTAATTGGTGCTAATTACTCCCTTAGTGTAAATTCAGGAACATTTAATACTAATAATTATACCCTTGGTAGTCATAGTACATTTCAAAATTATACAAATCTTGAATGCAATGGCGGAACTGTAAATTTAGGTTCAAGTAGTATTTACGGCAGTATTAAGTGTCCCACAGATGCAAGTAAATTAAATGCCGGTACTAGTATACTTTATATGAAAGGTGCACAATACGCGCCAGGTACTTATCTAGTTGGTAATACATTACCAAAAGTAGTTATAGTTGGTGGAGGTGGATCTTATTCACCCACTATATATGGTTCAGGTGGAACAATTACTGATTTCAGTATAACTGGAACAATTAACACTATATATGATGGAGTAGTATTTGCAGGCGGTACAACCAATCTAAAAAGTTTTACCAACAACGCTGGTGGTTCATACAAAGCATATGTTGGCGCTCAGAGTTCTGCTATAATAAATAATTCAAGTGGTGTGCGTTTTAATCCAAATAACTTACTTATAGCAAACTCCTCGGCTACACCTGCTAATCAGTGGTATGCCTCTAATTCAACTGATAATGGTGGCAATACTGGATGGATATTTGGCGATGCGCCACCAATTGTGGTAAACAATAGTTGTAAATTTCTTGCTCTTTTCTAATATGATTTACTTACAATACGAAAAATCAAATGAAACACATTCATTTGTTGATGTGCTGACTTTAGAGGATGATCATGGTTTGTCTGATGAAGAATTAGAAGCACTAAAAGAAACCAGATTTCAAAATTGGTTAAATGCCATAAGTCAACCTAGTATAACTACAATATGAAATCGTATGATACAAAATATTAGTGTATTACACACTTATACATTAAATGGATGTACTTTGAATTTTTATTCTGGTACAACTGGTGAGGGATTACCAAAGCATGAACATATCTTTGATCATTTAACTTACTGTTCTTCTGGTAGTGCAATGCTGCGAACTGCAAGATATGAACAAATTATAACTAAAGATACTCGACCTATTAACTTGCCCGCAAATCAGTGGCATGAAATAGAAATACTGGAACCTAATACTGCATTTATTAACGTATTCCAAAATGATTATAACGATCCACAAAGTGATGTGACAATAGTCAACGGAATTCCAATGCGATTTGGACTATAAAAATATAATACAACACCTGATTCCCAGTAATAGAAATGTTGCCAAGTGGGCAGATACTAGAGCAAAATTAATAAATGATAATCTTATAAGATTTCATCAGGATAATATGCAACAAGATTGATTAAAAAGAAAAGCGCCCAGAGGTGCTTTTCATGTTTACTATATTATTATGGGCTATGCCCTAATATTATTATTTTAATAAATTATTTCTTAGTACCGGCATTGACAAATGCGTACATTTTTTCTGCTGTTTCTAACACTTTATCAAGACCTGGAAACTCTGGCATCTTAACTGTACTAACGATTTGACCAGTCTTCTCATCACGAGTAGCAGTCATTTCCCATCCTTGGAATTTGGATTGAAAGTCGTCTTGTACTAGGCTTTTTGCCATTCCCAAGATATCTGTTCTCAGTTCATATCCATTTTTAGATTGATTAACTTTGAACTCGGGCAATTTTGGTGTATTGAATGTATTTGACATATTATTCTCCTTATGTGTGTATGTCTGTTAAACAACAATTAATTTTGTTGTCTAAGTATTTATTATACACAGACTATCTGTGTAAAACAATTTTTACGATAAAAATAGTGAGTTTTTATTTGCCCTCTTAGTAATGTAATCCAGAGCAGACAAATTGTTGTCTATGGTTTCGCTGATGTAGGTATTGATGCTGGCCGGGGCTAGTTGAATTTTTGCAAGGCTTTCGCCATGATCATTCTCCACAGTAATCTCATTTTTCCTGCATAGGTGTCGAATGGCAGCGTTGGTACTCAAACATACCATGCAACCTTTAAGTATATTACGTGTACGGCAATACTGTATGCAACGTTTCATCAATAGATTACCAAAGCCACGTCCTCGATGTTTCTCTAACACACTAAATGCCAGTTCCATCCCACCGTCTAATGCAATATGTCCTATAGCAATAAATTCTAATTTACGATTCTCTATGGCAAACAATATGTGTTTGCTGGGATCCGCTTCGAACTTATCGCATAGTTGATCAATTACACCGTCAGTGATATGAGATCCAAATCTAAGTGTTTTAGATTCTGCATCCAGGGCTTTGAGATGTGATCTATATTTGGGATATTCGTGCGCTAGCACCCGTCTAACTGTAGCGTGGGCCATTTTATATGGCTAATACAAGCATACCAAAAAGCAATAACATAATACCAACAGAAAATAAAGAACAATCTTTACTCATATCAATACCAGGCCTTGTAACCCTGCATCTTATATACACGTTCACGGTATTCGCTGATATCAATCAAAAAGTCCCAAATAGCGTTTAGAATTTTTTTAATCATAGTGGCCACCCTGACAGTGTACGGTTTAAATTTTTCTGTTCAAACTCTCGAGTTAATCTATCAACATCGCAACCATCTTGCGGATTGTTTTGGACAATGTAATATTCTAGTGCTGAGCCATAGGTTGTTGGCTTTTCAAATTCGCTAAACATCTTGTGGAAGTAAGCGGCTAATTCATTTAACATATTTTCTCCTGTGTGTTAAGTGTAGATACCTAGCGTTTCTACGTAAGTATTTATACTAGTATATATGGCAATGCAGCAATTTGCAAGAATTTACTTTACCAAACTTCTATGCTATACTAAAGCTAAATACCAAAAGGAATAATACTTTGAAACGAGCCACCCGAAGCCTGTTAGAAGAACTTAACTCTATTTCACTACAAAAACACAGTGAAGCAGTAGTTGAGTCTAGAGCCACTCATGTTATTGACAGTGCTATCAATTTGCTAACACTGATCAAAGAAAATTTTCCACCAGAACAGGCATACGAGCTAGAAAGACGCTTTATCAATAGTATAAAAGCAGGCGATCCTAGCAAATTTACTCGTGGTATACGCAAACTACGCGATAATAAAGAAATTGCCAAAGGTCTTAAGATAATAGAAGGCGATCTAAAAGACGAAGATTAAAGTCCATTCGAATAAATTTTTTTCAAATCTGATAAATAAAAACATACAAGTTCCAAGGGGGAACTTAAAAACGATTAATAAAATCAAGGAGATTTTAAAATGGCAACTTTAATTAAAAAGAACGAAAAGGTCGTAGCACCTTTTTACAAGAACGGCGTTACACTACAGTTCATCACTTTAACATTCCCAGGATCTGTAGCTGGTCTAGAAACAGCAACTGCCGCTGGCGTTAAGAGCCCAATTGCACAAGCTCTAGAAGCAATTGCACAAGTGGCTAGTATCGAGTTGATCGGTACAGTTTCTACAACAACTCTACCATTGGCTGTTGCAGCTCTAGGTGGTGCTTTTGGTACTGAAATGTATGACGGCACAAACAGCCAGACTTTTGTCCAGTACTGCCAGTCATTGATCCAGGCAGCTGGTACAACTACTGGTAGCCTACAAGGTGTTGCTAACGCTTCTACTACTGTAGCTGCTGGTGTTCGTGGTAACGCATTCTAATCTAAAAAGTTAGAAACAAAGAAGGTACTTTTTAAGTACCTTTTTTTACGGCATAAATATATTATATAGGTATATTATGCAGATCATCGAAATTCAAACTCTAATAGACATTACTGATACAAAGGTAGTGAGATTAAATCAAGGTACTCAACTCGAGCACGATCAATATAGAAATTTTGTCACATTAAAACAATGTGTAGAAATTAGATCGATTATCAGTTATGATACCGGTCCAGTGATGGAAGTTAAGGATATCAAGGACATGGGCTTTGGTACCAAATACAAAGGCAAACATGCAGTATGGACATTCCGTTTTAGTCCTGACCGTACTGGAGTATACAGTGAAAATGGCAACGATGTCTATGCTTTGCTAGAGGATGTCAACGGCGTTCCAGTTATCCAAAAATTAAAAGAAACTATAAATATAGAACAAGCAATCTTTGAATTGCAGAATCCGTCAACTAAAAACACAATCATCAAGGCACTCAAAGGCGCATTTTAATTTAGCGTAGTGGTAGTTAATTTTTACTAAAAAGGAGCCTATGATGGCAGTATTACAAGAACGAGTTGGTATACTCGAAACTAAGGTTGACGGTCTAAACGAGAAGATTGACGACATTAAAATTGATGTGAGAACAAATCACGAAGATATCAAATTCCAATTAAAAAACATGTATGATGCGAGCTGTACACAACATGCCGAATTGGGTAAGAAAATGAAGGAACTAGAAAATTTTAAAGATAAGTGGATATACATTGGCATGGGTGGCATTGCAGTTGCAGGATGGGTTACTGGGCATCTAGACACTATTTTAAAGTTCCTCGGAAAATGATATGAGAATATTTGAATTGATTCGTGAACAACAGGCAATAGGGACTACTGGGTCATCTACAATGCCTACGAATCAACCAGTTGGTTCTGTATCGCAAACACCTGCACCTGGTGCAACACAACAACAAAAACAACCTCAGGATGCTAACAGCACTCAATTGGGAAACCTTCTCAAACAGAATCAAATTAATGTTAATAGTGTAGATGATTTTCTCAGCGCCTACACAGCAATACAACAAAAACAACAATTAAATCCAGATCAGGAAAAAACTTTAGGTGCATTTACCAAAGCAGTGGTTGCCAAACCTGGCCTAACTACACAGATTGCTGGACTGATGAAAACAATGTCAGCAAATAAGCCAGTTGGACAAACTACTCCTCAGCCCACTTCCGGTACACCGCCACAGCCTACTCCGGGAGTCTAATATGAAAATTGCACATCTATTATCTGGCATGGGTGTTATTCTTACTAATCAAGAACAGGCATTTGTAGAATCTCATAAGACCAACGTTACTATTGAAAATTTGAGCAAACACGATCAGTGGCTCGCTCAGAACCTTGTCAGGAAAGGCATTTACTCAATAAGTAAAGATAGTCGCATTCTGATTAAAAAATAAATGAAACAAATCCCCGATGATATCTATCAAAAAGTAAAACAAATTGGCCTAAATGTTAAGGAACAATTAAAAAGCCAAGGTATTGCTATACCAACAAAAACTGAAGATGGTGCAATAAGAGTAGGACACTTTACAATTAAAAAATCTAAAGGATTTTATAAGGTGTTAAACTATAGAAATGATGTAGTAGTTGATAATATCAACTTACCACAGACCGCTGCAATACAGGCAAACCGTCTAGCCCTTGGCAAATGGGCAGATGATAATCTATCAGCAGCTGATACGAGCTATGGACACGCACTATTCGAAGAAGAACTTCATACCCAACTGGCTGAAAAAAGTTTAAAATTAAACAACTTAGACAGAGCGGATGTTATGTTTACAAAACGCAACATAGCCAAATATAAGAAAGAACAGCACAAGAAGACCATCGTTCATGGCTTTGAGAAACTAATGCGTTTTAGATAAATAAATTTAATCATTCTTTTGGAACAAATATGAAGACAAGCGATTTCAGAACTAAGGCAACAAGTGCAAAGCTCAAAGAGGGTATGAGTAAAATGTTTGGCGTAAATGTCAACTTTGATAAGTATTCTAGAGAGCAATTAGAAGATATGAGAAATAAACTTCGCACTCGTGTTTTCCAACAAGAAGGTAAGGCAGGTATTAATGACCTGTTAACTAACGAGACGTATCAAAAAGACAAGGCAATGTTGGCCTTGCTAAACACAAGGATTAAAGAAATGCTAGGCGAACAAATGCAACAATTACGTGACAAAATGACACAACTAAGTGAAGCCAAAAAAGGCGTGCGCGACATCAAACATTCCGCAAAAGCCAAAGGTGCAAAGCCAGACTTTTTAGACATGGACAAAGATGGCGATAAGAAAGAGCCTATGAAGAAAGCTGTCGCTGACAAGAAAGCAGCTCCTAAGAAAGGTGTTAATCCATTTGCCAAAGTTAAAGAAGGTGCAAAGCCAGACTTCTTAGACATGGACAAAGACGGCAACAAGAAAGAGCCAATGAAGAAAGCAGTTGCTGACAAGAAAATTAAAGAAGCCGCAAAGTGGCGCGATGCTGAACACAAGGGAAAATTGTACACACAAGAACCAGATGACGGTGAAGGTGATCGTCATGATTATTATCGTGACAGCAGACCAGAAAACGATCCAGGCGAAAAACGTTCTACCTTTAATAGAAGCAAAGATACAGACAAACTGCACTACTATTACGGAGATTACCAAGTAGGTCAAAAGGCTCGAGTGGGCGACCGTGCTAAAAAAGGATTGCTAACAAAAAATGCTATTGCCGTAGTAAAAAATAGAATTAAAGGAACACACGGCGATCATCCAACACCAAATCTACCAGAAGGTTTCCCAACTGTTGACTATGATAAAGTTTTAAATGCTATCGCGGCATTATATGGTGATGACATGTGGGACAATGATGCAATGCAAGATCTAGCCAACGACTTGGAACAAGCCGGACCAACTGACCGAGAGTTAGATTTTATTATTGCTAGGGGCAAGTTGCCAAAGAGATTGGCTGGTATACAATTCTCAGCAGGTGATGATGTGCAGTTTAATGAAGGTTTCCCAACTGTTGCTGATGCTAAGAAAGCACACGCCGAAAAAGGAACAGCCAGTATGAAAGTTGGCGACAAACAAAAGTCTAGCACTGGTGGAGAGGTCACTAAAACTGCTACAGGCCTAAAGCACACAGCTGGTAAGAACTATGGCGGCCAAGATGCTCCTAAGACTCCCGACAGCGATAAGAAAACTAAGAAAGAATCTGTTGCTTATGAAGGCAAAGATGAAGGCAAGCCAGGTAAGAACTTTGCCAAGATTGCCAAGTCTGCAGGTAAGCAATATGGTAGCAAAGCGGCTGGTGAACGTGTAGCAGGTGCTGTACGTAATAAGTTGGCTAAGCAAGGTAAACTACAAGAAGCTAATGCTAGATTCAAACACAATGTACGTTTTGTTAACGAAAGTCTTGGTTATCTTCTAAATGAAGACGAAGAAGGTAAAGCCAAAGCTATTACCAGTGCAGGCGATATGGTCAATGACTTTACCAGCTGGATGCAACGTGTCGGTCAGTACCAAACAAAGACAATGATCGAATTAGCTGATGCTATCAAAGCGGACTTCGGAGCTGCTGAAGCTGAGGCATTTAAGCAAGCAGTTGGCCCAGCACTAAGCGCCACACTAGAAACACTAACACAACAACGTGAAGCCGTAAGTGGTGCTGTTGCTGCTCTAGCAGGCGAAGCTACTCCGGATGTAGGCATGGGCATGAACCCAATGGCCGGCGGAATGGAACCAGGTATGGATGCAACAGCACCCGATGCAATGAATCCAGCGCCAGCAGGTGATGAGTTCGGTGCTAGTGATGCTGCCGCAGGCATGGGAACTACTGGTCGTGAAATGCGTGAAAGCAGGTTTGCTCGCAAACTGGCCGAAAGCCACTCTATCCTAGCTAAACTGGCTAAATGAGATTATTCGAAGTTGATTTAGGATCTGCTAGAGATGTTCTAGCAGTTCTCCAAGGGCAGGCCAATAGAGAACATCAAAGCTCTACCCTGCCTTTTCCAGTTGTAATGAAATTATTACAACCGTATGGATTAGGTATTAACACCCCCGACGGATTGATTGCACTTAAAAATGAAGTTGATCCAGCTGGTGATGTTATACAGGACATTGACGATCAAGGTAATATTACTTTGAAAACGCATGAACAAAATCCAAATCAACAACCTGCCGAACCTAAAGGCAGTCCAGAACTAAATGCAATGGCATCACGCAATGCCAAGAAATTAACTCCAGATATTTGACATTTAGATAATAGGTTGCTATAATTAAGTTTATGACAACTTATACTCCACCTCCGTTCGTTGAACGATTCCAATATAAAAATTGTATACAGGTTAATGATCCTGTTACTAGAAAACGAGTTTATCAAACTCCGGACGGAGAAAGCCTTCCTAGTGTGACTACCATCCTTAGTGCTACCAAGGACATGACTCATTTAAACGAATGGAAAAAACGTATTGGTGTAGAGAAGGCACAACAAATTACCACAGAAGCTGCTGGCGTAGGTACTGCTATGCATGCCAATTTAGAGCGTTTCCTAATTGGTGAGCAACGACAGCCAGGCAATAATCCAGTACATGTGCAGGCTAATAAAATGGCTGACATTATTATTGAAAATGGTCTAAACAAAATGGACGAAGTATGGGCCATGGAACAGAGCTTATACTTTCCGGGACTGTATAGCGGTACCACTGATCTTGTTGGTGTATTTGAAGGACAGCCGTGTATTGCCGACCACAAGCAAACTAACAAGCCTAAAAAAGCAGAATGGGTTGAAGATTACTACCTACAACTAATGGCCTATATCTTAGCACATAATGAAGTGTATGGCACGGACATGAAGCGGGGAGTTATCTTTATGTGTAGCAGGGACTTCCAATATCAACAGTTTGACCTATTACCTGAAAACTTTAACAAGTATCAAGATATGTGGTTATCCAAAGTAGAAGAATATTACACACTAGGTATGCGTGGATTGAAACCTCTCTTAACAGCATAAATATCCCATAACGGGGATATTTATATGCCAATTTTGGAAATTGCAAAAATACAAGTCCGAAGAGGACAAGAACAACAAACGGGAATGCCACAACTTGCTGGCGGCGAATTTGGGTGGGCTGAAGATACTGAAAATCTATATATTGGTTTAAAGAGAGAAGATGGCGGAGCTCGTGATGCAAACATAAGAATTCTAACAGAAAACGATGCCCGTCTTTTTAATAGTTTTATTAGTGAAGGTGGTGTTAACACTGGCACCCGATATGTATGGAACATAGATGACACTAGAACTATTACCTCGTCAACATATTCGGGATCATTTCCTACCGGTAATGATAAGGTTTCGAGAACCTTACAAAACAAGCTAGATGATCATGTTAGTGTTGCCGATTTTGGTGTAGTTACATCTACCGCAACAGATGCAATAGATTGCACAACCGCTATACAAACAGCAGTTGATCACTTATTTTTAGACTTCGACGTGTACAATGGTACAACATATGATACCGATGGTTCTTTAAAATATAATAAAAAATTATTATTCCCTGCAGGTATCTATAGAGTAGGTGGAACTATTTTTATTCCCAAAGGTACAGTTATTGTAGGTGAAGGTATTGACAAAACTATTATTGAAAACATCACTACAGGTTCTGGAGTATTCCAAACAGTGGATTACAATAATAGAAGAACTGATCCTACTCTAGGAAAGTTTGATCCTGGCACCAGCAGCAGTCCTACTAGTATTACTGGGCCCGGCCAGCCTTCCAATATTCATATCGAAGGGATGACCATTAGATACAGTCAGTCCACTGACCTAACTCCCCATTTAAGTTTACTAAGTTTAGACTGTGTTGACAATGCTACTATTAGACAGGTTAAATTCCAAGGTCACCATTCTGTAAACACACAGGCTAATGCTGGATACACCGGTATTGACATTAGAGGCTACAGCGAAATTACATCAGAAAATATTACTATTGACGATTGTGAATTCACAGGCTTATACTATGATATTAAATCCGATTATGACACCAATCACATTGTTATTCAAAATAACAGTTTTAAATATTCCAAGTACGGTGTGGCATTTAGTGCAGCTACCAACTTACTGGCCAACACAGGTCCCAAATATGCAAGACTGATTAATAATAAATTTGAAGAAATTGAAAATCAAGGATTCTATGTAGGTAAGAATACCACAAGAGAAGCCACTAACCATGTCAGTGAAAACAACTCTTATGTTAGAGTAGGCAATTACGGATATAATGAAACCGCTAATACCGGTACCAGCGTAATTAAATTTGAAACTAATGGTAATGCCAGCGTTAATGATTATTTTGATAGACAGCGTTGGCAAGATCAACATTTTGGCGGAAACTATACATACTTTCCGTTAATTGAAGGTAGAGCTACCATTGATTTAAATTCCGTCAATACCTCTACATTAAGCGCAAGTACAACATCTACAATTATGCGTCTACCTATTACTGGAGCTTCACAGTATCTAAATATCAAATATATTTGTAGCGGAGGTGTTATTCAAAAATCTGGAGAACTACATGTCTATATTAGACCAGGAACAACACCGTCTGATGTTAGATTAGTTGACGAATATAATGCATCCGGATCGGATGGCGGACTATACTGGGGAATCACTGTTGAACCAGCCTACAATTATTTTGAACTAAAGGGTATTAACCCATCTGTCACCGATGTTCAAGTGGAACTTCAAACCAAATTAATGTTGTAAGGAAATCAATGTTTAACCAGCCTGTAGATAGTAGATTAACAGAGTGGGCAAATCATAGAAAGAAGTTAGACGAGGCCGAAGACCCATTACAAGAAGTATGGGAATTTTGGCACCGGGCCCCTTTCACGCCACATAATAGAAATGTAGATCCGTATTACCAGCAAAGCTGGCCGAGTCCTTGGGAAATCATAGCAGAGAATACCTATGATGATTTTACCAAAGCTCTAATGATAGGTTGGACTTTGAAATTGACGAAAAAGTTTCAAGATAGTAGGATTGAACTACGCACATTAGTAGACAACAACAGGACAAGGCAGTATAATCTAATATACGTCGATGACGAATGGATTATAAACTACAGTGATAATGGTCCTATTCCGAGTCCAGAATTAATTGGATCATTTAGACTAGAAAATTTGGTTGAAGTTACCACCCCAAGGTAAATATCTTCCTAGAACAATAAAAGAGGGTACTTAATGATCACAGTGGTCAAGCGTAATGGGCATCGAGTCTCGTTAGATATCGCAAAAATACAGAGACAGGTAGCACATGCTTGCAAAGGCATAGATGGTGTTAGCCCTAGCATGATAGAAATTAAAGCTCAGTTAGAGCTGCATGATGGGATGAGCACAGAAACTATAGATGAGCTACTGCTCAACGCTATGGTCAATTTGATAGATGAATCTGAAAACCCGGAAATCAATAATGTTAATTATCAATACGTAGCAGGTCGCCAACGTGTCAGTATGCTACGTAAGGAAGTCTATGGAGAATACGATCCACCTAAACTCTATAGTATTGTAAAAAAGAATACAGAAGCGGGTATGTACACTAGCGAACTGTTAGACTGGTACACAGAAGATGAGTGGAACATTATTGATCTGTTTATTGATCATGACAAAGATGAAACCTATACCTATGCTGCTATTGCACAGCTAACTGAAAAATATCTTGTACAGAATCGTGCTACAGGACAGGTATATGAAACCCCGCAAGTGCGTTACGCCATTGCAGCCGCAACAGCTTTCCATAATGAACCAAAAGAAACAAGATTAAAACTGGTAAAAGAATATTATGAGTGTGCTAGTGATGGACACTTCACCCTGGCAACTCCTGTGTTAGCTGGCCTAGGCACTACAACAAAGCAGTTTAGTTCGTGTGTATTGATCAGCAGTGATGACACTTTAGATTCTATCTTCGCTAGCGGCGAAATGATGGCCAAATATGCGTCAAAGCGAGCTGGAATTGGCCTAGAAATAGGCAGAATCAGACCGTTAGGCGCCCCAATTCGCAATGGTGAGATCAAACATACGGGTATGATACCATTCTTGAAGAAATGGTTCGCAGATTTGAGATCATGCAGTCAAGGTGGTATACGCAACGCTAGTTGCACCGTGACATTCCCTATTTGGCATGCACAGTTTGAAGACCTTATTGTCCTAAAGAATAACCAGGGTACTGAAGAAACTCGTGTCCGCCAAATGGACTATAGCGTAGTGGTCAACAAGATGTTTTGGAATCGCTATAAGAATGGCGAAATGATGAGCTTATTTGATCCACACGAAGTTCCGGACCTGTACGAAGCCTACTATAGAGACAGTAAAGAATTTGAAAGGTTGTACCTACAATATGAGCAGGACAAGAAAATTAAAAAGAAAGTTGTATCGGCAGATGCGATATTCAAAGCTGGCATCCTTAAAGAACGTACTGATACTGGGCGCATTTATCTTGTCAACATCGACAACGTTATCAACCAGGGGCCGTTTGATACACAGCTTGACCCGATTTATCAATCAAACTTATGCCAAGAAATACTTTTACCCACCCGCCCTTTCCAGAGAATTGAAGATCCAGAGGGACGAATTGCTCTTTGCACTCTTGGGTCAATCAACTGGGGAGCCTTCCGCAACCCACAGGAGATGAGAAAAGCCTGTCGTGTACTAGTACGTAGCCTGAGTAACTTGTTGAACTATCAAGACTTCTTGAGTATCCAAAGTAAAATGGCCAATACAGATTTTGAACCTCTCGGCGTTGGCATTACTAATCTAGCCTATTGGCATGCTCGTAAAAGTTTTAAATACGGTACACCCGAAGCACTAGCCGAAGTCAAGCGTTGGATGGAACATCAAGCCTACTACCTTACCGAAGCCAGTGTCGAGCTTGCCCAAGATAGAGGGCCATGCGGACGTAGCGAATACACTTACTACGGTAAGGGAGTATTCCCTTGGGAGCGTAGAGCACCTGGTGTAAATGAACTAACAGACTTCACCCCTAGTATGGATTGGGAACCATTGCGTGAACGCATGAAAAAATATGGTATCCGTAATGCTACATTGATGGCAGTTGCTCCCGTAGAATCTAGCTCAGTTGTTTTAAATAGTACCAATGGAATTGAAATGCCTATGGAATTGATCAGTGTTAAGGAATCCAAAGCTGGATCATTTGTACAGGTAGTACCAGAGTACAAACGTCTAAAGAATCGTTATCAATTGATGTGGGATCAAAAGGACTGTGTTGAGTATTTGAAGACTGCGGCAGTACTAGCTGTCTACATTGATCAGTCGTTATCCACTAACACATTCTATAATCCTGCACACTTTACCAGTAATGATACGCAACAGGATCGTAAAGTTCCAGGTACACTGATTGCCAAGAATTTAATGTTGGCCTATAAGTGGGGTTTGAAGACCATTTATTATAGCCTTGTGAATAAACTCGGCGCAAAGGCACCGGGTACTGGAACCAATACGTCTCCGTTAATATCTGCTACTCCGATAGCAATCTATGAAGATGAAGATTCTTGCGAGGCCTGCAAGTTGTGATCTCAATGACAGAACGTGCTGCTAAAAAAGTAGCACAGGTTATTGAAAAACGCGGCAAGGGATTGGGCATAAGAGTAGGCGTTAAAACTACCGGTTGCTCTGGCCTTGCCTATGTGTTAGAATATGTAGATAGTGTTCCTGTTACACGTGATCAATTTGTTTATGAAAGCTACGGAGTTAAAGTTTGGGTGGATGGTAGATCATCCCCATATGTTAATGGTGTTGAAGTAGACTATGTAAGAAATGGATTGAACGAAGGATTTGAATTTAAAAATCCCAACGAGCGTGACCGTTGTGGATGTGGTGAAAGTTTTAGAGTATAAAAATGTTAGAAACAATTTGTGAAGTATTAGAAGACGCATACAAGCGTAATTGGATTACAAGCCGTGATGGCAATGTAAGCATTCGTCACCACGACCGTGATCACTTTTACATTACACCTAGTGGTGTTCGTAAACAAACACTACAACCTGATCAGTTCAAGAAGATTAAATTAGTCAATCATATTAATCCTTCCCCTCCATTTTTAACAAAGTCGTGGGAAGAAGAGTTTTATACCAACATCAGTTCTAACTTGGAACCTAGCGGAGAGATTCCTTTACACTTTGGACTACAACGAGAAATGGGGCAACATAGTGGCGATGTTCGTGTAGTTGTGCATGTGCATCCGACATACTGTATTGCTGCTATGCATGCCGGTATTGATTTGAGTACCATCAGCGATGCGTTCCCAGAATTGAATCGTTACACTCGAGTGGCACCTAATGTGGGTGATGTTCCTCCGATCAGTCAAGAGCTTGCTGATCGCTGTCATGAAAAGTTACAGTTAGATGACCGCGGCAATATTGCCTACGATATTGTAGGTATCAAAGGTCACGGAGTAGTTGCTATCGATACAAGTCCGTGGCGTGCGTATGAACATATTGAGCGTCTCGAGCATATTTGCAAGGTAGTGCTTGCGTCAGGAAAATATTAATGTCAAAAGAACAATACAACTTATCAAAACAAACAAATTATCTAAAGCGTACAATGTTTTTGGATCCAGCAGGTCCAGTCACAGTACAACGCTTTGAAGAAGTCAAATATCCTCGAATCGCCAAATATGAAGAAACTGCTCGTGGCTTCTTCTGGGTTCCTGAAGAGATCAGTCTTACCAAAGACAAAATGGATCACAAGGATGCTAGCGATGCAATCAAGCATATCTTTACCAGCAACCTACTGCGTCAAACTGCTCTAGACAGTATCCAAGGTCGTGCCCCTAATCAAGTGTTCAGCCCTGTTATCAGCATCCCTGAACTAGAAGCACTGGTGAGCAATTGGAGTTTCTTTGAGACAAATATTCACAGTAAAAGTTACAGCCACATTATCCGTAATGTCTATGGTGTGCCTAAAGAAGAGTTTAACAAGATTCACGATACGAGCGAGATTGTTAGTATGGCTGCTAACATTGGTCGCTACTATGAAAGCCTACATCAATTAAACTGTTTCAAAGAAACAGGAACCGATGTTGCCGAAAGTCATCACATCAAGGCAATCTGGATGGCACTTAACGCTAGTTATGCCCTAGAAGCTTTCCGTTTTATGGTTTCATTTGCTACCTCATTAGCCATGGTTGAGAATAAGATTTATATCGGTAACGGCAATATCATCAGCCTGATCCTACAGGATGAAATACTACACGCAGAGTGGACTGCCTGGTTGATTAACAATGTGACTAAAGATGACGAAAGATTTATCAAAGCTAAAGAAGAATGTGAAGCTGAAGTATATCAAATGTATATGGATGTAATTGCTGAAGAAAAATCTTGGGCCGAGTACCTATTTAAACTAGGACCAGTCATTGGACTTAATGCTGCCATCTTGAGTGACTTTGTTGACTATACTGCATTTACTCGTCTCAAAGAAATTGGTATTAAGTATCAAGGCGAGCATCCTAAGTCTAGTCCCATCCCTTGGTTTAACAAGCACGTTAATATCGGCAAAAAACAAAGTGCCCTGCAGGAAACAGAATCTACAAATTATGTTATCGGTGTCATGTCTGATTCAGTAACATACGATGATCTACCAGATCTATAAAGGAAAATAAAAATGAAAGTTATTGTATGGAGCAAATACAATTGTCCCCACTGTGATCAAGCTAAAACATTGTTAGGTCAGCGTGATATTAAATTTGAAGAACGTAAAATTGGTGACGGATATACTCGAGAAGAATTGTTAGAAGAGATTCCGTCTGCTCGGTCAGTGCCGCAGATCGTTATCGACGATCTAGTAATTGGGGGCTTTACTGAATTGAAGGCATACCTAAATGGCTAATGGGTTTGACGAAATTAAAGAAGCTCTGGCCAATATTAAATCGGAAGACTTTAAATGGAAAGACGAGTCAGATAACACGGGCATTATTGCACAGGAGACTGGCGATGTATTAAACGATACTATTACCCTTGATTCGTCGTTATGGAGCTCAAGCTCCTTTAAAATATCCACTATAGGTAGTGGAGGATCATATCTATATAATGGAATGAATGGGACCACTTGGTCTACTGCTCCTAGCGTAACATCATCATCTAATCCTTCATCATTGAGTGTTAAGGGCGATGCAGATTTTGAGGGTGATGTTAAAATCAAAGGTGTTAGTATTGCTAAGACACTTGAAGATATACAGGGTCGCCTTGCTATCCTAGTACCAGATCCTGCAAAGTTAGAACACTTTGAGGCACTGAAGAAAGCCTATAACCATTATAAAATGTTAGAGTCACTATGCGAGTTGCCGTCGAAAGACCAAAAAGAATCTTAATTATGGGTTTACCTGGTGCAGGTAAAACTTATCTAGCACAGCATATTTTAGACCACCTACAGGCAGATAAAAAACGTGTAGGTTGGTTAAATGCTGATGATGTTCGAGAAAAATTTAATGATTGGGATTTTAGCATCGATGGCCGTATTCGTCAAAGTCTGCGTATGCGAGATCTAGCAGATGCAATGACAGACATGGATTATGTCATTTGTGATTTTGTTGCACCTCTAGTAGAGATGCGAAAAAACTTTGATGCTGATTGGACTGTATGGGTTGATACTATACAGGAAGGTAGATATTCTGATACAAACGTTATGTTTGTTAAACCCGATATATATGATTTTCATATTACAGAACAGCACGGGGAAAAATGGGGCGAGTTCGTTGCCGCACATATACTAGACAGTCGTCTAAAAAATTTAAAGGAATAAAATGTTAATAAACGTAAGTAAGAATTTCTCCGTAGGAGATGTAGTAAGCATCAAACTAATCAATGGTGATGAAATTATTGCTAGATTTGAAAAGGAAGATACTGAGACTATTACAATTAGTCGTCCACTAGCATTGACTATGAATGGTCAAGGCCTTGGAATGATTCCTTGGGTTTTTCTGGGCAAAGATGGTTCTATTACTATTAGTAAAGCCAACACATTTTTTGTTGTAGAAAGCAAAGGCGAAGCTGCTACACAGTATATTGAAGGTACTACTGGTATTGCCCTTCGTTAAATACAGTACTAGGAGAAAAGTATGGCAGGATATATTCCGGGAAATAATAAACTATCAGACGTTTATCAAAGTTCTAATGTCTTTGTAAATAACGTACCGGTAGTGACCTACGGAGCTCCTGGCGCTAGCGGATCATTTGGCAGCATCAGCGTCAGTGTATCAGTTAGTTTAGATCCAGCAGTTGAAGAAGCAGCAGCGGCTCAGGTCAATACCTACGTTGCTGCACAGAATGGACAACCTAATCAATATTATCAAGCTGCGGCAGCTGCTGATGGTGTCAAAGGCAACTATGCAGGAACAGTTGATGATGGAGCAGTGGCTTCCACAGCAACATCTACGATTGCCACTGATGCCAGCTTCAGTGATATATCAGCATTTCTAACACAATGCCTAAACGAAGCTGCCCAAGGTAAGTGGCGTGAGACAGGACAGGGTGGTAAACCTAGCAACCCCACCATTACTGGAATTTGGCAGAACTTGGGATATAAGAATAATAGTCCTTGGAATACTGACCAAACAGCTTGGTGCATGGGATTTGTAAATTATGCACTAAAAAGCTCGGGCTATAGATATTTCCAAACTGCTAGTGCAGCCGCTATTACTACTAACCCAGAAAAGTGGGGTGCTGTGCAAGTTCCAAAAGATCAAGCAAAGCCCGGCGACATTGCATTTTGGAGCTATCGACATGTTAACTTTGTATATACTGCACAAGATGGAAAGTATACTTTTGTTGGTGGAAACCAAACTCCGAGCGGTGGCAAGAACAATCCAGACGATGGGGATATAACCAAATCTTATCCAGGCGGAACACCTGCAAGCAATGCAAATTGGGTAAGTTGCTGGCGTCCAACTAAGTCATAATGGTTGACACGCTGGTAAAATCATAGTATAATAATAACAAGAGGAAGCAGTAATGCAACAGGGAAAAGTAAAATGGTTCAATAATTCTAAAGGTTTTGGATTTATTGTATCAGATGCAGGTGGAGAGGATATCTTTGCCCATTTTAGCCAAATCCAAATGGAAGGCTATAAAACTTTAAAACCGGACCAGTTGGTCCAATTTGAAGTAGTAGAAGGTAAAAACGGTAAACAGGCTCAAAACATTCAACCAGTTCAGAAAGTTTAAAATGTATACATATGAAATTTGGATTCGTCTTAACCAATATCAAACTGCCCACGTGCGTTTGCAAGCAGATGACGACCTTCGAGCCAAAATGATTGCCGAAGCCCAATACGGTGCAGGTAATGTCCTTAACTACACTCGGGTAAGTTAAATAATATATGTCCCGTGGGGGTAAACCTGCGTAGCAAGTTGCCAAGGTGAGAGACCTTGTAAGTTAGGCGGAGACTCCACAAGCCCCAGGGATTCCGTCATTTTTTGGAGACAATTATGAAACGAGTTCTAGCAGTTTTAGTATTAACATTGGTCACCTTGCCCGCAATGGCACAATGGCATCATCATGGATACGGTGGTTATCGTGGTGGCTATTATGGAGGTGGTGGCTGGGGCTGGGTAGCACCTGCTATTATCGGCGGTGCTGTAGTGTATGCTGCAACTAGACCGGATCCAGTGATTGTACAGCAACCACCTATTATTGTACAGCAACCGCAGATTCCACAGGCTGGCCAGGTTATCCAATGCCCACAAGGTACTATGCCGTTTGAGCAACATGGTTGGGTTAGGAACCAGTACGGACAGTATGTACAAACTACCTACGTAGAGTGTAAGTAAGATGGTTAATTTATTATTATTAGTAATAGTATTTGGTTTAATCGTAATGTGGGCACGAGCAGTTGCTACATACGATTGGACAAAGTTTGAGGAAGATTCTAAGGGTGACGATTTTTTGAAACCCCATGATGATGTATGATGGTATGAAGTAGATTGAAACGGATTCAAGACCCGGGGGCAGTGCCCGGCATCTCCACCTAAGTGTATAATGTATATTTAGGTGGGGATGACACAGGATCGATTGGGTCAAGAGTAATGAAATGGACTGTCCGGCAATGTAGAAGCCGTTAGGATTGGAGGCATGATCTGAAGCAAGCTAGTCTTGACAGTAGGATTTTCCGGTCGAAGAAGCAAAAAACCTAAATGCAAACGATGCATACTTTGGAGAAGACCGCCTAGCAGCGTGATCTCCACGAGGTAGTTATACCTTGTAATCAAAAATAGCAAAAAATGGCTATATTTTATAGCCATTTTTCTTGACACACTCATTAAAAGAGTAAATAATAGCTTATGATCATTTAAGATCATTCTTTAAAGGAAATTTCATATATGAAGAAAATCGCAATCGCAACAGCCATCGCTCTAGCAGCTGGCCTAGCTTCTGCCGCTGATTACGTATCTGTTGATGTTGATGCAGTCACAGGTCTTAAGGGCGGAAAAGACAGCACAGCACAATATGTTCGTGCAGGTAAGAGCTTCGGTGACTATCAATTGGGTTTACAGTCTCGCACTGCTAACTTCAAAACTGGTGGTTTGGTAAACAGCACAGAAGTAACTGCCGCTAACAACAAAGTTGCATTTGCTGGTGTTACTCCATTCGTTGGCATTGGACATGACAATGGCTTCAACGGTGTCAAGGGTTCTCCTTACACATACGGACTTGTTGGCGCTACTGCTGGCTTGCCAGTCGGCCCTGGCTTTGCACTAGCTGGTGTTAAGACTCGTGTAGGCAGTGATGAAGGCACCCGTACTAAACAAACAGTTGCATTTGCTACTTACAGCATTCCTGTTGCTAAGAACGTTTCAATTAACTTGAACGCAAGCAAGAGCTATCAAGACATCCGTGAAAACGCATTGGGCTTAGGTCTATCGGTTAATTTCTAATATTTTAGAAAACTAATTAAACCCGCTTCGGCGGGTTTTCTTTTGGTAAAAATTCCGGTTGCACTGATACTGGATTTACCGTATAATATTAATATAGACATACACATTAGGAGATTCTATGAACGCTGAAAACACATTGATCAAAGTTAAACAACATTGCCTAGCCGATAGTGGTGATGAGCAGATTTGGACCAACAAAGGCACCACCTATCATTGGAATCGCGGCAAGGATACTGCAAGTGGTTTAATCAATGGTGTAGTACGAAAGTTAGCTGGCATTGATGCTAATGGTGCAAAGATTTGGGTAGTAGCTGGAAGTATTAAGATTGCACCAAATGGTGTGATCCAACGCTGGACAGGTTTGCCACGCAAGATTCAGTTGACATTTGAGCCACATTCATCTAATACAACTAACCCTATTGACTTTCCTCAACTAGAAACTGTTTAATATGACAATGCATCTCGAAGGACCTTGGCTTAGTACTGTTGGTAAGAAACGTGGCAAGATCAAGTTTCGTAATGCTGAAGAGGCAAAGAAGGCCCGCGAACTCGATGAGTCGTGGAAACAGCTACAGAAGAAATGGGTTGTAGAAGCCGAAGACAAGAAACGCAAGCGAGCCATGTCAGCTGAACCGTTGGTCTATACATTGTCAGGCCGTGAGACTACTCGTATGCCCAGCCGAGGCGATGGAACAGGTGTTGCTTCTCTTAAACCTGTACAAATGTATACGGGTGAGGAAATGTTGGGGATTGGCCAATTACACAAGAGTAATGCCATACCAATTTTTCGACAACAAGACGCAGAAGATCTATCTAAGATGCGCCGATAAATATTCTTATGAAACCAACATTAAATGAAAAGTTCCTTGCATACCTAGCACTGTTCAGCGGACTGTTCCTATCATTGGTCGCAGAGTACTACAGTATTCTCGGCCTTACCGCCATTTTCTCTGCCGCAGTTATCCCTGTGATCATCATGGGTATTGCACTCGGCCTAGGTAAAGTCACTGCTACACTATGGCTCAAACAAAATTGGAGTATTGCTCCATGGACCATGCGTGGCTATCTATTTGCCGCTATCATAGTTCTTATGATGGTTACCAGTATGGGTATCTTTGGCTTCTTGAGCAAAGCACACAGTGACCAAAGCCTAGTCAGTGGTGATGTACAGGCTAAAATCAGTGTGTATGATGAAAAAATTAAAACAGCAAAGGACAATATAGATGCAAACCGTAAGGCGCTTAAACAGCTCGATGAGGCTGTGGATCAAGTCATGGGTCGCAGTAACGACGAAAAGGGTGCCGAAAAGTCGGTTGCTATTCGGAGGTCCCAACAGAAAGAGCGTACTCGCTTACAAGAGGAAATCGCCGCCTACCAGAAAACAGTTAGTAGCCTTAATGAAGAGCGTGCGCCAATCGCGGCGGAAGTCCGTAAAGTAGAAGCCGAAGTAGGACCAATCAAATACATAGCAGCCTTTGTCTATGGTGAGACCAATGAAGGCATATTAGAGAAGGCAGTGACCTGGGTTATCATTACACTGATTGTAGTGTTCGATCCTATGGCTGTTATCCTATTGTTGTCTAGTCAAATCAGTTTCCAAAACTTCCGAGAGCGTGAAAAAGAAGATAAGTTTGCAGAATGGACTGAAGATGACTTTGACCAGATTGCAGAAGATAATTTATCGCTGTATGAATTTGAGGAGGGTAACAGCCCACTAGGGCCGGTTGTTGATGTAGTCTCCCCGGAACCCACTGTCACACAATCTAATCCACACCCTATAGGTTGGATGTTTAATGAAATACCTGTGCCATATCCTAGCACAGAATCAGAAGTTGAAGAAGTTATAGAAGCGTTAACTTCTGTAAAAGAACAATCTATTTTAGAACAACATCCCTATCTAACTAAGAAGTTTGAACACTTTGAAAATCTCAAGCCTTTAGTAATGCAAATTGAAAAGTTTGACGAGCCAGTTATTAACGACACTTATCTAGATGAGCCGCTGTTCGTTCAGAATGAAGAACAACGTGAAAGTGATCTTTGGTCATCAACGATTGAGTCAATCACCAAAGAGGAATACCAAGAAGCTGCTGCTATTAATTTAGATCCTCATAATGATGCACCTCATCCAGAAATTGCTGAATATATTGATCTCGTAAAATCTAAAAGAATGGCATTAAAAGATGTGCCCGAAGAATACCTATTGGCCGTTAAGGCAAGGATGTAATGGATAATAGAATAACACTGATCACGCCACCTGATATTTTTGAGAATGAATCTTACAGTATCCTTTTTATACATCTTAGTGAAAAAGACCAGACTACTGTAAGTAAATGGCTAGCCGACGCTAACCTTACTGAACACATTAATATATATTTTTATGATCATGATATAGACATCAGCTGGCTTTTTTATGCAATGGCTAGATGTGAATATAAGTACATAGACTTAAACGGTCTTAACTATGCAACTACTGCTCTAAGCGGGTATATCGTAGGCAAGAAAAATACCTGTTATAGATGCAGTGATGAAAATGCTTCGGCAGTTTATCACTATATCAATCAAAACAGGATAACTACTGTTGAACAATTTTTAGAAAGAGCATTACATGACAAAATCGGACGTTAAACATAAGTGCGATTTTTGCGACAAGAGCAAAGAAGAAGTTGAAAAGCTCATTGTAGGCGACCATGCCTCAATTTGTAATGATTGTATTGAGCTATGTATTGATATACTTAACGATGAAAAAGTAAAAACTTTTCCCAATATCAATAAACTTTTAAATCCTGTATTAATCAAAGATTTCTTAGACGAGTATGTCATAGGTCAAGACGATGCTAAGATTAGTCTAAGTGTAGCAGTTAGCCAACATTTTAAACGTGTCAATAATCCCAATAAAGATATTGAATTAGAAAAGACCAATGTATTGTTGCTGGGGCCTACGGGCTGTGGCAAAACAATGATGGCACGTAAGATTGCACAGTATCTAGACTTGCCATTTGCCATATGTGATGCTACTGGTATTACAGAAGCAGGGTATGTAGGTGATGACGTTGAAAGTATTCTTACACGATTGATCAATGAAGCTGACGGCGATATTGAAAAGGCAACTCGCGGAATTGTATATATTGACGAGATCGACAAGATCAGTCGCAAGGGAGAGAGCGCCAGCATTACACGTGATGTCAGTGGAGAAGGTGTGCAACAAGCACTGCTGAAAATGATTGAAGGTAGTATCATGCGTATCCCCAGCACGGGCAAACGCAAACATCCTGGTACAGACATGCAAGAAATTGATACACGCAGTATATTGTTTATATGTGGGGGGGCCTTTGTAGGCATTGAAAAAATTATCAAACAACGTACAGGTGCTAGAAGTGTAGGCTTTCATGCTAACGTGGAAAACTTGGACAAGGATGATAATGTTTATAAAGATGTGACTACTAAGGACTTGATTAAGTTTGGACTCATTCCTGAGTTCGTGGGACGTTTTGGACTTATTACACACGTTGATGAGCTAGACGAGACACAATTGGTTAATATTTTAAAAGAAACTAAGAATAGTCCGATCAAACAATATCAGTATATGTTTGAGCTAGACGGAATTAAATTACAATTTGACAATACTGCCCTACTGGAAATTGCACACAGAGCCAAAGAACTCAAAACCAATGCTCGTGGGTTGAAAAATATTATTGAAAAAGTATTGTTGCCTTATCAATTTGATGCTGTAAATCTTGTAGAGCGAGGTTTAACAGGAATTCGGATAACTAAAGATACTATCGATGGCATACCAGCCATAATGATTTTTGATAAAAAGAAAAATGAGCAAAAACAATAAACCCTTAATGGGCAATAAGGTTATCGTTGGCGACATGCCCTTAAACGTAGCACTTAGAAAATTTAAACAGAAAGTGGATGACTCTGGCATTTTGGAAACAGTTAGAGCTAACATGTTCTACGAAAAACCAACCACTACCAAAAAGCGTAAAAAAGGCGCTGCTCGTGCCCGTTGGCTTAAAAAGATCAACGATCAATCGTTGCCCAAGAAAAACTATTGACAAACTCCTATTTTCCTGCTATAATTAAAGCATGGAAAATACAAAACCCAAAATTACTTTTGCCCCTGGTTGCTTTGATACATTTGAAGGAACACAGGACGAACTCGACGAGTTGATTGCTGATATTACAAAACAGATCGAATCTGGAGAGATTGAACCCATTCCTATCGATATCGACGAATTGATGGAAGAAGATCCAATATATGCAGAAAAGATTTTGCGTAGTCTACGAGAAGATGCAACTGCAACTAGGGTCTTGCAATAATGGCAAAACATTTAATGATTGATATGGAGACCATGGCAGTCTCTCCAAACGCTGTAGTCCTATCATTGGGAGCAGTACATTTTAATCCTTGGGGAAATGGATATGGTGAAAAGATCTATTTTAAAATTGATCTCGATGACCAAGACAAGCTAGGTCGCGAAATTGATCCTAACACACTTGAATGGTGGAGTCGGCAGGATCCTGCTATTATGGAAGAAGCATTCAGTGAAGAAGGACGTATTCCTTTAGCGGATGCTATGAATCAGTTCCATAAGTTTGCTTGGGGATGTGATGCATTTTGGAGTCACGGTGCTACATTCGATTTGGTTATTATCGAAAACATCTATCGTCAGTTGGGCAAGGGTTTACCGTGGCAATACTGGCAACTGCGAGATACTCGAACACTGTTTGATTTGGGATACGATCCAGACATGCCTAAAGGTGGTCTTCACGATGCCCTACAGGATGCTATCCGACAATCAGTCGGTGTCCAAAATATCTATGCTAAAATGAAAATTCGTCCAAAGTAAGTTGACAGGATCTAAGAATCCTGTTATAATTAATATAGGTTGAAATAGAAGTAAACCGAAACATAGTTTATTAACCGCTGAAATCTTAAGTAAGCATAAAGGAAATATAATGAAAACTCACACAACTAAGGTTAAGCCTTATAACAAAAAAGAATCAATTAATGCATTTGTAAAATCTTACAAAGTGCCGTTTGAAATGAAGGATGATGCAGTTGATCTCCGTGAGATGGCTAAAAATTATCCAAATGATATCATTCCCTTGGAAGATATCCAAAAAGCAATCACTACCGTTATCGGACCACGATACAATATTCTTAAGACTCCATATGATCCTAGCGGCGGAGCAACTATTCATTATCCCAACCCAGCTACAAGTCCAAGATTTGGTTATGTCGACTGGGAGGACCTTTACCTCTGGCCTATTTTTCAGCGTGACGTTGCTCCTAATCATGTAGAAAAAATTTACAAAGATTTTGATCATACTGCTGTAATTGTACCGTGTGCTATTAAACTTACACTAAAAAACGGAAAGACTATTTACTGTATCTGGGACGGACATCATACTACACAGGTTTGTCGCTTAGAAGGATATTCTAAGTTTCCAGTATGGTATATTGACATTGACCATATTTCTAACGAAACATTAGAAGAAGCAGGATTTGGAATTACTGACGACGAGCGTATCAAGTATGGTGCATTTATTGCAGGTACTAACATGCGTCGAATTAACGGTAAGAACAAGCGTCCGTTAAGCGCATATGATGATTTCTTGATCGGTGTTGAAACCAAAGACAAACAGTATGTTAGCATGATGAATATTTTGACTAAACACACCTGTGTTCCAAAACGTCATGCTACAATGGCAGGTGCATTTACACAAATTAAGTCTGGCATCGAATGTTACGAACTTGCTGACGACAACGGTACTAAAGGTACATTCTGGGATCGTGCTCTAAAGTTTCACCGAACTAACTGGCCCGCAGCACCCCTGACATTAGAAGTATTTCGACCAATGAGTTATCTGTATCATCGTTCGGCATTAGAAGGGTTTAACCTCACTCCTGCGTTTGATAAAGAACTAGCCTCTATGTTGATTAACAAATGGGGCGATGCAGACAGCATACAAGAAGGTATCAAGGAAAGCTATTGGAAAGCCTATACCTCTACTAAAGTTAAAGGTGACATTCCTGAGCATGACAAAGACCGTGTTCTTAATGGATTGATCAATTTCTATACACAAAGTGGCGGCAAGACATTATTGCCTAGTCCAACATGCCAGTGGAAGGTTTAATATGTTAATTGATATTTCTAAAGTTTCGACACATACTATTGATCTTTGTAATTTTTTGAAACCGTATGATATTGTAAAATACATGAAGAAGAATAATATTATTTCTTATGTATATGCTTTTATCTACCATAAAACTATTATGAAGTACGGCGTTCATTACGATCTTGCAAAAGGTGTACATGGTGAGAGGATATATAGACAATCTTTCCATATTCCTGGCTGGCCAAGGCAAGCTAGCCCAAACAGCGCAGGAAATGACATGTTAGATGTCCTTGTTCATTTTCCAGGAATTAATAAAAATTCAGTGTCTATCCAAATTTGGGACATGTCACTTTATCCAAGGGCATCGTCAATTAACACTAAGTTCGAAGTTAATCAGTTAGAGAGACAGTTAATTAAAAGTCACATTGAATTAGTGGGATACAAACCAGTAGGTAATATTAAAGACGAAAGTCATATGGATTTTAAATCCATAGTAACAGACCAACAATTTGGTAGCTTGTTCGATCATGAATAATCAAAAACTATTTTATATCTTCAAAGATCCGATGGGGGCTATTGATAGCAAGATCGGTATCACTGGTCATCCTGCTGTACGACTAGGTGTTTATCAAAATAGCTATAGCCGAAAGAGCCACGTGGCATGTTTTGATGTAGTATACATTGGGCCAGCTCGAGCAATTGCTAGTTTAGAAAAAGCAGTAAAGCAACAGTTTGATTGGAATATTGAGCGCGACGGCCGAGGAACAAGCGAATGGATTAATCAAACATATACAACTATTGAAGCACAAATTGATACATTGATTGACGGATACAAGTTTAAGATACAAAAAGTGCCTAAAAAATATTTGCCATTGACTGTAGATAATCTGGAACAATTCCTTATTGAAATTGTTAACGACCCTAAATCCTAAACTAGGGTAATTTAAACATACTAGTTCTTGACAGCTATACAGTTTTCCTATATAATTAACACATGTTCAAAAACAAGGATTTATCTTAATGAAAGTTTCTAAACTTATTTCTGCAATTATGATTGCAGGAGTTATGCTCACCGGTGACACCGATGCTAAACCCGGCGGAGGTGGAGGTGGCCGCTCCAGCGGCAGTTTTAGCAGTGGCTCAAGCATGAGCAAAGGCAGCTTCAGTGCTCCTGCTCCAGCAGCACCATCCGTCCAAAAAGGCAGCTTCAGTGCTCCTCCAGCACCCGCACCCAGGCAAACAACTACCACTACATCAACTACTACAATGACACGCAGGACTGCTGGTGGCGGATATGCTGGTTCTCCCATGATGTACGGTGGTATGGGCATGGGCTTTGGTTATAGCAACGGACTGTTGACTGGTTTGATTATCGGCAATATGCTTCACCCACATAATACTGTGGTATATTCAGGTGGTGGCTATAACGGTAATGCCCTGCTTTATCCAGATGGTCGAGTTGTTAATCAACAAGGTTACCAAGTTGGTGTTTACCAAAACGGACAGTTTACTCCGGTTAACGGTGGAATGGTTGCACAACCTGCTCCTGCAGATGCTGTTCAATATCAGAATTCGCCAATGCAACCTGTAGTGCTTGAAAAAGCAGGACCGAGCAATTGGGAAATTGCAGGTATGATTGTACTTGGTATTGCATGTGTTTTGTTGTTCTTGTTTATTATTGGAGTTCTTTAAATGACTTTTCTTATTGTAACATTTTTTATTTTGCTAATCGTAGCTCTTGTAGTAGCCGCTAACCGTAGGAGTGGACCTGTGATTTATGATGATTATAACGACGAAGAAGTAACACACACAACTGTTACTACAACTACAACTACTACCGACCCATCACCTGCGGCAATTGCCACAGTTGGGACTATCTACGCTTTCCAGGAAGCGGGCAGTACACAATGGTATGTAAATGATCCAGTGGATAAGGAAAAGACTGCTGTAAATGCCAACGACGACTACTACCGCGATGCTGGTGGTAGCGTTTGGAATCTTCAATAATTGAAAGCATTTAATGTTTAATTGGTTCCGTAAATATAACACACCAGAGATTACCCCTGTGCCCGAAGTAAAACCCATCCCCCCAATCTCTTTGCCCACTCCGCAATTAAAAGATCACTACAGAGTGGGTTATGATCCAGAGTCCGAATCAACTACACTAACCTTGCATAGTGATTACACCAGCATGACTTTAACACTTGCTCCTGAAGAAGTGTTGCGACTTATTCGTTTGTTAGGTGCATCGTTGGATGATGAGTTTTTAAGTGGTGATCAAGATGATCGTCATGACGATCATGACGACGAGGACTAACGTGATCTATCTTAATCTCAATATTCGCAATCCTCGTTGGTGGGATCGATTTGAAAGCATTTGGTGTAAATCTGGTAAGACCGTTTGGAAGAATAAGTTCTGGGAAGTTCAGTTTATGAAAACCCCAGAACTGTTTCGAATTGAGTTTAATTGGACTGTACAGCAGGATCATGCAGGTGTTCGTCTTGAGCTAGGACTAGTTGGTTATCAATTGGATATAAGTTTTTCTGACAACCGTCATTGGGATTACAAAAACAACCGTTGGGTAATTTATGGGCAATCAGACTGATTACTTCAACAAGACCAAATACTGGCCATCTTATTTCTTAGGTGACCGAGTATTTGGCAAATGGAATAAAATCCCATTCATTGGTACAGTGGGCAATGATACTGTAATCAATGAGATCGAAGGACCTCGTATTACTATACATTTAGATTTGCCAATCAAATTTAAAGATGTTATAAACAATATCATTATAGTCAAACATAAAGATATAAAGAAATTAAAGGAAATGTAATGTCGGAATGCCTAATTATCGGAGATAGTATTGCTGTTGGTACTAAAATGTTCCGTCCAGAGTGTGCAGCTTATGCACAGGGCGGTATTACATCACACGGGTGGAACATGAAGTTTGGCAACAAAGATTTGACTGCTAAAACTGTTATCATTAGTTTAGGTACTAACGATTGGGAAAAGGCCGACACCTATGGTATGCTAATGAACATTCGAACAAAAATTAAGGGCGATACTAAAGTGTTTTGGATTGAGCCAAATCGTGAAAGCAAGTTTGAGGCAGTACAGCATGTCCGCAATGTTGCACAACAATTTGGAGATACAGTTATTGTAACAACACGCTGGCAAGCAGATAAAATTCATCCAAGTTGGGCAGGATATAAAAGTATCGCTGAAGCAAGCAAATAAATAAGGTATGGATGATAAAAAAGTAAAAGATTTGGAAATGAAAGTTCAACGACTGATCGAGCAGGTGTCTGCACTCAATCAGCAGGTTGCACTACTAAAGCGTGAGAACAACCGTTCTAAGTCCAACATTACCCAAATTGCCAATCATATCAATCGCAAGTAATTTGGCTAAAAAAGCCTGTTTTAACACCAAAAAAGTGTTGACAAGATAATTAAATTACTATATAATAATAACATAGACAGTAAGTTATAAGGTTAGGTTCAGCAATTCATAATACTATGAATTTCCTATATCTATGTCAATAGCTGGAGCCTGTATGGGCTTTGAAGGTTACGGACATATATGGATATAAGATAGAGGCTTTTCGATATTTGCCTCGATAAAAAACAAAAGTAGACAACTAACCTGTTAAATCCTAGGATGGATTCAGCAACTTAAAACTAAACTACAGCTAATGCAGTAGACGGCGGCCCGTAAGGCAAGTGGCAACACTTTCTAGCAATAGACTCTAACGGAACTGATGACACAAGGGAAAGACTTTGTATGATGTTTGTACAGAAAAATACAAACTAGGCGACATGAATTGTATGCTAGGCTTGCGGAACTGAACCGATATACTGGGGAATAGGCAAGCAGAAAATAAAATACGGTTCCGACCATCCTGCTTGTATAGGTTATATACAGCATTTTAATAATTTTAAAACGTAACCTGAAGGAAAATAAAATGAACGCATTTGTAGAAGCGGTTAAGTCCGTTCCAGTAGTAGCTCGTACCGCTAACGGTATGAAGACTTTTGAATCTAGCAAGAGTGATCTTGTAGATTTGTTCTTTGCTATCGGTGCAAGCCGTGGTAAGGATTTGAGCACTCAGTTTGCTCGCGCACTAGCACAAGACGAAACTCTTGCTCTACGTCTTTTGATGTGGGCTCGTGACGTCCGTGGTGGTGCAGGCGAACGTGATGTTGTTCGCCTGATTCTTTTGAATCTTGAAAAGACCAACCCTAAGGCGTTGGCTCGTATTTTGCCACACCTGGCAGAATTCGGACGTTGGGATGACCTGTTGATCTTTACTTCTAAGGAAGTCAAGGCACAAGCATTCACTATGATTGGCGATGCTCTGCGTGAACGTAATGGTTTGGCTGCAAAGTGGATGCCACGTCAAGGTCCAATTGCCGTTGAAATCCGTAACTTCTTCGGAATGAGCCCAAAGTTCTACCGTAAGAGTTTGGTAACATTGAGCAAGACAGTTGAACAAAACATGTGTGCAAACACATGGGATGGAATCAACTACAGCCACGTACCATCGTTGGCTGCGGCTCGTTACCAAAAGGCTTTCAAGAAGCACGATCCAGTTGGATACGATGCCTACAAGGCAAAGCTAACAACTGGTGAAGCTAAGGTAAATGCCGCGGCAGTTTACCCATACGATGTCATTAAGGCTCACAAGTTTGGCGGTGACGCTACTGTTGTACAAGCACAATGGGATGCATTGCCAAACTACATCGGTGATGAATTGGTGTTGCCAATGTGTGACGTGTCGGGCTCTATGAGCACTACAGTTGGTGGTAACGCTAACTTGACATGTATGGACGTTTGCATCAGCTTGGGCCTGTACCTAGCTGACAAGAACACAGGTCCATTCAAGGACATGTTTTTGACTTTCTCTACCAAGAGCAAGATAGAAATCTTGAAGGGTGACCTGTTGAGCAAGTTGGCTCAACTACAACGTGCAGATTGGGACATGAGTACCAACCTACACGCGGCTTTTGACACTGTTCTTAACTTCGCGGTTAAGGGCAAGGTTGATGCAAAGGACATGCCAAAGTATGTTCTAATTATGAGTGACATGGAATTCAATCACTGTGCCGAGCACGATGATTCTGCAATGGAAATGATCGCTCGTAAGTATGAAGCCGCAGGATACACTGTTCCAAACATTGTATTCTGGAACTTGAATGCTCGTTCTGGCAACGTACCAGTCAAGCATGACAAGAAGGGTGTTGCATTGGTTTCTGGATTCAGTCCAGCTATCATGAAGAGCATCCTAGGTGCTGAATCATTAGATCCTGTATCAGTAATGATGCAGACTCTAAACAGCCCACGTTACGCTGTAATAGCGTAAGGTGCTTTAAAAGGACTCTTAGGGGTCCTTTTTTTTGACTCAAAACGGATAAACGGTATAAATAGTTTTCAAGGAGGATCTAGCCATGAAACAAAAGAAATTAGTTTCCAAATTGTACAAGGCTTGTTTCCGACACGATGAAGATGCAATTATGAAACTTCGCTTAGAAGAATTTCGTAAGATACTAAAGCACCGAGCCGAAGGCAAGCCATTTAGTGCAAAATGGATGGTAGTGCAGATTTAACACACAGTCAGGTTAGGGGCTACTTCGGTAGCCTTTTTCTTGGCCAATGTTGCTAATCTTTTTTCAACCATAGCACGAGCTTTTTCTGGTCCATATATTTCTTCTGCTGATTTACCTTTACGAGCGGCCCCAATCTTTAAGGCACCCTTCATACCGTTTAATTTAGATTTAGCGGCATGTTCTGGAGATTTCTTTTTTCACTTTAGAGAATCGGATCTCTGTTTTCTTAGTTCAGTAGCCTTTTCTAATCCGTAGATTTCTTCGTAGGTTCTGCCTTTTGAGTTAGCAACACTAGCGGCACATGCCTTCGCCATTATTTCTGGACGCTTCTTTCCATACATCCCGTTGAGTTTTCCTGGACGAGATTTTTTACGACGAGTTTCCTCGGAGTCATTACTAGTGCCCTCACCGCCATCTGTTCTATTATGTAGTATGCCTGTTGCTAAATCTTTTCGTCCGTACCACCGGATATATCTGCGTTCTAACGCAACTGCTCCAACTTCGGATAAACTTTGCTCCATAATGATTACACGGTCTAGATCCTTAGGAGTATGGACTCCTTTATTATTGACTCTGTGATTCATCCATGCTCTGTATTGTTGTCCCTTACCTATATAGTAAGGTGTGCCGTCTTTTCTCAAATAGGCATATACATAAAATCCATTTACTGTAATATTATTGTAACGGACTGCCTTATAAATACTCATGCTGACTGCTCCTCTAAGCGTTTAGGGTAGTTGGATATTTCCAGTATCGCGAACTACAACTTTATTTATGTCAAAATATCCAAAAAAATATAGAACAATAGCAATCAGTGATGTACATTTAGGTACTAGAGATTGCCAAGCAGATAAGTTAAATAACTTTCTGAAACATAACTCGTGTGATACACTGTATCTAGTAGGGGATATAATCGATGCTTGGCGAATACAACAAAACAAATGGCGTTGGAAACAGAGCCATACCAACGTGGTACGTAGGGTATTAGGTCATGCCAAGCGTGGAACTAGAGTTGTATATATAGCAGGTAATCATGATGAATTTTTAAGACCAATGATACCCTACGGGTTTAGTTTTGGTCTAGTGGAGATACACAATCAAATAGAACATATAGGTGCTGACGGCAAGCATTATCTAGTTACTCATGGCGATCTATTTGACGGAATTACAAGGCTAGCACCTTGGATAGCATTTTTAGGAGATCGAGCATATGACTTCATTCTTTCGCTCAATAGTAAATTCAATTGGGTACGTCATCGTTTTGGTTTTGGGTACTTTAGTCTTAGTCAATATCTTAAGCACAGAGTAAAGAAGGCCGTAGATTTTATGTTCAAGTTCGAACATAATCTTGCAGCTTACTGCAAGAAGCGTGGCTTTGATGGTGTCATTTGCGGACATATTCACAATCCGGAAATCAAGTTGATTGATAATATTTGGTATTTCAATGATGGAGATTTTGTAGAAAGCGTATCGGCCCTATGTGAAACACACGATGGTGATTGGATACTTATTCATCTTGAAGAAAACGAGTGGCGTCCGTTTCAAGTATTAGATCGCCGGACTGATCAAATACTAACAGGAGAACTTTGTATCCCTTGGTTTGAGCAGAAAGGATTTTCTGTTTTACGATACCAAGATCGCGACTTAAAGTAAATGGGCTTTTGATTTCTACTACTAAGTTGTCATCCGCCACGAAGAAATCACAATAGTATCTACGAGTTTTTCCTTGCCAGTTATACCATAGTTCCGGCATATTTTTTTTACGATATTGTATTTGATTTTCTTTATATAGAGTTTTCAAGTGATCAAACCCATAAGGTTCATATCCTTGCAGATGTATCACTTCGCCCGTAGATATAAATATAAAAAAAGGATCTAAAATGAAACGTGTATGGCTTTTACATCACGCTAGTGGTATTAACTGTTACGAAAATACAAGATTACTCGAATGCCTTGAACAAAATGGTATCAAGGGAGAAATATTTGAACCCAAATATTTCGACATCATAGTCAGTCGTGGTAATGCTAAAAGTATTAGATACAAAGGCGAGAAGATTGATCTACCTGATTTAATATTGAGTCGTACTGGCTCGGGTAGTGCATATTTTACATTAGCATTAATGAGACAATTTGAAAAATTAGGCGTCTCAGTTATTAACGATGCTGAAAGCGTGGCAGTGGTAAGCGATAAACTTCTAACCAGCCAAGCACTAGCCAGTGCTGGATTGCCGATTCCTAAGACATTATTGGTCAACGGAGACGTTGATGTCGAGTTAATTGAAAAAGAAATTGGCTTTCCCTGTGTAGTCAAAGCTACCAGCGGCAGTAGAGGTAAAACAGTATACCTATGTGAAACACGTAAAATTTTTGAAGGTTTGATGGAATTACTATCAAGTATTGCATTGAAGAAAACATTAATTATACAGGAGTTTGTGGATGCTAAACCTGGTACTGATCTACGTGTGTGGGTAATAGGCGGCAAAACTATTGTAGCTATGAAACGAACTGGTGCTGACGGTGACTTCCGTGCTAATATCAGCACTGGCGGCACTGGCGAATTGTTTGAAATTACACCAGAGATTGATTATATTGCCAGAGAGACTGCCCGTGTGTTGGGTCTACAAATAGCAGGCATTGACTTGTTATTTGATAAAGATGGGTATAAGGTATGTGAAGCAAACTCTAGTCCAGGATTTAAAGGTATGGATAAACACTGCGGGCAGGACATGGCTCAGCATATAGTAGATTTTGTAAAATTGAAAATTCAATGAAAACAGTTTTAATTATTACTGACAACTTACCGGAGCAGATAAATGGCGTGGTCACGACCTACACGAATATTGAGGCATGTGCGCTTTTGGATGGTTATAAGTTTGTGGTGTTGCATCCCGGGTGGTTCAGCTACATTGATTGCCCTAAATATCACGAAGTCAAACTTGCCTGGCCGCGCCACATGGGCAAGAAGATCAAGGAGATTGCTCCGGATTATATACACATCGCGACAGAAGGTCCTCTTGGTTGTTGGGCTAGAAAGTATCTGTCATTGGCTGATATTAGGCACAATACCGCTTATCATACTCGGTTTCCTGAAGGGTTAAAATTGTTATTTGGCATTCCAGAAACATTTACGTGGCGTTTTGTTCGTTGGTTTCACAAGCACAGCGGCAAGGTGTTGACTACTACAGACAGTATGGTTAGAGAATTACAAGCACACGGATTTAAAGGTGAAGTTATTCCATGGACACGCGGTGTTGATAGAACGATCTTTAAACCAGAACTTAGAGAAAACTTTCCTGGTAAGTATTTGCTATGTGTCAGTCGTGTCAGTAAGGAAAAGAATTTAGAAGCATTCTTGGATTTAGATTATCCTGGCTATCAAAAGATCATGGTAGGTGACGGACCTATGCTGGAAGTCTATAAGAAACAATATCCAGATGTAGTATTCACTGGATTTAAAACTGGTGTGGATCTAGCACGTTACTATGCCAATGCTGAAGTATTTGTATTTCCCAGTAAGTGGGAGACATTCGGCATTGTAATGATTGAATCAATGGCCTGTGGAACACCTGTAGCGGCTTATAACTGTCAAGGTCCTGCTGATGTTATAGATCAGGGTGTTACTGGATTTATGGCTGAGGAGAGAGAAGGTTTAAAAGTTGCTGTTGATAAGTGTTTACAACTTGATAGAGATAGAGTACATAGGGTCAGTCAGCGTTGGAGTTGGCAACGAGCCTGGGAAATATTTAGAGACAACTTAGTAGAAAAATCGGACACAAGATAGAGTGTCGCTGGATTCTCGTAACCAGTAGTAGGACCTTCGGGTCCTATTTTATTTAAACCAGCCGATGCGTTTGCCATCGGCTTTTCTTTGATCGTACTCTTCTGGACTGCTAGGGTAACGTAATGCCCAAACAGCACAGAGTGCCATTCCTAGGCCAACGCCGGCTACCAACTTCCAGTTGTAGGTAGTGAACCAAAGTATGATCAAGCTGACATCCATAGTAATGACCATGGCCCACTTACCATATGTAGGAAACACACGTTTCTCACTCCAGTTGCGGAGAAAGGGCCCAAACAGTTTATGGTTCATAATCCAATCGTGCCACTTTTTATTACTTTTGGCAAAGCAGTAGGCAGCACCAACTGTGGGAGTTGACCACGGAATTCCAGGTGTGACTACTCCAATATAGGCAATGCCCAAACAAATCATACCCAATGTAAACCAAATAGCACGTTTAATTCTGTCCATAATATATCCTTTTTACTATTTAACTTGGTAAAATCAGTCTTGACTTTATCTTGGTTTTACTGTATAATAGTATTATGACTACAAACGCCTACATCTTTAGTTGGGACCAAACTGGTATTGAAGCCATCGTACCTATTACCCAATATGAACATCATGACAAAAATCAGCTTATCAATCTTTTAAAAGATAAGCCTAGAGAAAGAAATCCGTTGGATAGTATTGTTCGGGCTATGGTATTGCGGGCTAGGTATAATACTCAGCGGCATTATGAAATCTATGCTGTGGATTGTGCGGAAGGTATGAATGAGGAGTTTTGGCGAGAGCAGTGGGAAGAATGCCCACAGGCTACCGCCGACCTGATCCGAGAACGTGGTCATAAGATCTACAGTGATCGAGCAAATACAAAACAAATTAAGATAACATGAAACTTAAAAAAGTCGATGGTAGGATGAATGGGCATGGTGTGTTTAAATACTATGCAAATTTTAATTACACAACAACCCAAAAGTTCTGTGATATCCGTAAATGGTGTTGGGAACAATGGGGTGCCAGCGACGATCTTGAGTTTATTGAAAAAATTAAAGATCCTAATATTTCGTGGTGTTGGGTCAATGACAAATTCACAATGAGAATTTACCTAGCCACTGACAAAGAAGCTCAGTGGTTTTTACTTAAATGGGGCATTTGATGATAGTACATTTGGTTAGTGATTTACATTTAGACGTTAGTGGCTACCTGGAGATGCCAGGTGGTGATGTATTGATTTTGGCTGGAGATATCTGCGAAGCCAAAGAGTTGAGCAAAGAATTCCATAGCACTAAACTGTTGGATCGTGAGCCCGGAGCATTTCCCTGCCACGACTTCTTTGAGTTTGAGGTTCCAAAGTATAAGAAAGTGTTCTACGTGCTGGGCAACCACGAGCACTACAGAGGTCGTTTGGATAAGACCAGAGCATTGCTGGAAGGCATGATGCCCCCTAATGTGACCATTCTGGAAGATCAAGTGGTAGAGTATGAGGGTATCATGTTCATGGGTGCTACATTATGGACTGACATGAACAAGGGTGATCCTATCACTGTTCATTCTATGAAAAGTTTTATGAATGACTACAAGGCCATCCAAAACTTCTATCCTGCTAAGAATCTCTATCATAAACTGACCCCAGAACATACGGTGGCTGTACATCGCAAGACCAAACAGTATTTTAAGATTGTACTAGAAATGAACAGAGATAAACCTTTTGTAGTCATTACACACCATGCTCCTAGCTACATGAGTATAAATGAAAAGTATAAACATGAGACTACTACTAATGGTGCTTACGCCAGTGACATGAGTGAATTTATCCTTGACAATGAAAACATCAAAGTGTTTTGTCATGGCCACATGCATGACCCAGTTGATTATAAGATTGGTGAGACTCGTGTGATCTCTAACCCTCGTGGATATCTCCCATGGGAAGGTGATCAATTTATTCCTGGCTTTTACTTTGAGGTATGATATGAACGAACGAATTAAAGAACTCGCTGAACAGGCTGGATTCAACCTTCCTAATAATTTAGTTGAAGGTCAAAATGGTCCAGGTGTTCGAACAGAACGAGATAAGTTGGCCGAGTTCGCCGAGTTGATTGTGAGAGAATGTAGTAAGGTTATTATAAATGGCGGTTATAGGAATCCCGCATTAGGTGATAAGCATCCGCTGACACCGCCAGAGATTGCTCAAATGATTAGAGAACATTTCGGAGTTGAAGAATGAACGAACGAATTAACCAACTTGCTGAACAGGCTTTTAATTTTGTTGCTGAACAGAATATGACCAAGAAGGAATTCTTTTGGGAGAATATCAGACACGACCGCACACTACAATACAGAGTAGATGAAAAGTTCGCCGAGTTGATTGTGCAGGAATGTATGTCTTTAGTGTCAGAACCTGGCCCAGATATGAATGATACCGAACGTGGTATATTGGCTCAGATTAAAGAACATTTCGGAGTTGAAGAATGAATCTAACAAAATACAGTAAGAATAAACTGATGCAAACATTTGAACGTTGGGATGTGCCCCGGGAGTTTGCTGACCCTTTCTACAACTATCTAGTGTGGGGATTCAGACCCGGCGGCTGTTTTGAAGCTGTTCTGGCCAATGATTTTGCACGGGCAATACAGCGTAGTCATCCTAATAATCATATCGAAGCATACAAGGCCCTGGTAAATTGGATAGCAGATACTGTGCCCGAAGAAGCACAGGGCAGTTATCTAAAGGTCAAGGCTTGGTGTGATATCACGCCAGAACAGCGCAGGATCATTTTGGAAGACTGCGGTTTGATCTACCCCAGCAAGGAAGAAGTGGTAATGATTCTAAAAGATGAACCCACAACTGAACCGATGTTATATTAAGGATAAAATGAGATATATTACTAACAAGTTTGATTCTATTCGACTTCCCTGCGAGGAAGGTATGTTGGAATGGTTGCGAGAACGCTATCCCAACTCACAGTATAGAATCGTGGAGGCATAATGAGTTCTACTGTAAGAATACCTTGGAACATAGGTGATACTATCGCTGACTGGAATGAAGCATGTGGATGGGCTATCGAATATTTCGGATTACCCGGAGCTAGATATGTATGCCGCATTGGCGATATTTATATGGATTTTGTCTTTAAAAGCAACAAAGATGCACTGGTCATGGCCATAATGTGGAATGCCCAGATTGTTCCTGACAATGAACTTACTGTAGAGCATGTTGGGAAACTATTGCAGTGAAAATAAATGAGGGTGAAAGCTACGAATCTTGGTGCGAGCGTGTTCGCATGTACGAGCACGGCTGGGCCATGCAGGAAATTGCCCAGGGCAAAGATGTTGAAAAAACACTGGAACAAATGTCCCGTAGAATGATGGACAAATTAATGCACCCTATTTTTAAAGCAATATCTAACGTTGAATCTACTTACGATGCAGAAAAGGCTAGACAATCATATAAAGAACAGTTCATCGATCGGGTTCCTCGGGCATCGGATCATATAGATGATACACTCACTTGACATTTATATAGTATGCTACTATAATAAATAAATCTGTAAAAGACCTTATGGCTTTTATATGGGCACAATGCCCGCTCACTTACTAAGGAGAAATTAATGAGCAAAGTAATCGGAATAGATCTCGGAACTACAAATTCCTGCGTGGCAGTTATTGAAAACGGCGTCACAAAAATCATTGAAAACGCAGAAGGTGCTCGCACTACACCAAGTATTGTAGCTTATGCTAATGACGAAATTCTCGTTGGAGCCAGTGCAAAACGTCAAGCAGTCACAAACCCAAAGAACACAATTTACGCAGCCAAGCGTTTGATCGGCCGTAAATTTACTGAACAGGCTGTTCAGAAGGACATTGACCTAATGCCTTACAAAATTGTCCAAGCCGACAACGGCGATGCATGGGTAGAAGCAAATAACGATCGACTAGCACCTCCACAGATCTCAGCTGAAGTTCTACGTAAGATGAAAAAGACTGCGGAAGACTATTTGGGCACAGAAGTGACACAGGCTGTTATCACTGTGCCTGCATACTTTAACGACAGTCAACGCCAAGCAACCAAAGACGCAGGTAAGATTGCAGGTCTAGAAGTTCTGCGTATCATCAACGAACCAACAGCAGCCGCATTGGCCTATGGTGTTGATAAACAAGACAAGCGTGATCGTAAGATTGCAGTCTATGACTTAGGTGGTGGAACATTTGACGTTTCTATCATCGAGATTGCCAATGTCGATGACGACAAACAAATCGAAGTGCTATCTACAAATGGTGATACATTCTTAGGTGGTGAAGACTTTGACCAACGCATTATGGATTTCTTAGTTGATGAATTTAAGAAAGACAATGGCGTTGATCTTAAGAAAGACATGTTGGCTCTACAGCGCCTAAAAGAAGCCGCTGAGAAGGCCAAGATTGAACTGTCAAGTTCAGCACAGACAGACGTTAATTTGCCCTACATCACAGCAGACGCAAGTGGTCCTAAGCACATGAACGTTAAACTTACACGCAGTAAGTTGGAACAACTAGTTGAAGAATTGATCCAGCGCAGTATCGGACCATGTAAGACTGCTATGGCAGACGCAGGTGTTAGTGCCAGCGACATTGACGAAGTTATTCTAGTTGGTGGTATGACTCGTATGCCAAAGGTACAGGAAGTTGTTGAACAGTTGTTTGGCAAGGCTCCACGTAAGGACGTTAATCCAGACGAAGCAGTTGCCGCAGGTGCTGCTATCCAAGGTGATGTTCTAGGTGGTGGCCGCACCGACGTTCTATTGTTGGATGTTACTCCATTGAGTTTAGGCATCGAAACAATGGGCGGTGTCTTTACCAAGTTGATCCAAAAGAACACCACTATCCCAACCAAGGCAAGTCAAGTGTTCTCCACAGCGGAAGACAATCAACCTGCTGTTGATATCAAAGTGGCACAGGGTGAGCGTGAGTTGTTCCAATACAACAAGGCGCTTGGCGAATTTAAATTGGACGGTATTCCTCCAGCACGACGCGGAACACCACAGATCGAAGTTACATTTGATGTTGATGCCAACGGTATCATGAAGATCAGTGCCAAGGATCAAGGAACTGGTAAAGAGAATAAGATCACTATTAAATCTGATAGCGGTTTGAGCAAGGATGAAATTGAACGTATGGTTCAGGATGCAGAAGCTAATGCAGAAGCAGATAAGAAGCAACGTGAATTGATTGAAGCTCGTAATAGCGCCGAAAGTACTCTACACACCTTTAAAGGCGATGTAGAAAAGTACGGTGATCAGGTCACGGAAGAAGAAAAAGCCAATGCGGAAGATGCTGTAAAAGCAGTTGAAGATGCTGTCAAAGGCGATGACGCAAAGATTATCCAGGATAGTATTCCAAAACTTTACGAAGCTATGAATCCTATTACTGCTAAAAAGCACGAAGCTGAAGAAAAGGCCAAGAGCGACAAGGATAATAATATCGTTGACGCCGACGTTAAAGAGACTGTATAATAAATACACGTGGGATACCTATAAAGGGTCCCACCCGATTCTTACTTATTAAGGAGAAAATTATGAATCAACAAATCGTACGTTTCGACACCAACGCTCTAAACAGAGCCCTACTGGGATTTGACACATTGTTTAACGACTTTGAAGGTCGTTTCCAAAATCAAATCAAAGACAACTATCCCCCATACAACATCCTAAAGCACAGCGAAGACTCTTATGAGATTGAAGTTGCTGTAACAGGATTTGCACCAGAGGAAGTTGCAGTTGAGATCGATCAGAATCAACTGGTAATCAGAGGGCAACGTCTGCGTGAAGTTGACGAACCACAATACCTGCATCGTGGGCTGGCAACACGAGATTTTACTCGTAGTTGGACACTGGCTGAACACATGGAAGTAGGTGAAGGCAAGATCAAGAACGGTGTTCTAACCATCGCTCTTACTCGGGTAGTTCCGGAGTCTCTAAAGCCTCGTCAGTTGAAAATCACAGCTGAGTAAAGTATTGGGGGCTCCAGCCCCCAATTGATAAATCTTTTTAATTAAAATTATGGCAGTAGATACAATTATCGAAAAGAAAACAAGAACTACAGACTCTCTTAAAGAGCCGGGTAAGTTTAAAGTCATTGTATGTAATGATGACGTTACACCAGTGGAGTTTGTAATTTCTATGTTGATTGCAGTGTTCAGGCATACCGAAACTGCCGCACTAGAATTAACATTGACAATTCACAATAAAGGTAGTGCAACTGCTGGAATTTTTAGTTACGAAGTAGCAGAACAAAAATCTCTAGATGCAACCAATCTTGCAAGAACACATGGATGGCCACTGATAATTAAAGTAGAACCCGAATAAGGAACTACTATGAGTTTAAAAGATTTAACTGTTGCTAAACATGCAGAAGCTGAATCTACCCCATTCATGAAGGCAGTGTTTGCCAAGACGCTACCTCAAGATTTATGGATAGATTGGACATATCAGAAATGGTTGTTCTACGGAGCCATCGAAGGCGCCGCCGGCGCTAATCAGTTGTTAGGTGATTTGCCAGACCTACGCAGAACATTTTACCTGTTCATGGATTACAATGAAATGAACACTGATGGTAAGAAACACCAATTCCGTCCTATTGTAGTCGACTACTACAAATACCTAATTTCTATTGCCACAGAGCCTAGTAAGATTATGGCACACCTCTACACCTGGCACATGGGCGATATGTTTGGTGGACAGATGATCAAGAAAATTGTTCCAGGTGCTCACCGTAATCTAGAGTTTGCAGACTCCCGCACACTGATGACCAACATTCGTGCTAAACTAGACGACAGCATGGGCGATGAAGCCAATGTGGCCTTTGATTGGGCAATACGCATGATGAGGGATTATGACAGCAGTTTGGGATAAGATCAGCAAGTTAGCAGTTGATATCGAAGAAAAATTTAAACAGACAGGTGATCCTGAGAAGGATCCTACAGACGACTACGGATGGTATAATGCCATCTACTCAAGCCAGCAATATCGCAGAGCACATGTTGAGATTGTAGATTTTAGAGAAACCTACAACATCTACATTCTACATTGTACAGTATTTCCTCACTTTAATGATCCTAGTCCCATCTACGGATTCGATGCTGTATGTGGACCAAACAAAATCACTGGTGCTTTCCACGACTTTAGCCATGCAGGCGATCCTACTAGTTTTATGTACCTATGGTTTAAGGCACAGGTCAATGGATTAGAGTGGAATAAGCCCAGAGCACTGCCAGACTGGGCAAAACAGATCTTTAGCCCTGCAATGGTTGCTGCTGGGAATGTGCAAGAAATGCACGAAGTGGATCAGTTATGTGATACAGCATTAACTACATTAGATTTTTATCTTAAGAATGTAGGCCTAGATCAGCAAGATTTAGCAGATTATCACATGGCACAGAACCGTTATTGCCACTATCAGAAGCAAAATCCGCATGTAATTAAGAGCATGGTTGCTATGGGTGTACCTGAACCCAAAATGCAACAGTTTGTACAGGAAATTCTATTTCCAGAATTTCACTAAATAGTATATTATGAGATCACGTGAATTTTTATCCGAAGCTAGCATTTTTACCAGAGCAGACAAATACTCGTTTGGACATAAAGTGAGAGTCGGCTCTACTTCTGCTAAAGGCAAGGCTCTAGCAAATACTATTAAAGCAACTGTACCCGACTTTGATCCTAGCGAAGATTTAGAGTGGGTAGAAAAAGCTCCTAAGCGTACCCCAACAGTTCAATTTGGTACAGGTAATATAATACGTTATTTTAAACGACCTAATAATACATATCTAGCTATTTCTGGAAATGATAGTGCTATACAGGGCGGTATGGTTCATGCTCCTGGACAAAAGGGTAGTACTGAAGGAAACGTGGGTGATTTATCGGAGCCTGTATTAAGTGCGGCAGTTGTTGCTAAACTTATTAAACGTGGATCAGATAATGTAGACGATATTACTGCGGAAGATGTTATGAACACATTAAATTCTGCTGTGAACAGCGGAACTAGCTCTTACACAGTAGCAGATAAAAATAGTAAAATTGCAGACATTATTAAATTTACAGTAGCAGTTAGAGAACCTACAAGGGTGTTTATGCAACGTCCTGATTTCTGGCAACAATACGGTACAATGTTACCTTCCGCTGTACATTATGCAAATAGCGGACAAATTGATAGATATGCTGACCACTTTTATAAAAATGGAAAAGTAGATATGGTAACTGTTGCTAGCGATGGTATGAGCGACCAAAAAGGTAAAAAGACTGATATTGAAGCTTTTGCAAATGGTAAACCATTAAAAGCTCTTAAAATTAGTCTAAAAGCAGGCAGTAGTCAATTTGGACAACAAGGTGCAGGATCATTAACCGCTGATGTAGCTAGTACAAAAGGTGTATGGCAGAGTACAGTTAATTTCTTTAGCCCAATTGGTGTAGAAATTCCTCAGCCAAGGCGAGTTGCAGAAAAAGTTACATTCTGGACCAAGGCCTATAAAGATGCAACTCGTCAATTAAAATCGCAACTAGCAGGTGCTGATGCTAGGTCAGAAGCTGGAGTTGTTGCTAAAATTGCTGCAATGGTTTTAAATCATGCGACTAAAGGCGACGATGGTGTTAGACTAGTACAGTTAAGTAAAACTGGCGTAAGTACAGTACATAGTTTTAAAAATTTAACCGATAAGCTATTGACAGATAACATTAATCTTACAGTATCCTATAGAGAAGGTATAAGTAAGAACGGCGAACCTCGTCCTGAGCTAAACATCTATGATGCGAACTCTGGCAAATCTTTAATTAAATTGGGTTATCACGCAACCGGTGACAATAAAAAGATTTGGAATTCGGTTACTATGGAACCGTTATTATCCGAGCTAACTACTATGACTCGACCAGTACCTGTTGCATCACCCGGAATGCCTGCACCTAAACCACCAGTTGCACCAGTTCCAAAAAGCATCCAAAATATGAAAAAGCCTTTGGGTGCTAGCCAGCAACAAATTGGGCAAGAACCCGAGCAAGTACCCCCACAATAATTTCTAAGTACCTGGTGAATAAAGTTATCCCTATTAAACTAGAAAGGGCCAAGTCCCCTAGAACAACTAGAATAGTAGAATGGCGATTGAGCAACATCTGTAATTTTGATTGCAGTTTTTGTCCAAGTATATTCAAAGATGGTAGCAAACGTTTCCTTGACTATGAAGTTTACACATCGACTATCGATAGGTTGATCAAAAATGATCTAACCAAAATAGTTTGGTTTCAATTTACAGGTGGGGAACCTACATTATATCCTAAGTTGATTGAGTTACTAAAATATATAAAAGATCGTGGCGGATATACCAGCATGATTAGCAACGGTTCCAGGACCATACGCTGGTGGAAAGAACTAGCAGACGCCAACGTATTAGATAGATTGTATATATCTCATCATACAGAGCAAGGTGCTAAAGTAGAACATACTATAGAAGTCAATAATTTAATGCAGGCTACTAACACATTAGTAACAGTGTTTGTTACTACACAGGCAGATACTAGTCTATTTAATGCTGCTGTAGATGCACATCGAGAGATTCTTAAAAAATCTGCTTCAATTTCTAGCTTAAAACCTATAACAACTGATGACGGTGCATGTCTGCAACCTTACACAGCAGAACAATTAGAACTAATTCAAAAAAATCTTTATGCCAGGAGCCCATTATACTTTAGAGAATATATAAAGAAACAAAAACATATAGAATCTATACCTTGGTATCAATCTAGTGTAACACTGACATACAGCGATAATTCAATTAAGACTGCTCCTTCACAGGACTTTGTACAACGTTTAGAAACTAAATTCAAAGGATGGGAGTGCGATATTGGCAAAGATCTCCTGATGATAGAAGTTGATGATGTACTTAGATCAATGTGTAAACAAGGCGGCGTAATAGCCAATGTACATGATAACAATTTTGCATGGGCTGCAGACAGTGTGATATGCGAAAAAGCAGAATGTAATTGTAGTCTCGATGTACAAGAACCTAAAAGACTCGTAAATGCGCTACTAGAAATTATTAGATAAGAGTTAAATATATACTTAATTTAAAGTTAAAAACCGATTAAATAATAGTACACTACTGTTATGGAGCGGTTTTTTAATGGATCCAATCACTATTGGTCTAGCATTTACGGCCGCACAATCAGCGGTTGGCTACATCAAACAGGCTATCGCTCTAGGTAAAGATGTCAACAGCCTTGTTGGGCAGTTTAGCAAATTCTTTGACTCTGCGGATGCTATCCATAAAGAACGATCCAAAACCAAGATTAAAGCTCAACAACTTGGTAAAACTGACGCAGAATTAGGAAAAGAAGCACTTCAAATCGCTATGCATAGCGATGCTCTAAGACAATACGAGCGAGATTTGAAAGACATGATCGTGTGGCAGTTGGGCAAGCCTCAAATCTGGGAAGACATGATCAGAGAACGAACACGCCTTGTTAAAGAAAGAGCAGCGGCTGAACGTGAAGAAGCAGAACGTCAACTGGCACGCAAAAAAAAGATGGCGGAAATGGGTATGCTTTGTATGTATTTCCTGTCAGGATCAGCTATTATATTTGCAATTGTCATGGGCGGGATTGGCATCCACGGGTCCATGGAAGAAAAAAGAATCTATGAACAGAAGGTAGCAGAACGTGACGCTGTGGTAAGAAGACACGCCAGAGAACGTGCAGCTAAAGAGCGTGAAGAAAGAGACAAGGCCGTAGCCGGAGGATAATTTATGTACTTTAATATTGTTATAACATTCAGTGACCTACTATTTTTAATAGCGTTAAGTCCGCTGTTTGTATTATATTGGGTAATGCTATATGAAGCTTATTTCAAAAAGTAAATTATTATGTACGAATGGATTTTAGTATTAGCATTGGCCAAAGAACCAGATATTAAAAAATGGCCCGAGTGGGAATGTGTACGATGGGCATGGAGCGGCGATGTTTATAATCGCACAGTCTGGTGCTTAGAATGGCGCAAGAGAGAGAATCGATGGATCTCTCAACCCTCTTTGCTTTGGCTGGCGCCGCAGTCAAGTCTGGCTGTAACTCTATAAAGATATCAAAGTTGCGACCGGTAAAGTCAAAGTGATTATTTAGATAATAAAGTATTGACAAAGTTTAACAGTAGCTTATGGTGAACTCCATAATGATACTGCTCGATAAGCTGCGGATATCCATCATACCAAAATTTTTCACTTTCTGGGTGGCATCCTATTAATCCTAATCTATTCTGAATGATAGCCATGGGATCACCATTTGAATATGTGGCGTAAGTTTCATACTTGCCCTTGCCCACAAAAGTGCAGCCATCGTTAAAGAACATTTTGTCTTCGACTCCTTGCCAAGTTATTGGCATATTTTTAGTATGGGGACGACGAGTGCAGGCTGTAGGTCTTTTGTAGTATTGGACAGCATCAACACCTTCTAACAGTTTAAAGTAATTTTTACCTGCCCAGTAAGCTCCCATACATATACCAAGGTAATAGCCACCGCTGTTTATAAAGTTGGTAATAGATTTACTATTGATCTTCATTAGATAGTCATAGCTATCAGAGTTACCAAAACCTCCGGGAAAGGCCAGCATGTCAACACCGTCAAAGAATCCGTCTTCTAATTCGTGTTTGGTAAAGATTTTGAAATTATAATCGGATCGTAGTGCATTAATAATTCCATTGCCCGATTGTATGCTACACATTGGTTGGTGTATGAATAGGGCAATAGTAGGTTTCATTTGAATAAAGTGTGTTCAGAGTTAATCCACATGATTAACAAAATTAACCATAATACTCTTAATACATTGTCAAAGATTCTTTCATACCAATCTAATAGTATTTTATTTTGAAGTTTCATTTTTTATTGCCGGCTGTTCAATTGCAGGTGGTTCAACATACTTGTCCCAAACTTTTTGTCCTGCGTTCCAACCAAATACTGTAAAGAATCCGATTGCAACATAAGTTAAAATAAATTCCATTAATTTTCCCTTGCATTATTAAGAAGCAGGTATACCTTTTCGTAAGTATCCTCAATTATTTCAAAATGTTCTTCATTGATATTGCTCTCTTCAAGTTTAACTAAATCTTGAGCTAAACTAGTTTGTAAGTTTTTAATAGAGTCTTTCATTAATCTTTCCAGTTTATTATATTTACATATAATGAATTAGAGGATATGTGGGTAGATAATTATTCTTCAAGCCACCAACATGGGCTTTCCTGACGAATTTGACATACAAAATCCGCATCGCGCGGTACACCTGGAGGGCAACTAGGATCGGCTACTGCTGCCATGCCCGGAGCAAACTCGCCCCAGCGGTCTCCTTTAAAGTCTCTATTAACATGGGTATAAGGAGTCCAAAACTCAGCACATATATTTTGATATGTTGAGTAGGGAACTTTTTCTTTATTCCAAGCAATAAATCTTTTTAAACCATCACCTGCAATGATCTGAATATTGTTTTCTGGAAACTTATGGCGTGGGCACCAAAAGGTTGTCCAGCCTTGTTCTAGACTATTGACATACTCCTGAATGCGATCTGTGATTAAGAACGCATCAGATTCAATGTGTATTACTTTTTCAAAGCCGTATTTCTCAGCATACTCTGCTGCAAACATATAACTTCGATACCAGCCAGGATATACACCGTGTCCAGTATATCCTCCGTTCTTTTCAAAGTGATAAATCACCCCGCGGCTGTCTGGACATTCAGCAGGCATTTGATTTTCTCGAATAACTTCAACGCCTTCCCATCCAGGCAGTATAGCACTACCGTCATCAATCAACAATAGTTGATCGTATTCAAGTTTGCTGTTTTCTAAAGCATTGATCCAACGTCCAAACAGGCCGTCCCATCGTGCTTGATCGTTTGAGTAAGAGGTGCAAAATACTAATGTTTTCATAACATTAATTATACACTAAAGACTTGACAAAAGCAAATCAAGGCTGTATCATATTTGTAATGCCGTAGAAAAAATTATTTTAAATACTGCACAAAATACAAGAGGATTTAATGACCAAAAGATTATCATTCAGCCATTCGGGGACATTTGGCGATACAATTTATAGTATGTGCCCAATTAAGATTCTAGGAGGCGGTGATCTATATATCAAACTAAACGGGATGAACGAAGTGTCTTGGAACGCTTTTGGTGCGCCAAATGCAGGACCACATGCAGGCCGCTATACACAGGCAGACATTGACTTTTTATTTCCACTGTTAGAAAAACAAAGCTACATCCATAAACTCAATGTATGGCGTAATGAAACAGTGGACCACGATCTAGCCAATCATTATAAATTTACCACAGGGCCAAAAGGTTGGCAAGGTAATCAAACAGAATGTGCTGCTTTGGTATGCGGTCTGGATCTCGATGAACATCGTAAAGCACTATTAATTGATCCGTGGTTAGACGGAGTTGAACCTGTAAAAGTAGAAGGCAGGCCTATTGTTATCAATAGAACTCCTCGATACTTACAAGGTGGTGATCCTACTGCACCTACATGGCACAAATGGGTAGATGAAGGTCTTGAGGATGTTGCTATCTTCCTGGGCACAGAAGAAGAGTCAGTTGCATTTAATAGACAATTTAATTGTAATGTACCTTACTCACCAGTTCGTAATATGTTAGAGATGGCACAGCTCATACAAGGTGCTGAACAAGTCATGGCTAATCAAAGTATTGTAATGGCACTGGCTATCGGACTTGGAAAAACATTCTGGTCCGAAACTAGAAAAGACTGGGATAATTTCCGTAGCCCCCGAGGATGGGGAGATGTTTGGTTTCCTAGAGTAAATGGAAATTACTTCTAATGGAATATTACGATTTACCGCTAAAGGATGCCAAGGTCATTAAGTTGAAACGCCACGGAGATAGTCGTGGATGGTTTACTGAAGACTTTAGAGAAAGCTGGCTTGAAGAGATCGGTATTACTAATAAGTTTATCTTTGACTACACTAGTTTTAGTGCAAGCTCAAATACCCTAAGAGGGATGCACTCGCAGTCAGCAATTTGCCCTCAAGCTAAACTAGTCAGTGTGTTTAATGGTAGCATTTTAGATGTAATCGTAGATGCTAGAGTAGGAAGTCCTACATACGGAAAGTCTTGTAAAATTAATATTAACAAAGACGATCCGAGTATCGTATATGTACCGCGCGGTTTCTATCATGGCTTCTTAACTTTAGAGCCAAACACATATGTTAACTACAAGTTAGACAACTACTATAATGCCCAAGCTGAGTGCGGAATTGATGCAGAAGATGTTATACTAAACATTCAATGGCCATTCGTGCCAGATCAGTCGCTGATTATAAGCGATCGAGACCTAAGTCATCCTGTATGGAATGACTGTTATAAATTTCAAGGAACACTATGACAAAAATTGCAGTATGCCAATTATGGGATCACAACTACCAAGCATTGGCAGATGTCTCATGGACACAGAATAAAAAACTATATTGTGATCATTGGGGCTATCCGTATCATATTAAAACAGATGGATTCACATACTGTCCTAGCTACGAAAAGATCAAGTTCATGCTAGAGGTAATGACTGAGCATCCAGAATATGATTGGTTGTATTGGGCAGGTGCTGATACGTTGATTACTAACTTCTATATTAAATTAGAAAGTTTTATCGATGAGAAATATCATATTGTCATGGCAAAGGACATTAACGATATAAATGCTGATAGCTTTATGATCAAGAACAGCCCAGAGAGCAGAGAATACTTTGCATATCTATGGACACAAGTTGAAAAGTATCAAACACACATGTGGTGGGAACAACAGGCTATGATTGACAGTATGCCAACATACGGACACCTGTTTAAGTTTGTTCCACAAAAGACTTTCAACAGTTTCTTGTATAGACAGCTATACTGGAACATCTACCATAGTGATATTGACAAGACTGGCAATTGTGGACAGTGGGAGCCAGGAGACTTTTTAATTCACTTTGCAGGCAGTGGCTTGCCCAAGAAAGAACTATGCCAACAGTTCCTTGGATTAGTTAGACATATTACACCATAAGAGAAAACATGAAAGAAATTTTAGATCTAGTAAAAAAATACATCGAAGAAAAAGAAGCAAAGAAGACCTGGGTTGCAGGCAAAGACTTTGTTAACTATGCTGGTGCCTTATACGATTCATCTGAATATATGGCAGGTGTAGAATCACTACTTAAAGGGTGGTTGGCCCTAGGTGAATGTGGTACACGCTTTGAAAGAGAGTTTCCTGCACAGTTTGGAAAGAGTCTAGGAGTATTGACCAACTCCGGTTCTAGTGCTAACTTGTTAATGATGGCATCATTGACCAGTAAGCGTGGACATAACTTTCCCAAAGGTACAAAGGTATTGATGCCCATTGCAGGATTTCCAACAACACTTAATCCTACACTACAGGTCGGCTTTGTTCCTGTATTTGTTGACATTGAAATTGATACACTAAACATTGATCTCGATCACGCAGAACGAATCCTAGCAGAAGATCCAGAGATTAAAGTTATTACATTTGCTCATGTACTTGGTAATCCCCCTAATATGGATCGTGTCATGGAATTGGTTAAGAAGTATAATCTAGTCCTGCTTGAAGATTGCTGTGATGGACTAGGTACTATCTATGACGGCAAGCCACTAGGCAGCTTTGGATTTATGGCATCATGCTCGTTCTATCCAGCACACCATATGACTATGGGTGAAGGTGGCTTTGTAGCAACCAATAGTCCTAGTCAAGAAGTTATTGTACGTAGTTTCCGTGAGTGGGGTCGTGGTTGCTACTGTGTTGGTCCAGAGGCTAACAAACTTAAATGCGGTACTTGCGGAAGTCGCTTTAAAGAATGGATTCCAGAACTTCCCGGTGAGATCTTTGATCACAAGTATGTCTATGATGAAATTGGTTATAATCTAAAACCTATTGAATTGCAGGCTGCTATGGGTCTAGAGCAGATTAAAAAGCTACCACAGATTCATGAGCTACGTCAACGCAACTATGAACTGTTGTTTAAGATCTATGAAAAATACGAGGAGTTCTTCCATATTCCACGTCCATGTGATAAAGCCGATGTAAGTTGGTTTGCATTTCCTTTAACTATTAGAGAAGGTGCTCCATTTACTCGTGCAGACATTGTTGACTATTTAGAAGAAAATCTAATTCAAACTCGTCCGTACTTTGCTGGTAATGTTATGTTGCAACCTGCATATTCACATTTAATGAATCCAGCGGAAGCACGTGATAACTATCCTGTAGCAACCTACACAATGAAGAATACATTTTTCCACGGTTGCAGTCCTGTTATCACTCCGGAACAGATCGCTTACATCGGCGAAAAAGTAGATGGCTTTATGAGTTTATTTTTATGATGAAACACAGTAATTTTGAAGAAGTAAAAACAGTTGCCAAACCTTGGGGACAAGAGAAATGGATCCAGCAAGGCGACATCCTAGGAAACCATAACTATGTTTTAAAAGAGATTGTTCTTAAACAAGGATTTAAAACTAGTTTGCAGGTACACCAATATAAATCCGAAACAAATTATATCTTAGAAGGCGAAGGCATAATTGTTTATAGCGATGCATTTTTTGATTGCGAAAAATACATTTCTGGAAAATATACCACACAAGAAATTGATAATTTTATTGTTGATTTAAAGTTCCAGAAGTACGGGCCAGGCAGCGTTATGACTATTGAACCGGGAACTATCCATAGAATGATTGCCGATACAGATTTGCGTTTTGTAGAAGCAAGTACTTGTCATTTAGATGACGTTATCCGCCTGCAAGATGATGCAAACAGGAGCCATGGGAAGATTGAATCGGAACACAAATAAATGCTAACAGTTTTAATTCTCGCAGCCGGCTTTGGTCGTAGGATGGGACCATTTAGTCGAATGGTCAATAAAGGCCTAATACCTTATGACAACCAGCCCTTGATCAGTCATATCATGGGCAAGTTTGATCTCGATACTAAATTTGTTATTGCTTGCGGGCATATGGGTCAACAGGTCAAAGACTATGTTAGCTCAGTACATACAGACAAACAGGTAGTCTATGTAGACATAGCAAACTATGAAGAAGGATCAACTGGTCCAGCAACTACTATTCAACTTTGTTCAAAGCACATCAATAGTCCGTTTATATGGTTAAGCTGCGATACTGTATTTGATTTTGATTACAAAGACAAATTAGACCATAATTGGATTGCTGTACATCCTGTTGATAGTTCAATAGCAAAAGATTACTGCTGGGTAAAACGTGATGGTGATAAGATTACAGAGATTGTAAACAAGCAACCTAGCAAACAGGCAGTTGACGCATTTATTGGTCTTATGTATTGCAAGGACATGACCTATGTTGAAAACCTTAAAGCGGTAAATGCAACAGAAGCATATCAAGGACTAGGTGATAACTTAGAACTTAGAGCACATACTGTTCGCGAATGGAAAGACTTCGGAACATATGACAAATGGGTTGAATTAAGTGAAGGTCTAAAGGAAGTTAGCTTTCCTAAACCTAATGAATTATTTTACCACGATAACAATAAGATTGTTAAATTTACAACTGACAGCACATTAACAGATCGCAAGGCAAACCGTGCTTTGTTAAATCCGATATGTATGCCTAGCGGCATTAGACGCAGTGGACAATTCCTTGTCTACAACTATGTACGCGGCGATATCATTTATAATCAATTAACTCCTGAAATATTTGATAAACTTATGGACTGGTCGGAGAAAGACCTTTGGAAAAAGAAATGGTTTCCGAATACTAAATCAATCTGCCAAGAGTTTTATTTTAACAAAACACAAGATAGACTTAATCAATTTAGGGTAAAATACAGCAATTGGAGTGAACCAAGGACCGTTAATGGTCGTATGGTAGAAAGCATCGATACATATCTCAAACGTGTAGATTGGGAATCATTACTTAATACATCTGAGTGGTGTTTCATCCACGGTGATTATCAATTTGAAAACATTATCTTCGATCCTGCAAGTGAGTTGTTTACCTGTATTGATTGGCGTACAGATTTTGGCGGAGACAGTTACGGAGACCTACACTACGATCTAGCCAAGATGTTAGGTGGTATCTATCTGAACTATCAAGCAGTTAAAGCTGACAAGTTAGAATATACCGAAGAAAATGATTCTGCTACATTGAATGATTGCAGTATCTCCGATGCCGATCTATATGTTGGAAAATTGCAACAATGGTGTGAGAACAAAGGGCTAGACTTTAACAAGGTAAGATTGCTGGTTGCTATCATTTATCTCAACATGAGCCCATTGCACGATGCACCGTTTGACAAATATCTAATTGCACTTTCTCAATTGCATTTCTCAGAGGTTTTTAAATGAATGTCCAAGAGGCAATTGATAATAGAACAAAAGAAAATCTCTACGTAAGTTTGGCAGCAAAGCCGGGTACAACTGGTACTAAATTTTATACAGAATTCTTCAACTATTATAATGTCAATGCTGAATATGTAGCGTGTACCTGCATTGACCTAGCTGGAGATATGGAATTAGTGCGTGAACACTGTGCAGGTGCCAGCATTACAATGCCTTACAAACGTGAGGTTGGTAATTATATTGACTGGATTAGATCTCCCACTAATTCTGTCAATACCGTATTAAACAAAGACAAAATATTAACAGGATTTAATTGCGATTACCTTGGACTAATTAAAGTGATACAGGATCACATCAAAGGCAAGAAGATTGTGTTGTTAGGCAATGGTGCAATGGCTGATAATGTATTAGCATTAACAGATAATGTCTTACAGGTCAGTAGGGCTAATTGGGACCAACGCAACACACCTTGTGATGTTTTAATTAACACGACTAGTATAGGTTTGGGCACAGATGAAAGTCCAGTTGATGATATACAGGCTGATCTAGTAGTTGATTGTGTAATAGGCAATACCAAATTAATTAACATAGCTCAACAAAAAGGGTTAAATGTAATTACAGGTGCTGATATCTATGCTGCACAATTTATGTATCAATTTAATCTGTATACAGGAATGTATCCTAGTACAGATATGATCAAACAAGTTAAGGAAAAAGTTTTTGTTTAAATTAGGCGTAGGGCCAATGAGCCCATTAATTAATGATATACAAGCTAGATATGCTAGAGATAAACAGCGACCTTTAATGTTCATTGCTAGCCGCAATCAAATTGATTCTAATAGTGGCTATGTAATGACAACAACAGAGTTAGGTCGGCAAATTAATCCTTTGCGAAGTGAATATCTTATGTTATGTAGAGATCACTGCGGTCCATATTTCTTAGATGCTGAAAAGAGTTTAAGTTTGTCTCAAGCAGTCGAAGCAACTAAAAAGACAATTGCCGGCGACATAGAAAATGGATTTGATCTTATACACATAGATACTAGCCGTTGTGAAGATTCATATCACGTTGCAGATGAATTGTTTAATTTTTGTCTTAAACTTAACCCTGATATTAAGTTTGAGTTTGGAACTGAAGAAAATGTAGGTGTAGCTGCCGGCATTAACAAATATAAAGATGATGTAAAATTTGCCAGCCAGTTCCCTAACATGGAATTCGTTGTAGCACAAACTGGTAGTTTAACTATGGAAGACCGTCAAGTAGGTAGTTTTGATGTTCCTATGGTCAAGCAACTTGTAGGGTATGCAAACAATGCAGTAGTTAAACTCAAAGAACACAATGCCGATTACCTAACTGCTGAACAAATACAATTGAGAAAATCTGCAGGAGTTCATGCTTGTAATATTGCACCTCAGTTGGGCGTAATTCAGACCAAGAAGATTTTGGAATTGGCAGACCTTTACCAAATAGATAGCAATAATTTTAAAAATAAAGTTATAGCTAGTGGTAAATGGAAGAAGTGGATAATCGACGGTGATGACACGGTCAAGGTTGCAGTTGCGGGACATTATAATTTTACCACAGATGATTACAAAAAATTAGTGGGCGCAATTAACCTGCATTGCAATACTGACAAAGAAGTAGAAGTTGCTATTACACAGTGTTTGGACCTCTACTATGATAATTTGTATTGACAATTAAAGCCCTATTAAATACTATACTATGAAAATATTTTTAACTGGAACACAGGGTTTTATTGGTCGCAATCTAGTAGAATATTACAAAGATCATGACATTGTAGAGTACGAGCGTGATGCTGACATGCGTAGCGACTTGCTATTTGCCAACCCAGATTTGATTATTCATTGTGCTGCTGAAATATACAATCCAGAGGACATGTGGAAATCAAACGTACATCTACTTTACACTATTCTCGAATATGTAAAGTCTCATCCTACAACAAAATTGATACACATCGGATCTAGTTCTGAGTATGGACCTGTGCCAAGAGCGGCCGCCGAAACAGATAGAATCAATCCAGTTGATATGTATCAGGCCACTAAGGGTGCCGGTACGTTGTTATGTCAGGGTTATGCTAGACAATATAAACTTGACATCACCGTGGCAAGAGCGTATAGTGTATATGGAAGATACGAAAAATCTCATAGACTCTTTCCAAGACTCTGGAGAGCATTTCAAATTAATCAACCAATGAAGTTATTTCACGGATATCACGATTTTATATACATAGATGATTTCATTAGGGGAATTGATTATATTGTAAATGCCAAGGATAAACCGTTAGGTGATATCGTAAATCTTGGTTCAGGTATACAATATAGCAATCAAGAAGTGTTGGAATTATTTGAAAAAGTTTCCGGAAAGAAGGGCCCAGTTGAAGTTGTTCCTTCAATGGCTAAAGAATTTGAAAGTGAAGTATGGTTGTGTAATACAACCTACGCTAAAGAACAATATGGTTTTGGAACAACTTATACCTTAGAACAAGGTATAGAGGATTTCTTAAAGACCGCAGATTATAAACAGGAATGATATGACATTACAAAGACAATTGCTAACAAGCAAGAACACAGTTATCGACATCGTAAGTGAAGATGCACAAGCCGAAGGCCATTTTAACAATCAGGCAAACTTTGCCGATATTGTATTAAATCAAATTAACACAGATAGATTCTATGATGCTATCTTCGAAGGCGAAGACGAGCTTACCATTTTAGATATAGGTGGCAATATTGGGTTGTTTAGTTTGTATGCTCAAGATAGAGCAAAGGCAATTTATCCAATTGAGCCTACACCTGGGCACTTTCACATCTTAAAAGACCTTACTAAAGATTATCCCAATATTCATCCCGTTAATGTTGCGGCACACAATGAAGATACTACTATTGATTTTTACATCAGTGAAGAAAATTCTACAATGAATAGTAGCGTTAACAAATATGGTATTAAAGTAGAAGTTCAAGCACGTACACTGGCAAGTTTGATCAAAGAACTTGATTTAGAACATATAGATTTTGTCAAGTGTGATATTGAAGGCAGTGAAATGGTGGCACTAACTGATGAAACTATCAGTGCAGTTAAGGACATTGTAGATGCATGGTTTGTTGAAGTTCATGCAACTGATACAGAAGAATTAAAAGGTATTGATAGCCTACGCCATAACAGAGGACAGTTAATTGATATCTTTGAAAGACAAGGATACATTGCTCAAATCTTAAGAGAAGATTCATTGTACATTTACAAAGATGAATAAATTAGTCAAACGTATTCTTGATATTAGCTATCAAGAAAGGCTGAGCCATCTAAGCTCATGCCTTTCTGCACTGCCTATTGTAGAAGAAATATACGCAAAGAAAAAAGAAGATGAGGTGTTTATTCTAAGTAATGGACACGCTGGTCTTGCACTATATGTAGTACTTGAAGAAAAGTACGGCATTGATCCTGTGATGCTATTACATAAACACGGCATTCATCCCGGCAAAGATCTAGAAAACAAACTATACTGTAGCACAGGTAGTTTAGGTAGTGGTCTACCTATTGCTGTCGGACACGCCCTAGCAGATAGAACAAAGAATGTTTACTGTATGATTAGTGATGGTGAATGTGCAGAGGGTAGTATTTGGGAAAGCCTACGCTTTATACATACTGCTAAACTAGACAACTTATATGTCTATGCCAATATCAACGGAATGAGTGCTTACGAGTACTTAGATGTTGAGTATCTATCAACTAGATTACAATCATTCTTACCTAGGGTTAATTTGAGAATTTCTGATCCTACTGAATTTAGCTTTGCTAAAGGATTGTTAACACACTACTATGTCATGAAGGGCAGGGACTATACACCATGAGAAAAGAATGTATGAATCTGCTATTGGCAGAGATGGTAGAGAACCAAGACATTATTGTACTAACTGCTGACTTAGGTTTTGGGTTGTTGGATCAAATACAAAATTCGTTTCCGGAACGTTTTCATAATGTAGGAGCAGCAGAGCAACTTATGATTGGTGCAGGTATTGGACTTGCAGAGTCAGGTAAGATTCCTGTATGCTATAGTATGAGCTCGTTTGTATTATATCGCCCGTTTGAATTTTTGCGAAACTATGTCAATGCAGAATGTGTACCAGTTAAACTAATTGGCAGTGGCCGAGATAAAGATTATAGCCACGATGGATTAAGTCATTGGGCGCATGATGATGAGCAAGTATTAGCAGCCTTGCCCAATATTAAAATTTACAAACCAAAAAGTATCGAAGAGCTAGAACATATCTGGCCAGACTTTATCAATAGTCCAGAACCTGCTTACTTAAACTTAACAAGAAAGATTTAAATGTACGCCGTTATATCAATGCATACTCCAGACTATCAGCCGCTAGCTGATTATACCTGGACACAAAACAAATTAGAATATGCCCAACGTCATGGGTATGATGCATATTGCAAAACTGATGACTTCAGATTGCCCAAGCATCAAGTAGGCGGAGAAAAACTGCGCCTATTCCGCGAATACATCGATGCACATCCTAATGTAGAATGGTTATGGTGGTTAGAGTCAGATACTCTAATCACTAACTACAATACAAAGATTGAAGACCTTATCGACAACAATTACCATTTTATTATCGGAACTGATGGCAATGGAATGAACGCTGGTAGTTTCTTTTTGCGAAATAGTCCCGAAGGTAACGCATACTTAAACTGGTTAACAGCAATGTGGCCAAAGTATGAAAATCATCACTTCTATGAGCAGCAGGCAATGATTGATAGTTATGAAATGCCCGAATGGAAGCCTATCATCAAAGTTGAACCGCAATACAAGTTCAATGCACACGACTGCTGGCCTAATCAATGGCAACCAGGATTTGGTCTAGATAAACTAGGTGAACGTGCGTGGTGGGAGCCAGGCGATACTGTTGTACACTGGCCTGGTTCAAGTTTAGAAACACGACTAGGAAGACAGATTCCTTACTATATGCCTAAGGTGGTTAAATGAGAAAAGTATATGATTGTTTTACGTTCTTCAACGAATTAGATTTGTTAGAACTAAGATTAACCGAATGTTATGATTATGTAGATTACTTTGTTATTGCAGAAGCTAACGTAACATTTGCTGGAAATCCTAAGAGATTTAACTTAGAAGATAATTGGGATAGATATAAAGCATTCCACGATAAGATTATATATATTAAAGTAGAGGACATGCCGGATGGTCCAAGTGCCTGGGAAAGAGAATACTGGCAAAGGAATGCACTTGCTAGAGGCCTGACCAATGCCGATGACAACGATGTTGTTGCTTTAACTGACTGTGATGAGATACTTCGTCCTAGGACATTAAGCATTTTACGAAACGATACAATACATCGTAAATGGATTTGCAGACATCCTATGTTTTATTTTAAGGCCAACTACCTTATGACACAGCCTAGATCGTATCATGTTAATCCAATGGCTATCTTGAAGAAAGATTTAAACACATTCCAACTTCTTCGGCATAATATGTTTACCTGGGCATATCATCAATCAGATGACTATAACACAGAAGATGTTATGACAATACAACATTCAGGCTGGCATTTTACCTACTTCGGTGATACTGCACATGCTGCTACTAAACTTCTTAACTTTGCACATACCGAATCCCAACATTGGGCAAGTAAGATCGATGTTAATGAAATTATGAACCGCAAAGGCGGCATTGATCCTAATAGCCCAGAGCGATTCGAATATATTCAAATTGATGAATACTTTCCAGAAACACTTAGGAAGAATCCAGAACGTTGGAAGGATTACATAATTTCTGATGCAACTGTTAGCATTAAAAACTATGTACCCGCTTTAAATTTAGATGAAATTTACAAATGAAGATACTGGTTACAGGAGCTAGAGGATTTGTTGGTAGTTTTATCAGCAAACACCTAACAAAAAAACACACAGTCTTAACTCCAACAAGGGAGGAGTTAGATTTGTTAAATTTGGAACAAGTCGAAACTTGGTTTAAAAATAACAAAGTTGATGTAGTTGTTCATTGTGCGCTCAGTGGTCGAGAAGTGTTGTCTAGTACAGATCCTATATATTTGTCAGACGGATTGTTGATGTTCCGAAATCTTTGGTTGCAAAAACATCATTACTCTAGATTTGTTAATTTAGGAACAGCTTACGAATTTGATCTAACACAGGACAATAATAATGTTTTGGAATATGATTTTGTTCAGCATCTTCCTAAAACAAGTTATGGGTACGCTAAAAACTTAGTAGCTAGGATCATACGAGATACACCTAACTTTTTTAGTTTAAAATTGTTTGGTGTGTTCCACGAAACTGAAAAGTCTAATAGATTTTTTCAAAGAGTTAAACTACAGGATGAAGTAGTTATTAATAACGACATCTATCTAGATTACATATACCTGCCGGACATCTTCCCAATGCTTGATCGCATGGTGGAAGGCCGTAGCCAACATTCTGATGTCAACATGGTATACCCCCATAAATATCGACTAAGCGACATGGCAAAAGTTTTATGTAATCATTTAGGATTGTCTGTGTCAAAAATTAAAATTACAAATCCAACAGGTAATAATTTAACTGGCAATAGTGTTGCACTCGACAGTTATAATTTTAATCTGATAGGATTAGAACAAGGTTTAAGGAATTATAAATGAAAGTTGTTTACGTAACAGGATGTTTAGGATTTATTGGATCCGAAGTTACAAGACAGTGTCTAGCAAAAGGCTGGCGTGTTATTGGTGTTGACAAAGAAACTTATGCTGCCAATTTGCAGTTCTTACCAGAGTTTCAAGCTAACCCTAGATTTAAATATATTAAGAGCGATATCAGAGACATTACATATCTATTAGATTGCGACTATGTTATCAATACAGCAGCCGAAAGTCATGTTGATAACAGCATCGTAGGAAGCGAAGTATTCTTAGATAGCAATATCAACGGTGTTCACACCCTGTTGCAGAACTTACAAAAGAACAAGTTTAAGGTTCCAACATTCCTACACTTCTCAACTGACGAAGTCTATGGAGATATTGTAGAAGGTAGTCATACTGAAACAGATATATTAAAACCTAGCAATCCATACAGTGCTACCAAAGCTGCGGCAGACATGCTGATTAGTGCGTGGGCACGTACACACAATATCCCCTGGGTCATTGTTCGACCTACTAACAACTACGGTATCGGACAATATGTTGAAAAACTAATTCCTAAAGCAGTTAAGTATCTAAGCATCGATCGAAAGATACCCTTACACGAAAACGGAACTCCTAGACGTACATGGTTGCATGTCAGTGATACTGCTCGAGCAATCATTCACATTGTTGAAAGCGGTGTTACTGGAGAAATCTTTAACATCAGCGGAAATAGCGAAGATAGCAATATCAATATCGCTAAGAAAATTATCAAGTTAGTTTCTGGTTCTGATGACTATGAAAATTATGTAGATTTTAGTTGGGGTCGCAAAGGACAGGACGTTCGATATTCTATTGATGATAGTAAACTAAGAGCATTGGGTTGGAAGGCAGAAGCAGACTTCGATACAGAGCTTGCTAGAATTGTTGAGTATTACAAAAATAACTTTGTTTGGTGATTGTATGAATGGAATTTCTTTTTGTATTATTACTAGCGGAGACGACGATACTAACATTAAAAAATCAATTGCAAGTATTGTAGCATTGAACATCCCTAATTATGAAGTAGTTTTTGTAGGTGGGGACAAAACAACTATAGAAACATCGGATAGAATTCGATGGGTTCCATTTGATGAATCAGAAAAGGCACATATCATTGTTGCAGGCCTTCCGGGAAAGTGGATTACTCGTAAAAAGAATGTAGCTGTACAAAATGCCAAATATGATATCTGTGTTGTTATACATGACTATCTAGCATTTGATCCAGACTGGTGGGAAGAGTTTCAAAAGTTTGGAACACATTGGGATATTTGCGTACATCAAAATATCTACTTCAATGGACAAAGAGGAGATGGATGGATTGTAGATCGTCATCCACTATTACCTAGAGGCATTAAGGTGCCGTGGGATATGATTGACCTAATACAGTATATGGGCATTTCTGGAAACTATTTCTGCATTAAGCGAGAAAGATTTTTAGAAGAGCCAATGAATGAAAATCTGCTATGGGGTCAAGGTGAAGAAATGGAATGGAGTCGTAGAGTAGTTCCTAAGTTTCACATCCGGTCTAATCCTAAATGTGTCTATCGATATGTAAAAGATAGACCAACTGACATAGGTGCATATGCATCTGCCGGGCAAACTGCGGCATATGAAAAAGTATTTGCTGCCTTGCGGGAGTGCCGGATGGAGAACTTTGTTATGTTCTACGAACCTGGCTTTAACAACAACGAACGAAAAATTTTATTATGAGAAAAATTTACGATTGCTTTATGTTCTACAACGAACTTGATGTGTTAGAAGTTCGATTGAAAGAATTATATGATCATGTAGATCACATTGTCATGACCGAAGCAAACACAACATTCTCTGGACAATCTAAAGAATATATATTCTTAGATAATCAAGAAAGGTTTAAACCGTTCTTAGATAAAATTATTCATATAAAAGTAGAAGACATGCCGGGGGTACCAGAAAATGATATGAGCCCAATGGCATGTATGTATAATGAAGGGCATCAGCGAAACGTTCTAACTAGAGGATTGGGCAATGCCAACGACAACGATATCATATTGATATGTGATATGGATGAAATTGTTAGAGGCACAGTTGTTGATAAACTACGTGTAGATACACAACATACATTGTGGGGTTTTAATATGCCTTACTTTTATTACAAATTTAATTATATGCAGGTTGATCCGTTGGTATATCAAGTCAATCCTTCTGCTGCTACATGGGGTAGGGCCAAGACTTATCCATCATTTAGTAATATTAGAACGCATGGTATGATTTGGGGCAACCATCCTATATACTTCGATGATGGAGTTAACATGAAAGTACAACATTCTGGGTGGCATTTTACCTATCAAGGTGGTACTGACTTTGCAACCAACAAGTTATTAACAACAGGGCATAACGATTATCGAGGACTGGCAAATAAAGTTAATGTTGACGAATTGATTGCTCAAGGCAGAAGTGCTCCGCAATTGGATTTTCACAAAGGAGAAGCAGTAAAATTAGACGACTACTTTCCAAAATGTATTGTTGAAGATAGAGAAAGATGGAAAGATTATATTCTGCCTGATGGTGTGCAGTCAGTGTCAGAAAAAATGCAGGTATTTGTACCAACATAAATATTTTAATATAAAGGGTTATTATGTACTTAGAAACTGAAGGCGACCACTACCACGTGTTAGCAGACGCGGCTACGGCCATCAAAGGTGTTCCAGGAGCAGTATGCGAAATTGGAACAAGAAAAGGAGGAAGCCTGGGTGTTATTGTTAATGCACTCGAAGCATCCGGAGATCACGGAAGAAATGTTATCTGTGTTGACCCATGGGGAAACATTGATTATATACACTTGAATGATCAAGTAGAAACTGGTAAAGGCTACAGCAATGAAATGCGTAATGAAGCTATACCAAATATTTTTAACTTTATTAAAACCAAACCAGTTAACCTGCAGGTATTCTGTTTAGAAGATACAGAATTTTTCAAACGATTTGCAGATGGTGTTCCTTTTTATAATAGAGCAAAAGTAATAGAAACACAATATGCACTTGTATATTTTGACGGACCACACGGCGATGCACAAGTAATGGCCGAAATGGATTTCTTCTTACCACGTTCAGTTCCTGGCACACACTTTGTATTCGACGATACCAGTTGGTACAATCACAAGATTGTTCACGAACGTATGCTAGCAGAAGATTGGGATTTTATTATCGATTCTGGATTTAAGGCCAGCTATCGCAAACCATGAAACCAAATCTTTTAATTATTCCAGCAGGTGCTAACGCACTATTCCAATCTTGGGGAGATTATTCTAACTGCAATTTTGATCTAGCAATCGTCAATTGGAGTGGTGCAAATCTAGCCAACACAGAAAACGCTGCTTATGTTGAAAACATTCCCGGACAGAAATGGAAAATTGTTTCTGCATTTAGGGACAAGCATGACATCACTCAATACGAGTATGTGTGGGTGTTAGATGACGATTGTTTAACAACTCTGGAAGCAATCGAAGCAACATTTAATCTTTGTAAAGAATACAACCTAGACCTAGCACAGCCTGCATTAACAGCAGATAGTTCTCGTACACATCCTCCTACATTCTTAATTCCCGGAGCAAAACTACATTATACAAACACTGTAGAAATTATGGGTCCTATTTTTAGTCGAGCAGCTTGGCCAGAATGTTCTGCACACTTTGGGCTTATGCCTGCAGGTGTCGGATACGGTCTAGAGGGCTATTGGTCTGATATTTTACAAAGTACATCTAGTACAACCAAGTTCGGTGGACGAGTAGCAGTTATTGATATCTATCCAGTAAAGCATACTAAAACTGTAACTAGCCCACATGAATATGCCAGGATGGGAATAGATCCAGGTGATGACGGACGATACTTTCAAAGTCTAGGATTTGGTTGGTCATTTAATACTATCGAAGTAGTAATGTGATTGCAATAACTGGTTATACTAGGGGATTAGGACAAGCGTTCTATAATTATTTTCAACCTCATACTGTTATTAGTTTTTCAAAAAGCAACGGTATAACATTTGGAAAAATTGCATGAATTGTAATATAATAGACACCATTAGCATTGACCCAATACTTATTGAATTTAATAAAATTGATAAGGATATTGTATGGACTAATTATTTACAAGGGAAACAGACTGGCTTACAATATAAACTAAATGAGGATCCTTGGAAAAGTGTAGTTGGAAAAAGTCAAGGCAATGAATTTCAATATTCTATTATAAATCCATTCTTTAAAGATACTATTTTTGAAACATTGATCAAAAAATATAATTTAAATAGAACACGCTTAATGTGGGTTAATCCAAAATCGTGTTATAGTCTGCATGTTGACAAAACACCTAGAATACATATTCCGTTAATTACAAATCCAGAATGCTATTTTCTTTTCAATCCGGGCGGTATTGTTCATTTACCAATTAACTCAGTATGGTGGGTAGATACCACAACACAACACACATTTTTAAATTGTTCTGATCAACCTAGATTACATTTAGTAGGGGTAGTTAAAAAATAATATGACTAATATAATCAAAATTGGTAAATTAATTAATATTTTAGAATTTGACAAATATATTAAAGAGATAGACCAATTACCCGAAATAATACACGAGTATGGAAAGAAATTTGATATACCAGATAGTCCATGTTTAATGACTTATGGAAATAATACTGGTGGAACTATTAGTTTTACTAGACATACTCACAAACATCCTATCTTAATAGAATTAACAAAAGAGATAGTAAAAATTTTAAGATCTCTTTTACACGACGATATTCCTGTATATAAGGAAAGAGTACATATTATAAAAACAAAAGGCAATGTTGTTGCTCATAGAGACGAAGCAGGAAGAAACACATGTATTAATATAGGGTTAATGAATACTTCATTAGCAATGACAAATACCAATTATACTCAAGATCAAAATTACGACTCGTACATTTTAAATGACGGTGAGGGATACATTCTTAATACACACGAATACCATTCAGTTACAAGTATAGAGAACAAACCTAGATATTTAATCACTTATGGGTTTGCCGAACAGTTTGATTACATAAAATCAAAAGTTAATCAACTTCTATAAAATCTAACCCACCCAATTATAAAAATAAATATCATCATGTTATTACATGAGATACATGATCTATCAAATAGTCACGTTAATGAATTATTGATATCAGGGTTATCAAAAATTAAAGAATCTAAATTTATGAAAAATTATCACCCCGAATACAAAGACATTCCGGGTAATATTTTTCATATCTTAGAAAATGGCAGATATAAACAGGGCAAAGGCAAATATTACGTACTTGAAAATAATGGAGAATATATTTGCAGTGCCGGATGGAACGAATACGAACCAGACATTGCTTTGATATTAACTAGGATGTATATTGCGCCCAAACATAGAGTCAATTATTACGTTGCTACAAATATTTTACCAAAAATACTCGAAGAGGTAACTGATTATAAACATGTATGGGCCACAGTTAATGCTTATAATAAAGCATTGTATGAATGGTTTGTAAGAGACAAGTTAGGTAAAAGAACAGCATTATTCAATAATTGGCCAGAAATCTATAAGAGGTTTACACCTGTGGGAATGAAAACTGTATATTATACAGATCAATATGTTGTAGAATACACACCAGTTAATATATTATGACATTTATTGCAGGAGAGCTGAATATGCAAGTTCCAGAAATATCATTTGAGGATTTTGAGGAATTTATTAAATCTTCAAAAACTTTACATGAAAGTATTCCAGGTCATAATAATGAAGAGTTTGTTTATAAACAAAGAAATTTAAGAGTATATCCCTGGGAGAGGAGAATTCTCGAGTTTCAAGGAAAGGAATTTCATAGTTACTCATCTAATACTTTGTTTAAACCGTTAATGTCATTAATAAATTCATTACCTATCATACCTGAATCTAGAGGCATATTATTAATATCTCAATGTAAACAAGAAAATTATGATTTTAATTTTCATTTTGATAAAGATCCAAATTATGGATTTAGAATAACATTTGGACTGGACACAAAAAAACCATTTGTAGAATTTGGTAAAATGAAGAATGATTTTAAAAATGCTAGGCAACATTTAAAAATGATTGAACCCAATATGGTGGAAGATAAAATATATTCGCTAATTCCCACTAGGTCCAACACTGTTTTTTGTTTCAGTAGCACATACTATCCGCACAGGGTTCCTTTAATTAATGCAGACAATAGAGTCGTATTAATTATTGCTGGAACATTGACTATGTCAATTGACAAACTTGATTTTATTCAAACATTAGAAGACTTATGAATTTTACTTATAAAAATCACTTAACATATCATATAGGAGATTGTCTATATGGCTATAGGAATAATTCCTACGAACAATTTACAGTTAATGTAGGAGTAGTCGATCAAGATAATTATAATTCTAGCAGTTATCAACAAGAGTTAAAAAGAACAGCAAATTTAATCTATAAAGATTATGGTAAAGACTTTGCATTATTTCTCAGTGGTGGGACTGATAGCGAAATAGTTGCCCGTAATTTTTTAGATATAGGAATCAAACCTCCCTGCTACACAATTAAATTTAAAGATGACTATAATGCAGATGATGTTAATGAAGCAATTGATTTAGCTAAAGAATTAGATTTACCTTTGCACATTATCGACTTTGATGTTAAAGAATTTATGTACAGTGGAGAAGCTAGTGAATTTGGTAAACAATTACAGTGTACACAAATTACATATCTAATGGTATATCATTGTATTAAAAAAATAGAGTTGCCTGCCATAATGGGAGGAGAGGCTATGTTAAAAAAAAATATAGGAACTGATCCTAGCACATGGTATTATTGTTTTAGAGAAAATGAAGATGCTAGTGCTATGAGGTTTAGCAATTTATACAACATTCCATTAGTTAATGAATATTTTAGCTACACCCCCGAACTGTTATTATATTTTTTAGAAGATCCGGATATAATATCCTTAGTTTCAAATAGATATAATTATAAACTTTCATCAGTTAGTAGCAAGAATAATATTCTAAAAAAGTTATTGCCGGAAATACGATTACGAAAAAAGACGCACGGGTTTGAAAAATTATTAGGATTTAATTTTGAATCATATAGGCAATTAACTAGCGAACAAATTATTAGATTAGAATCTAATCTAGACGGAATAGAGTATCACAGCATCATTGAAATGCTTAAAGGTAAAAAATGAAAATAGTTAAATTAACTAAAGAGCATACTGAAAATATTAAACATCTATTTAAACTACCTAAATTTATGGGAGTTGATCATTCTAAAAATTATTTTGTCGACTCTGGGGAAGATTTTTCAGATTTTTATCACAACTCTTTTGTATCCACATATATGTCGGGATTAAAAAATTATCATGCATATGGTGCGGAAGAAGATACTGGGCAAATAAATTCTCTCATTGGTTTCTACGAATCGCAAGACGATGCAAGCTGGTATTGGAATCATGTAAGAACTACTGGGGATACACCTGCTGAAATTAAACTTATTTTAGATCAGGTAATGTTTCATAATGAAGAACAAGGTCGATATAAATTTTATAGTATGTTCTCATTAAAATATCAACACGTTTATAGGAGACTTGCGTTTAGTAAAACTAATAGTGAACGGTATGATTACTTTGATGAATTTTATGTAGGTGAGAAGCACCAGTGTTTATTTTCGTTGCCTTGGCAAATTTTGTATAACAGAACACTTGTTCCTATTGACACTGTTGTAAGATGTACTTTTTTAAAGCAAAAATATAGAACTTCGTTATATAACGCAGGCCGCTTATAAACCGATAAATAAAATTATGTTTAAAAATATATCAAAATACTCTTGGTTTAGTTTTTTGCCATTTACGTTGTTTGGTATCTTAACCATTGTACTTTATATTGTTGGCACAATTCCTGCATACTATCTTATTTTTACAACAATTGGTTGGATACTTATTGCAGGGTTAGGGGTTGCAGTAGGGTATCATAGAATATTTTCTCACAATACTCATCCCGATTTATCAACATGGAAAGAAAATATTATTCTTTTTTTTGGTACCCTTAGTGGACAAGGATCGAGTATAACATGGAGTGCAATACATAGGGGATACCATCATAAATTTTCCGATACAGAAAAGGATCTACATAGTCCTAAATTCGGTATATATCATGCTATGTTTGGATGGGCTACTAAAATTACTGAAAACAATCCTAGCGTTAATTTAAAATACGCTGGACCTATTTTGCGTAAAAAGAATCATTTATGGTTTCACGAACACCAAATGAAAATTTTATGGTCCGTTCCGTTGTTAATAGCATTAGTTGATTGGAAATTAAGTTTGGCAATATGTTGCCTCCCTACAAGTATAAGTCTACTACAGGATAATCTAGTAAATGTATTTGGTCATTTAAAAGGCGGCATTGGATATCGAAATTTTGAGACAACTGACAACTCTCAAAACAATATTGTATTAGGATTACTAGGATGGGGGCAGGGATGGCATAACAATCATCACCATGATCCTAAGTCGTTTGACTTTGGTACTGGTATTAGTGGTAAATGGTGGGAATTTGATCCTTGCAGGGTATTTTTGCCTCTATTACGTAACAAAAACGGGAATTAAAAATGAATAAGTTAGGTTATATTGAAGTATCTACACATCCCTTATCAGGTAAGTTAAGGAAACACAATGATGATATATTAGCCGAATTTGTTAATAATTTTGGATTTCACCTGTCAACTAAACCCAATAATATCATGGGACGTCAAATTGACCAAAGAGAATCAAACAATAAACAACTGTATAAAGGCAAGATACAATCTAAATTTACACGTATAGTTGCAGAATCATGTTCTTTAATAGAATGTGAAGCAGTATGGGGTCTTACTGAAGAATCTAAACAAAGAGGAGATGCTGTATTAGCCGCTGCTCAACAATCAACTCCTGTACTTGAAAATATCTTAAAACCATACCATCCATATGTTGGATGCGTTGGTTTTAATTTAATGCACCCAGGTTCCAAATTATCAATGCATTACGGAATGATATCAAAATATATAAGATTCCATTTAGGGCTTGTTTGTGACCCCGAAGCAAAATTTATGATTGAAAATTATGCCGACAGAGCATGGGAAAAAGGTAAGGTGTGGGCCTTTGACGATGGAGATGCATATCATGGTACAATACATAACGGATCGACACCTCGGTTGATATTAATAGTAGATATAGATAGGGCAGCGTTTACTAACATAACAGAAGAAGTAACATGGTATTAAAATGGAGAATTAATTTGTTTAAAAATATTTCAAAATATTCTTGGTTTAGTTTTATACCTTTTATCTTATCCATTCCTGTAATAGTGTACCTCTATATTGCCGGAGTCATTCCGGCATATTATTTAATGTTTACAATTGTTGGTTGGATATTGATCTGTGGATTAGGTATTGCAACAGGATATCATAGAATATTTTGTCACAAAACACATATTCTTCCAACCTGGAAAGAAAACATTATATTATTTTGTGCAGCATTAGGAGGCCAGGGATCTTCAATAACATGGACTGCATTACACAGGACACATCATAGATATAGCGACACAGCTAGCGATCTTCATAGTCCGGTTGCACACAGCCCCTGGCATGCATTTTTTGGTTGGACATTAGAAGTCACTGAACAATCAAACAAAGTAAATTTTAAATTAGCAGTGGATTTATTACGTAAACCTAATCATGTTTGGTTTCATAAGCATCAATTAAAAATTCAATGGTTGGTTCCTATAGTAGTTGCATTAATCGATTGGAAATTGGCATTTGCGTTACTGGTATTACCCACCGGCATTTCAATATTACAAGATAATCTAGTCAATGTAGTTGCTCATAGAAAATGTTTAATAGGTTATAGAATTTTTGAAACAAATGAAAATAGCCATAACAATATTGTACTAGGTCTATTAGGATGGGGACAGGGTTGGCATCATGGTCATCATTATAAACCACAAGCATGGAATCCAGGTTCTCCCATTAGCGGTAACTGGTGGGAGTTTGATATGTGTACAATATTTTTGCCATTCTTAGGAAAGCCACGTTCGGAGGACAAATGATTCGACAGCTTATATCATCCGATATATCAATTTATATAGAGCATTCAATTAGAGTATATGAGACCAAAGGCTTAATGTCAATCGATGACGACGATTGGGTAAAAAATGCTAAAGATAAAGTTTTGAATATTAAATATATTGAAGAACTATTCAACAATAACTATATAATATTTTGGGGATTTTTTGATCAATCTGGTCAACTAGTAAAATCTATTCGATCTGATCTTAATTTATTTTTACCAAAAGTAACATTTGTGAATTATAAAAGCGAATTAATTAAACCGTTTAATCCAATTAAAGATCTACTGCCCATACTCAATGAAAGCATGTCTTATTATGAAAAGTTGGGAATATATACATTTCATTTAGTTAGAAGGACTGGATTTTTTGAATTTAGAAAAAATAAATTTTTTGAAGACTATGCACCATTAAACAGATATAATTGTTATTTTGATGAAGTAATACCACCTAATACCCCATCTAACTACTCCGGTTATAATAGAATGATGGGAGGTAATATATATCCAGTTGAGACTGGAATTGTATGTATGTCATTAAAACAAGAATTAAGATATTACGGAGACAAACGTATTATACCCGATACACGAGAAATGTATGAAAGTGTGAATAAGCCAGGGGTATGTATTATAGGGCATAATCCAAATGCAAAAAAAATTAGCAATAGCCTTATTAACAATTTACAAAACAGAACAATTTTAACTATAGAACGCAATAAAATAGATTTTGAAAATAACATCGAATTATTATTTCAGCAAATAGATGTTATCATTGGAGAAAAAGTTATAATATTAAATTTGTATGATCATACTCCCGGTAAAGGTTATTTACAAGGTAAAATATTTGATCAGATATTTGAACATTATCGTAATAATAAGTTAGTTCATATAGTAGCATTGGGATCACTCGCATATTATTACGAAACTTTAGACTACATACCTAACGAATATATGGAATCTAAAAAATTATTAAAAATGAAAACATGGCGAATAGGATTGCGAGAACAGTTTATATGCAAATTATCATTAATTGAGTTAGGGACAATTGAATGTTTTTTAACAAATAATCCACCTTGGAAAACTGCGTATTTTACCGACGATGAAATTGCTAAAAAAATTATAAAGTTAATAGAGATTAACGACCATTTTATGTCAGTCAGTCTTAATGGTAAGCACATCTATACCCCAAAGGCAATAAATGAGTGATAGTGTAATATTTTGTGGATATAGTCGTGTTCGATTTGGAACAAAACCCGCTGGGTCGTATATACTGGCAAATATATTTAGAGAAACGGGTCTATCAAGCATTGTAATAGATCATGTATTTTCTATGCGTCAAATTGACTTATTTGAATTGATAGACAAATATGTAACTCTAGAAACAAGATTTATTTGTTTAAGTACTACATTGCTTGGATCGCCCGGCTCTATGATTAATGTTATGTCAGAGTGCGATAGATTGTTCGACCCTATCATGAATAAAATTAAATCTATCAATCCTAATTGTGTATTCATTGTAGGGGGTTCTAAAGTTACTCGTAATGAAAAGTCTATACTACCATATGATTACAAAGTAAAAGGACAAGGAGAAATTACCCTAAAAGCAATTATTGCACACGAACTGTACGGTGATGATCTTATATTAGACGAAGATGGGTTTGTTAGTGATAAAATTTATGATTACCAAGATTTTAATAAAAACAAACTTTTAATATTTACAAATGAGGATGGGGTACAAAACAACGAAACTCTTCCTATAGAGCTGGGTAGGGGATGTGTATTCAAATGCTCATTTTGCGATTACAACATGACAGGAAAAAACTTTGGAGATTACAACAAAACCGAAGATGTGCTATACGAAACACTTATGCATAATTATGATAATTTTGGAACAACGCGGTATCAATTCAGTGATGACACGTTAAATGATAGTGAGGAAAAAATTGATCAATTATATAAAGTAAGCAAGAGATTACCATTTGAATTAGAATTTGGTGGATACATACGAGTAGAATTACTAGATAAGATTAAAGGTTCGGCTGAAAAACTTATGGATTCAGGTCTTCGTGGCGCCAATTTAGGTATCGAAACATTAAACAAAAAGGCAGGATCTACAGTGGGAAAAGGATATGGCATAAATGCAGTAGACTCACTAGTTGCTGCTAGAAATGTGTGGAGAGATCAAGTTGCAGTTAACATCAACATTATTATCGGATTGCCCTACGATACTATAGAAGATATACAAAAACAACAGGATATTTTAGTTAATGGAGATTTTTTTGACAATGTATTCTACACTCCATTAGGTATTCCTAAAATAGGAGAGTCATTGTTTAGTAAAGGATTGTATCAAAAATATTATAGGGTAGCAACAGACATTCCAGAATCTTATAGAGAAAATGCTATCAAGTATGAACAGACTAGAACATTTTTTGAAGAAAATATTAACTGGGAAACAGATTTAATGAATGTTGGAGATGCTATTACATTAAGTAGAGAGTTAACTGAAGATTTTAATAAAAAACGTCCGTACATTATTAATAATGTAACTGCATTTTGTGTTATGGCATTATTAAAAGATTACACTATGAAACAATTACGTACTTTGAAATATGTTGAAGAAGAAAAAAATCTTAATCTATATAGCTATAAAAAAGTAACAGAATATGTAAATTATATGAAATTTCAGGCAGGTCCTGTTCCTTTTAATTATATGAAAAACAGAATTATACCTACAATTCCTGCTACCCGAATGCCTTTTAAATCAAAAATTGAATTTTCAAATAACAAATATTACCCTACGTTATTGATTACGGAATAAATACATTAATAAGTTAAAGGGAAATTATATGAAATTTCAATTACTCCATCGATATGATTTTTCAGATTTAAACATTTTTAATTTTGAAATGCTAAAAGATAAATCTAAAATAAAAACCGAAACCAATATAGAAATATTTAAATGCATTGACCAAGGCATCGCTTTGTTAAACGATTACATCGATTTTGATTCTAAAATTGTGTCTTCTTTAAACAAAGTTTCTACAATGACATTTTTTGAATCTCTAGACAAACATACAGTAGGGGCACAAGTATTGTTTGAAAATTTTGATGATTTTAATAAATGGAGAATTGATAATCACGACACAATTTTGCCCTATCGTATTATTCAACGAGAAGTGGAATATCATATATTAGGTACTTCTGTAACTGTACTTGAGGACCAATCGGATAACTTTTCTTTTTTAGGATATGACGATTATATATCATACTTTGAAACTTTTCAACAAATAAGACTTAGTAATGGATAAGTTGCATTATCCATTTCCATTAAAGTGTTTTAAAGAATTGCAACATTTTGCGTCAGTTTATATGGATCAGTTCAACAAAGATGATCTATATCTTAGACAACTGGATACTAATGGAAAAATTTCTAGTATTCTTAATTTAGAATTAGCTGAATATGGATTGCCTAAGGTCCGCAATTTGTTATGTATTAAAAGAAAAAACTTTGATATATCAAAAGATCATTTACATGTTGACGGTAATCGTATACCAGAAACTGGCCAAGTTGGAATGATACACGCTTCTATTATTATTCCGCTGGACGGATGTAGAAATACATGTATGTTTTGGATGGGTGGGGATTATACACTTACGGCTCAAATTAGGATAGATGAAATTACTAATAAGGCCGTGCCATTTTGGGCCATTAATTGGTATAGTATACCAAGTCTTTTAGATAACGTTGAAATATATGATGTACCAACAATTACCCGGGTTGATGTTCCGCATAGTGCAAATAGCAATATTGACGGAACATATCGTTCAGTTCTTACCGTCCGGCTTGAAGGAAACCCTACATTCGATGAGATAGTTAAAATAAGATTTGGGGTCCTCTAATTTTGTTGTAAAAATACAACAAAATAAATTGTCTAAAGTACTTGACAGCAGTGAAAAACTGTTGTACAATAGAGACTAGTTAGCAAGCATTGTAGGCAAAAAAGCAAAATACTTTAAAATATTTTGCCAAACTTGCAAATAGTGGTTGACAACGAGACTAAATAAATGTATAATTAACACATAGGCAGCAATGGTGCTGTCGATGTAAACAAAGGTTTAAAGAGAAAACAAAATGCAATCGCAACAAAGACAACATTTTAATACGATAGCCAAACAGGTTGGATGCATGTCCGCCAGCTGGTTAGCGATTAATAGTCTGTCAAGTTATGATCGCACACCGGAGATTAACTCGGGGTCCCAGGAGACCAAAGTGTAACTAGATTACATTTTAACTTCCAAGGACCCCAGGATTAAGAACCCTGGGGTTTTTTGTTTTCCAAAAAGAAAATGGACAGTAAAAAGATCAAACAAGCTGAATGGCTTAGACAGCATACGCTAACTCCTGAACAACTTAAACAGTTGTTTGAGAACAAGTTGGCAAGAGCTGTTCAAAGTTATGAAGCTATGAGAAAGCGAGAGACGCTCTGCGGAGGTCGTTAACATCGCAACGTGTGATATGAGGAAACGAGGTCCTCGCCCTGCACGTAAAACATTGGGGCAAACGGGCGGCGACTAGGATGGAATCCCTCTTGTGGGACTAAAAATTAGTTCGTATTAAAGTGCTTTCACTTGACCCCTCCAACGGGCACGACAGCGTAGCGGAAAGTACTTTAATACACACATTCGTTCCGAGTACATAGTATAGAGAGGCAGAAAGATAAACTGCTAGAGTGTGTTTAATGGAGCCCTTTCCCGCTTGCGGTCTGTAAAATCGTAGCCAAAATAAGGTGGGTGGTGGCAAGAGGTTCGATTCCTTGGGGTTCCACCAAAATATTCTATTCCATCTTAGTATTCTCGGTGAGTACCCCCGGCTGTTAACCGGAAGAGGTTGGTTCGAATCCAACAGATGGAGCCATATGTAATTTGTAGTAGATGAGTTCAATTGTATAAATACAATTGGGAGAACTATTATGATATGTTTTAAATGCGATGCCAAACACAATGGATCCTTTGGATCTGGAAAATTTTGCTCAAGAGCATGTGCTAACAGCAGAATTAGAACAGCAGATACTAAAGAAAAAATTGCTAAAGGTGTTAAGGAAGCAATTATTTCTGGTAAGGCAAAAATGCCAAACAGAAAGGGTGTAAAACTTCCTCCAAGGACAGCAGAGCACTCTACAAAAATTTCAGCAGGTAGAAATGCTTACTGGGATAAAAAAGGCAGGGTGTCTGAAGAACATAAAAAAGCAGGCAATAAAGCAAATGTCTATGCTTACAGAGCACGGAAAAGAAATGCGATACCTGACGATGCTGATTTAATTTTAATTAGACAAATTTATCAATTTGTTCCTGAAGGATTCCAAGTCGACCACAAGGTACCATTATCAAAAGGTGGACTTCATCATCAGGATAATTTACAATACTTGCCGGCTCGAGATAATCAAAGCAAAAATAATAGGCTTGATTATGATAGTAAGAATGCTATCAGATGGCAAGATATAATTTGGGGGCAGCAGTGGGCTGCGGCGTTCCCTTGCAAGGATCGTGACTAGAAGGGTTCGATTCCCTCGGCCTCCACCAAATTGGCTCTGTAAGCATTGATGGCGATGCAGGTGTCTTGTAAGCATCAGAATGCGGTTCGATTCCGTAACAGAGCACCAAATTATATCCTGCTAGATTACTGGCTAGATCAACACCCTTTCAAGGTGTAGGAACGGGATCGATACCCGTGCAGGATGCCAATATGCCACAGTAGTCCTCTGGGTAGGGCACCGGATTGTCTATCCGATCGAGGCGGGTTCGATTCCCGTCTGTGGCGCCAGTTTTAGGTCCCATAGTATAGCCTGGTCAGTACAGCGGCTTGTCACGCCGTCGGCAGAGGTTCGATTCCCCGCAGGATTGCCAAACATGGAAAGTGATGCAGGGGAGTTGGTTCCCCGACCAGTCTTGAAAACTGGGTCCTTGTGAAGAACAGGGTGGGGTTCGACTCCTCCGCTTTCCACCACTAAATAAGTGTATGAGAATACATGAATTACTGGTTGAAACCGCTGAAGAAGATCGTGCTATCATGAGTCTTGCTGACACAGTCTATGACTATCTACAGCAATACGCTGATACTGATTTAGACTACGATGAAACGGGCGTGATACATATTGGGCGTATTGGGGATTTGTTTAATACTCCAATTCCTGCTATGGATAGAATTCGTTTAGAAATATCTTCAGATGACGCTATTGTAGATCTTGTACGTAGATTAAATGGAAAAGCCACACCGGCAGACTCCCATCTCGGACAATGGGATCCAATGGAAAAGGCAATATCGTTAAACGCAGATTATCTGTCTACTAAACGTATGCGTAATACTATTGCACACGAGCTAAGACACGCTATGGACGATATGAAATCGTTGAACAGGGCTAACCAAAGTACACGATATCGTACAGCAAGGAATCCAGCAGATCGTGCAAATCCGGATACTGCTTATCGAGCAGAACCTGCAGAAATTAATGCTCGATTTGTTGAAGCATTGCACGTATTGATACCAATAATACCTAAACTGGTTAATTTAGATCCAACTGCATTTAGAACAAAAATGACAGCATATTTAAACAAAGCATTTGAAATTAAACACATAGCAGACTTATATCCAGAAAAAACAGATAGTCCCCACTACAAACGACTGTTACAAAGAGCATGGGACTTTATTAATAAAGAACTAACTCATGTAAAATCAGTTGACACACCCAGCAAATAAGTATATAATATACTTGCGACTGTGAGTGGAATATGGAAGACCTCCCGCTATGCTCATAGCATAGAATGGGGACGGGGCGAAGACATAGTCATAGCCTTTGTAGGTTCAAGACCTACCAGTCGTAATAATTTTAGGAGCGTTGGCCGACCGGTCAAGGCAGCGGGTTGCTAACCCGTCATCCAGAAATGGGTGAGTAGGTTCGATTCCTACACGCTCCGCCAAATATATCTCTCTCATCTAATGGCAAGATCACGGTCTCCAACACCGTTCATCAGGGTTCGAATCCTTGGGGGGATGCCAATTTTATCTCTCTTTCGGTTAGCGGCTATGCCACCTCGTTTGGGGCGAGGATTTCGTGGGTTCGAGTCCCACAGGAGAGACCAGTTTTAGTATGCGTGGTTAGCTCAGTTTGGTAGAGCATCGGGTTGCCAACTCGAAGGTCGCAGGTTCGAACCCTGTACCCCGCACCAGTTTTAGGATCAGTTCAGCAAACTTAAACAACTTTCTTTTATCCAGAAACTAAAAAGTTGATCCTGTTTTATTATGTCTGGGTGGCAGAGTGGCCCAATGCACGGGATTGCAAATCCTCAAAACCGTCGGTTCGACTCCGACCCCAGATTCCAAATTTAATGCGTCCCTAGCTCAGCTGGATTAGAGCACTGGTTTACGAAGCCGGGGGTCGGGAGTTCGAACCTCTCGGGACGCACCAAATATAGCCGCGTAACTCAGAGGCAGAGTAATCGCCCGATAAGCGATAAGTCGACATTTCGAAATTGTCCGTGGCTACCAGTTTTAGGATGCGTTCAGCAAACTTATACAATTCAACTTTTAATTGAAAAATAAGCATCCTGTTATATTTAGGGGTTAAATCGATAAGAGCAGATACTAGTCTTTGAAACTAGGTGAGAAGGAGCGTTACCTTCAGCCCCTGCCAGTTTATGTGATAATAGGGGTGACCATAGTGTAAAATTGGCACCCAACTCTGTGAAAGTTGTAGTCTGAGTGAGACTTCTCAGTGGTCACCCCTATTATCATATTCATCAATGCCAAGATAGCTCAGTTGGTAGAGCACCGGTCTGAAGAATCGGGTGTGGTCGGTTCGATCCCGACTCTTGGTACCAATTTTAATTATGTTCAAAGGAGAACGATATGAAACGTGCTAAACGTTAGTGTCGCTCTAGATCCCGTATTGGTCTAGGGTTGGCACATTAAATCAATTTAATACAACTAACCCTCACAAACATTAAGGTGATGTAACCGGCTCTTAACCGGTAAAACACGGATC